>Ga0075366_10000412_pt1 | contig 19976 bp, 12 predicted proteins | sample EndMethybrTD3031_FD_72351 | JGI IMG/M metagenome (GOLD analysis project Ga0075366, IMG submission 72351) | Populus endosphere microbial communities from Tennessee, USA - Endosphere MetaG P. TD hybrid TD303-1 | ecosystem: Host-associated > Plants > Roots > Endosphere | place: USA: Tennessee...
ACACTGAATTTCGAATGTCCAACACCGAAGTTTTTCCTTCATTATTCGAAATTTGATATTCGGTGTTCGATATTAAATCAACCTTAATTCCTTAACTTAATGACATTGGCCGGTATCCGCTGCTACCCCTAACGCTTAATTTGTTAACCGAAGAACCTTTAGTATTTCAAGATGTAGTAATTTAACATCTGCACATTTGAAATCTGGAATCTGCACATCAGGCAACAGCTTTCGCCACCTTCGCTTTCACAGTTTTATCAAAATTTTCCATTACCAATACTGCGGCGCCAATCAGTTCGGCATCAAAGCCAAGCTCCGATACCAGTAATTCGGTACCGGCAGATAAGCGCGGGATGCAATATTTGTGCAAGGCCTGTTGTATAGGCGCCATCAATATTTTGGCAACTTTTGCCCCGCGGCCGCTCAGTACGATAATAGCTGGGTTCATGATATGGATAAGGATAGCCAAGGCTTTGCCTATTTTGTAACCGGCATCCGATAGTAATTCTATAGCAAACTGGTCGCCGTTATTGGCGGCATCCAGCAGGGCATCGCCCATGAGTTTGGAATGATCGTTGGTATTGTGTTTTAAACTGGTTATGCGGCCTTGCTGAATACCTTCTATGGCTTTTCGGGCCACCACCAGCATTGATGCTTCGGCCTCCAGGCAACCGCGTTTACCGCACTCGCACAATGAACCATCTTCGGATAGCGGGATATGGCTTAGCTCACCGGCAAAACCGTTATGCCCGCGGAATAATTTCCCATTTACAATCATACCTAAACCAATACCCCAGCCCAGATTAATTACCATTACTTCGGTTTGCGACTTGGCAATACCAAATTTTTGCTCGGCAAGTGCTATCAGGCTCGAATCGTTGTCAATATAAGTGGTAATGCCTGTATGTTCAGTAAGATAAGCGGTAAGGCTGCCATCGGCATCAAGATAAGTATAATTAATCCCTTGCGTTACATTGATAAAACCAGGCATACCGATACCAATGCCGGCAATTTTGCCTTTGGCTACACCCGATGTTTTGATATAGCTATTAATCTGGTTAGTAAGTATAGTTAGCGCATTGGTGTTGTTGAGCAGTTTAAGTTCAAAAGTCAGCATATCGGCAACCGGGCTGTTTTGCAAATCGAACAACTGGATGCGCGCGGTAAGCTGATCGAGCGCTACGGCCAGTATATACATGGCATTGGCCTTAACAGAATACATGAGCGGGCGGCGGCCACCGCTTGAAGGGGCATACCCATGCTCAACCACGAAGCCTTCATGCATCAGTTCATTGATGGCCTTGGCTATTGACGGAATGCTTTTATCAAATAAATCGCTCAGCCCTGCACACGACATCGCTTTATTAAAATAAAGCCTTTTGATGATCATATTTTTGAGCTGACTGCCCTTCACACCTTTATTTTCGGGTTCCATTCAACAATTAAGAGTTAAAGTTTTTAAAAGGCTATGCCTAAGTAATTAAAGTTTATAAAATTATAAATAAAGTACAATATAACAACTGTGTTTATTACGGTTTTTAACGGTTTTGTTAATTGGGTAAAAGTAATGAATTGATAATAAATAAATTAATCCATGTGATTTGTGGAAATCACTGGTTTTAAATGTTCAGCAAATGATAGTGCCACCATTTAACACGTTTGGCAGGTGTAAAAGTTTGCAGGTTTGCATGAGTAACACAGATACCGTTGCCGATTAGTTTCTAAAAATATATTTTGATGACGCATAGGGACTTGTTGAACACGAATCAGATGCGCATAGCCTTGGGTTTTAACCCGTGAAAAAAAACAAAGAAAACGACTGAGAGCCGTGGGTCAGATCCATATTATCAACGCATATATATCGTTTAAACAAATTGAAAATACCTGGATCTACACCCTAATATGTGCCGTGCCGATGGCACTCTTGTTGCCCTTTAGCTAATCATCCACGGGTTGAAACCAATGGCTACAATATGTGTCGGGCCGATGGCCCTTAGAAAGAAAGTCATTGAAATCGAACAACCCATACAAACCGTAGAGCCAATATGATTAACAAGGCTACCTGCCAAAGTATTTTTTGTATTCAGCTTCAACCAGCATATCTACATTATGGGGCTTTTTTTGGGGACTGAAGAAATAAGGATTTGATATAAAAGCAACGGTTAACCAATATTCGCCTGTCTATAATACAGGTTGTGGTAGGTATTTTCATGCTAAACGTTAATTAAAAACTATTCAGCAAAATCTTCCAGTACGCCGTTATACTCGTCCCAATCCGGGTCGGCATTAGCGGTAATAGTGATGGGTAATTCATCAAAGCCTGCCAATGCAGCGTTTAAGCGCTCGCCTGCTATATCGACATCGCTGGTATACCATGCCCACCATCGTTCGTTTTCGCCGGTAAAGGTAAAAGCAAGTATGGTTTGGTTGTCCTGCTCCAATATATTTGCCAGGGCCTCCTCAACCTGTTCCATCAGATCAAGGTCTGTTTCATGCGGCAGTAAAGTTTCGTCGGGAGAATTATATGACCATATCACATCCATGCGTTGGTTATAAAAACCGGTATCAATAAAATTTTGCAGGTAAGGCCTGAATTTCACAAAAACCGGCAGTCCTCCGTCTGTCGAAAACTCGAGTGAGATCCATGAGTCGCCCAGGTATAAATCTTCAATCATATATCAATATTACAAAAAAGACTCGCAAAATTTAATAATCGCAAGTCTTTTAATAAGTTGTTTTTAAAAAAGGCTTTTTACCTCACCTCAAACTCCTTTTTCAGCTTAATATCTTCCGACGAACTGCCTATCATCACCATAAACTTGCCTGGTTCCACCGTCCAGTTCATATTTTTATCCAGCAGGGCCAGGTCGTCGGGGTGCAGGGTAAATTGAACTGTCTTTTTTTCGCCGGGTTTAAGGTTTACCCTTTCAAAACCACGCAGGTCGTATTCGTAAGTGGTTACACTGCTTACTTCATCCTTCAGGTACAGTTGCACCACGTCATCGCCGGTGCGGGCGCCAGTATTGGTTACATCAACGCTTACCTGCACATCTCCCTGCGAGTTCCCCTGCTCGGGTGATATCACCAGGTTACTGTATTCAAATTTAGTATAGCTTAAGCCATAACCAAATGGATATAAAGCGCCGTTTACACTGGTTTTGCCCCAGCTGTTCTGCCCCTTTTGGCTCGCCTGCGAATTAGGTTTAAACGGAAAGTTAAACTCAATTTGCCCGGTAGTTTTCGGGAACGTAATTGGCAATTTGCCGCCAGGGTTATTATCGCCAAACAAAGTTTCGGCGATTATCTGCCCGCTTTGTACGCTGGGGAACCAGGCCTCTAAAATGGCCGGTACATACTTATTTTCCCAGTTGATGGTAAGCGGTTGCCCGTTTATCATCACCATAACCACCGGCTTGCCGGTGGCCTGTAAGGCCTGGATGAGCTTTAACTGCCTGCCCGGAAGGTTTAACCCGGTGCGCGACAGGCTTTCGCCTACCCTATCCACATCCTCGCCTACAACAGCAATAACAATATCCGATTGTTTTGCCAGCGTAACCGCCGAATCGATACCCGCCTGCTCCTGTACTGTTAATGGCGTTTCAATGATCTCGCTTTCGGGCCATGTAGCGTCAATCATGTCGCAGCCTTTGGCGTAATTTACCTTAACGCCCGCGCCAACATACTTTTTAATACCATCAAGCACACTGGTAACCGGGTTGTGCGACGGACCATAACGGCTGACCGCATAGTTAGTTTCCTTGGCAAGCGGACCGGTAACCAGTATATTCGGATATTTAGTTTTATCCAAAGGCAACAGTCCGCCCTCGTTTTTTAACAGCACCATCGATTCCCGGTTCATCTTTAGCGACATGGCAGCATCATCTGCTGTATGCACAATTTTATCGGCCGCTTTTGGATCTTTAACGTAGGGGCTATCAAACAAGCCCAGGCGGAATTTTACCCGCAATACATCGCCAACCCGCGAATCAATTACCTTCATCGAGATTTTGTTTTCCTTAATCAGCTCGCGTAGCGGCAAAATAAAGGTTTGTGGCATGGTAAAGTTAGTGCGCACATTAAGGCCTGCTTCAACCGCCTGCCTTACAGCTTCTTTATAGTCGGCCGCTACATGGTGCTTAGAATAAAGGTATTCAACCGCTTCGCTATCACTTACTACGTAGCCGATAAAGCCAAATTGCTGGCGCAGCAACTGCGTTAAAAAGTAGTAGCTACCTGTAACGGGCACGCCATCCCAATCATTATAGCTGCTCATTACGCCCATAGGGTGCGCTTCCTGGATAACCCGGCGAAAAGGGTACAAATAAACCTGGTGCATCTCTCTCGGCGCCACATGCGGATCGGTGCGTGCAGCGCCATCGCGCCCGCCTTTAGGCACACTGTATACCGCGAAGTGCTTTAATGTTGAAGCAACGCCTTCCTCCTGTATACCTAAAACCATTTGCTTGCCCATTTCGGCAATATGGAAAGGGTTTTCGCCATAGCACTCTACCACGCGGCCCCAGCGCTGGTCGCGGGCGGGGTCGAGTATGGGGGCATATACGTTGGTATAGCCTAAAGCTTTGGCTTCGCGGCCTACGGTTTGGCCTGCCTGGCGTACCAGTTGTTTATCAAAGGTGCTGCCAATGCTAATAGGCGCCGGTAATGGTGTAGCGCGGTCATGGTTTAAGCCATGAATCCCCTCGTTGGTAAAATCAACCGGGATACCCATACGGGTTTCTTCTACAAACCATTTTTGAATAGTGTTGATGGCCGAAGCATGTTTGCTAAAAGGGAAAGAATACTGCGTGGGCGCGTCGTCGGTATGCGATGTAAGGTTGTTCAGCTCTTCGTCTATATTGGCTATACCATCTTTCCAGATCTCGTTTTTCCAGTTGGCAACGGGCATTTCATCTTTCAGCACCCGTTTGTAGCCGTATAAGGTGGCCATCTGGCATGTTTTTTCATCAACGGTCATCTGGCCCAGTAAATCGGCAACGCGTTTATCAATGGTTTGGGATGGATCTTCAAACACATCCATTTTACCATTTTTGTTAAAGTCTATCCAGCCTTTGTGATAAATGTTTTTTTGCTGAGCCGATGCTGATAAGGTAAGCCCGGCAGCCAGTGCCGTTGCCGGGCAAATGCGCGGCAGGTAATACTTTTTTCTCATGTAGATGAATTGCGGTTTGTATTTCAAATATAGGAGAATATAATAATGTCCGAAATATATCACCAAGCTGTTACAAATGGGATACTACAAGCCTTTAAGGGGAAGTTTTTTGATTTGCCATGCGTTCCACCGGAACGCATGGAACACCCGGAGCACCCTGGAACGCATTAGCGTTGATTATCAACAACTTACATTTATCAAAAACAAACCATGGAACACCTTTATCGCTGATAATCAACAACTTAAATATTTCAAAATTTGTCACTTTTATCATAAAAAGCAGCAAATTTGGCCATGTCATCAGCCGGGCCCGACCAACAACTATTTGCAGGTTATTGCACGCCAAATGACATTGCGTATTTTAAAGTTTGCGTATTTTGCAAATTATCATCAGTTTTATAAAAAACACTTCCGGACTTTCGGACTTCCCGACTCTCCGGACTAAAAATGCATCTATGTCGCCAGGAGTACTATTATCATTTATCATCGGTTATTTTTTGGTTTTGCTGGTTATTTCCTGGCTTACATCGCGCAAGGCATCGGATAATGATACATTTTTTGTGGCCAACCGCAACTCCAAATGGTACCTGGTTGCCTTTGGGATGATTGGTACCGCACTTAGCGGGGTAACTTTTATTTCGGTGCCCGGCAAGGTTGGCGCGCCCTCCGGCGATCAGTTCTCCTATTTTCAGTTTGTACTGGGCAATGCCGCGGGCTTTATCATTATAGCCACGGTATTACTGCCGCTTTATTACCGGCTAAAGCTTACATCAATATACAGTTATATCGAGGGCGCTTTGGGCACATGGAGTTATAAAACAGCAGCGGCAATATTCCTGGTCAGCAGGGTTATCGGCTCATCCTTCCGCCTGTATTTGGTGGTTATTGTATTACAAAAATTCATTTTTGATAGTTACCATATTCCTTTTGCCGTTACAGTGCTCATTTGCCTGCTCCTGATATGGTCATATACGTTTAAAGGAGGGTTAAAAACCATTATTATTACCGATAGCCTGCAAACATTTTTCCTGGTGCTATCTGTATTTCTATCGATATATTTTATTTGCAGCAGCCTGCATATGAATATTTTTGAGGCTGCCGATGCCATAAAAAATAGCAGCTACGCTAAGATATTTTTCTTCAATGATTTCATCAGCAGCAAATTCCATTTCACCAAGGCCTTTTTGGGCGGGGTATTTATCACTATCGGGATGACTGGCCTCGACCAGGACCTGATGCAAAAAAACCTGAGCCTTAAAAACATCAAAGAAGCTCAAAAAAACATGTTCAGTTTTACCGGGGTATTTGTGGTAATCAATATTTTCTTTTTAAGTGTAGGAGCTTTGCTGTGGTTGTATGCCAGCAAATACGGCATCCATGTAGATAAAACCGACTACCTGTACCCTACCATAGCCCTGCAATATTTAGGCATTGTACCGGCCATGGTTTTCATGCTGGGGCTTACCGCTGCTACATTTGCCACTACAGATTCGGCGCTTACGGCACTTACTACTTCTTTTTGTGTCGATTTTTTAGGCTTCAATAAAAGCAAGGATATCAACAGCAAAAAGATGGTTAAAACCAGGCATACTGTTCATATTGCCTTTTCGGGGCTAATGTTTTTAACTATAGTGATATTCAATGCCATTAATAATGATGCCGTAGTAAGTGCTATATTCGCTGTTGCATCCTATACGTACGGGCCGTTACTGGGCCTTTACTCCTTTGGTTTATTTGTAAGCAACAGGCAGGTAAGGGATAAGCTGGTACCGTTTATTTGCCTTGCATCCCCCGCTATTTGTTACTTTTTAAACGCCGAATCAAAATCGATATTAGGCGGATATGTTTTTAGCAATGAACTCATCATTGTTAACGGATTAATTACCTTTGTCGGCTTGTTGCTGAGTTCAAGTCGGAAAGAAAGTCCGGAAGACGGGAAGTCGGGAAGTCCGAAAGTTGTAGCGGGGTAAAAGAAAAGCAACTGCAAAACATAATAATAAATTCGAAAGGAAGTCCGAAAGACGGGAAGTCCGAAAGTTGTAACGAGGTAAAAGAAAAGCAACTGCAAAACATAATAACAAATTTGATGTACTAACAACACTTCCGGACTTGCCGACTTTCGGACTTCCGGACTAAGGAACTAAAAAACTAAAACTTCCGGACTTTCCGACTTTCGGACTTCCGGACTACTAAAAAAAGGATATGACCGGAGACGATAAAATAAGACAAGCATTTGAAAACAAAAACTGGCAGGAAATAAAGGTTACAGATTCCTGGCAGATATTTAAAATAATGGCCGAATTTGTTGACGGCTTCGAAAAACTGGCCAAAATTGGCCCCTGTGTATCCATCTTCGGATCGGCACGTACGCATTACGATAATAACTATTACAAACTGGCCGAAGAAACCGCACGCCTGCTTACCGAGCATGGCTACGGCGTAATATCGGGCGGCGGGCCGGGCATTATGGAAGCTGCCAATAAAGGCGCTTATGAGGCAGGCGGCAAATCGGTAGGTTTAAACATCGAGCTCCCCTTTGAACAGTTCCACAATAAATATATTGACAGGGACAAAATCATGGAGTTTGATTATTTCTTTATCCGCAAGGTAATGTTCATGAAATACTCGCAAGGCTTCATTATTTTGCCCGGCGGTTTTGGCACTATGGACGAATCATTCGAGGCCATGACATTGATCCAAACCGGTAAAATTGCGCGCTTCCCTATCATTTTTGTGGGTGTTGATTATTGGAAAGGACTGTTTAGCTGGATAGAAGAAAAAATGCTGGCCGATCAGCACAACATTAACCCCGATGATTTGAACCTGTACCGCCTGGTAGATACCGCCGAAGAAGCAGTTGACCATATTACCCGTTTTTACAACAAATATGTGCTGAAGCCGAATTTTTAAGGATATTTTAATCATTAAACTAAATGCCATTTCGAACGAGCAGGTGCAGGGAAAAAGCGGGGTGCGAGGAGAAATCTTATACACCCTACATCACGACAAGTCCATCGGAATGCAGGGTGTATAAGATTTCTCCTCACCCCAACGCTTAAACCCACCTCTGATTCGTCGAAATGACAACCGGGCAAAATACAAAATGCCACCCTAAACAAGGTGGCATTTTGTATTTAGTCACTTAGAGATTGCTTCATTCCTCGTAAGTCTAAAAATTCTACTTCATACTATCCTTAACCACCACACTTGCCGCAGGAGCAGGCGCCTTAGCCATATCAATCATGGCGGTAACTTCATCAACCAATCCATCGGCTGATCCGTCGAAACCAACTACTTTAAAGCGGATATTGCCGTTTTTGTCGATAATAAACTTGGTTGGGATACCATCAACCCCAAATTGTGTTACAACCTTTGATTGCCGGCCATCGGCGCCTTTTTCATCCATCAGCACATGAAAACTGTACTTTTTATCGGCAATGAATTTTTTTACGCCCTCGGTATAGTTATCGCCGTTTTCCCAGGTATCGATAAATAAAAATTTGACGTCGGCATCGCTCTTAAAATTATTTACAGCAGTTTGCATACCCGGGAATGATGCTTTACAAGGGCCGCACCAGGTTGCCCAAAAATCAACAATAACCACTTTGCCTTTCAGGCTGGCCAGCGATACGGTGTTGCCGTCAAAATCCTTCAAAACAAAAGCTAACGCAGGCTGGTTAATCATTTGTTTGGCCAGTTCTTCGCGTTTTTTATTTTTGGCAAAATCAACCAATGATGTTAGGTAAGTATCATAACCTGTGTCGCTTCCTTTTAAAGCGACATATGCTTTCTTCAACTCATCTTTCAATAAACCTGTTCCTTTACCGCTTTTTACAGCGCTCTCAATTACCTGTTGCGACTCGGCATACTTGCCAAGTGCATTCAGTATTAACACGTAATGCTCGTTAATTTCGGGATCATTGTAAGTATTGGCTTCGTACACCGCTTTTTGATATTTAAAAGCCTCGTCATACTTTTTCTCCTTATATAAAACGAAAGCATAAGTATCGGCATAACCATCATATGAGCGCTTTGCATTATTTGCGGCCGCTTTGCGAGATGTGTATAACCCAGGCTCCGGATTTTTCATTTGGTCGGCCATGATATCCAATGATTGTTTGGATAGTTTTTCCGCCACATTCAATTTTTCCCCGGTTTTAGCCAATTCATAAGCCGCATTATTATAACTGCCGGCCAGGTTTATTTTGTTTTGAACCTTGCTTGCATATGCGCCAAACTTTGCGCTATCTCCTTTTTGTATAAAACCGGTGGCCAACTCTGCGCGGGCATAATCAAGAATGCTATTTTTCCCGTCCAGCTTTGAAGGGAATTTTTGTTCAAATGCCCGGTACAACGAATCTTTTTTAGCAAGGTCTTTTTGCTGGTAAATGGCCATCACGGCTTCGTTATAAACCGATTCGCCCTGCGGGAATTTGGCTTTAATAACTTTGCCTAAAGAATCGGCAGATGCGGAACGCTTTGTCCAGTTAAGGATGTAAGCTGCCATTACCATATCCTTTTCTTTATCGCTTTTTTCAAGCGTTTTTAATTTGGCATTAAGCATTGCTTTAGTTTCAGGATCTGTTTTTTTGGCCAACACGCCATAGTATTGCGCGCCGAACAGCTTCTCAGTTTTAGGGTTGGCCTCGTCCTCCTGTTTAAAAAGGGCCAGTCCTCTTTCACTATCTACCTTTATTTTTCCGTACCTGGTACCAAGGCCGCTGGTTAATATAAATGCTTCCGATTCGTAAGCGCCCGCAACAGGTTTTTTATCTTTATAAACTGTGTACAGGTATCCTTTATCGGCATTATTATCAATAATTTCGCCGCTGTATATTTTTACAAAAAAAGCTTTTGCAGGTGTGGGTATAATAAATTCCCCGGTTAGCGATCCACCATTGGCTTTCAAGTCAACATCGGCAACGGGGTTATCTTTGCCATCAATAAAATACACTTCGGCTGTAATATCCGTCTTTCCTTCAACGGGAGTACCAGCAGGGTTATAGGTTAACTTTATTTTTTTGGCAGCGGCCGGAAACTTGTCCGATAATGTAAGGTGACTGCTTTGGGCGTAGGTATTTTGCAGGGCCAGCATAGCGGGCAAAACCAGCAAAAGTTTGCGATATTTCATAGGTAATTGTTTTACCTTAAAAATAATATTATTAGCGGCCAAAAGAAAAATATTTAACATTTATTAACTATAAACAACATACTGCGTAAATATGAAATTTAAGCCCGCTTACATCACTACAAATAACTTAACCACCACTTTTCTTTATGTGCCTGTTTATAGGCATCATAACGTTTACACAGGGGGTACAAGGCAATAACTATAACAACCCACACCAGGTAGGCCACCTGCAACGAAAATCCGTAGCCTTTAAGCGATGAGGTAAACCAGATAGGCTGATCAAGGATCCAGATTTTCCAGTTTTGGCCCGGCGTTAACGCCGAGGCCACAAGAGCTATCAAATGAATAATGTAAATATGGATGATATAATAAAACATGGGCACCCTGCCGTATACCGATACCACTTTAACTACAGAATTCTGCAGCCTTTCGGTAAAGGCCAGGAACAGTAAGGCCCCGCCTAATGTTAATAAAACATACAGCAACGAAGGTGGGTACTTATTAACTTTTATAAACGACAGGAACGTAAAAAAAGCATCTTTCTGCACGCTCCATTTCACCGGGTCGCCGTATACATTTAGGTACCTGATTACCACAAACAAAACGATGGAGGCAGCGCCTATGATAAATAAAGTCTTTCTGCGTTTTTCCACGCCATACTCCGGGGTAAACAGTTGGCCCAGGCAATAACCTAATGGCATAATAGCTACCAACGGTATAATTGGGTAGCCTACTAATAGTATTTCATGTCCCCAAAAAAACGGACGTTGATCATGGAGGAACGCCCAGCCAAAACCCGCTAAATTATTACCTTCCACATGCACGCCATCTAACAAATTATGACCGAATATAATTACAAGGCAAACAACAAGAACAACCGTTTTAGGCAGATGGATTAATGCCGCCAATACGATCATGCTTATGCCCAGCGCCCATATGGTTATAAATAAAAGCATAGGGAAGGCGATATTAAAATTCCACCCGAAGTTGACTATCACCAGTTCCAGGAACACCAGCCACAAACCACGTTTTACAAGGAAAACGGATAGCTCATTCTTAGTTTTCTTCCGGCTCATTAAAAATGCCGATGTCCCCGCAAGCAGCATAAATATGGGCGCGCAAAAATGGGTTATCCACCGGGTAAAAAACAATATGCCGGATGTTTTATCCAAATCAAGCGGGTCAAATAAAAACGAACCTGAATACAGGTAATCGCGCACATGGTCAAGCGCCATAATGATCATGATGGTGCCGCGAAGAAAATCGATGGAGGTTATCCTGTTTTTAATTGTTGCTGTCATTTCAATTGTTTAAGTGTTCAGGCCGCTGTTTTGGCTATCGGACTTTAGGTTACCTTGAGGGATATTTAAGCTGCAAATTCGCTATTTTTTTTCGTTTTCGGAATAAAAAGAAACGAGCCAGGAATTTTAGACATTGGGATGGTTTTTAAAGTTATTGTTTGCTGATAAGATTTTATGATTTATTTTGCGGCTATGGATCAATCTGCCAAACTTAAACCACAGGCCGCATTGGGCTTTATTTTTGTTACCATGCTGATAGATGTTATCGGCTTTGGTATCATTATACCCGTGATGCCTAAACTGATAGAGAAATTAATCCATGGTACCGTTAGCCAGGCCTCGTTATATTCGGGGCTGATGCTGTTGGCTTATTCGGTGATGCAATTCCTGTTTTCGCCCCTGATTGGCAACCTGAGCGATAAATATGGCCGCCGGCCGGTTTTATTATCATCACTATTAGGGTTTGGCATCGATTACCTTTTCCTCGCCTTTGCGCCATCAATAGGCTGGTTGTTTGTTGGCCGTACCATAGCCGGTATAACAGGCGCAAGTTTTACCACCGCATCGGCCTATATAGCCGATGTGAGCACTCCCGAAAAACGCGCCGCGAATTTTGGCTTAATCGGCGTGGCATTTGGCATTGGCTTTATTGTTGGGCCGGGCATTGGTGGCCTTTTAGGGAAATGGAATGTTCACTACCCGTTTTTCGCGGCGGCAGGTTTGGCACTATTGAATGCGGTTTATGGCTTTTTCATCCTGCCCGAATCATTATCTGCAGAACATCGCCGCCCCTTTGATTGGAAAAGGGCAAATCCATTGGGATCGTTATTACAGCTCAAAAAATATCCGTCGGTAATCGGTTTAGCCGCCTCCTTGTTCCTGGTATATTTTGCAGCACAATCTGTGCAAAGCGTATGGACCTTTTATACCATCCTTAAATTCAAATGGACCGAAGATATTGTTGGTTATTCGTTAAGTTTTATAGGCCTGATGATAGCCTTGGTTCAGGGCGGATTGATCCGGGTAACTTTGCCTAAGCTGGGTTTAGAACGCAGTATATGGATGGGGCTTTTGCTATATAGCACTGGGTTGATATTGTTTGCTTTTGCTACCCATACCTGGATGATGTTTGCCTTTATGGTACCTTATGCCCTTGGCGGTATTGCCGGCCCGGCATTGCAGGGCTTAATGAGCAACCAGGTACCTGCCAATGAACAGGGCGAACTGCAGGGCGGCCTAACCAGCCTCATGAGCCTGAGCTCGATATTTGGCCCCTGGATAATGACCACCTTGTTTTACTATTTTACCAATTTTAAAACCCACCTATATTTACCCGGAGCGCCGTTTATATTGGGCGCCATATTGATGTTATTGGCGGCATTGCTGGCTATCAGGAGTTTTAAAAAGAAGTAAGTGGTTGATATGATTTATTTCAAAACGACGTAAACAGATTTGCTTATTTTCTTTGCACCTCAGCTTCTTCGCGTGAAAAACCAATAAATAAGATCGCGTAAATAAGGATTGGCTCAGCATAATTAATCATAAAATTAAAAATACGATCCTGTATAAAATAATACGATAGGTTATATATTAGCCAAAATTAATATCTTCAAAACTTTTAAGGCGTATAAACCTTTATCAAATTGATGACTAAAAAACCTAAAAAGAAGCATTCGGCAGCGCTGGGCTTTATATTTGTTACGCTGTTTATTGATGTGCTTGGTTTAGCGGTTACTATCCCCGTAATGCCCAAACTGCTCGAAAACCTGGGCAATGTTGATGTAAGTACAGCCGCCCAATACAGCGGTTATTTAACCTTTACTTATGCATCAATGCAATTCCTTTTCTCATCAGTTGTAGGTAACCTGAGCGATAGGTATGGGCGGCGGCCTGTGTTATTGAGCTCACTGGTAGGTTTCGGTATCGATTATATTTTTATGGCCTTCGCCCCCACCATAGCCTGGCTTTTTGTGGGCCGAACGATAGCCGGTATTACCGGTGCAAGCACCTCAACCGCTACGGCCTATATTGCCGATATCAGCACCGGGAAAAACAGGGCGGCAAATTTTGGCCTTGTTGGCGCGGCATCGGGCGTAGGCTTTATTGTGGGCATAGGTATGGGCAGTTTCCTGGGCGAGCTTGATGTGCGGCTTCCATTTATGGCAGCGGCAGGTTTTGCATTACTTAACGCGGCCTATGGCTATTTCGTGCTCCCCGAATCGCTTGCCCCACAGAACAGGCGAAAATTTGAATGGAGAAAATCGAACCCCATAAGCTCATTGCGCAGCCTTAGCCGTTACCCGGCACTAAGCGGGCTTATCGCGGCTTTTTCGTTAGTATATGTGGGCCAAAAGGCCGTGGAATATGTCACTTCGTTTTACGTCGAGTTAAAATTTAACTGGCAATTGAAGAGCATAGGCTACCTTGGTTTTTTTATAGGTGTAGTTTTGGTAGCTATACAAGGCGGCCTTATCCGCTTTACCCTTCCAAAATACGGACAGGAAAAAAATATAATCTGGGGGCTGCTATTTTATACGCTGGGCCTCACCTTAATTGCCTTTGCCAACCAGGGATGGATGATGTACGCCTTTATAGTACCTTATTGTTTGGGGGGGATCTCGGGCCCGGCGTTACAAGGAATGATAACAGGCGCGGTATCTGCAAAAGAGCAGGGCGAACTACAGGGATCATTATCTGGCATCAGCAGCCTGGCGGTTATTATTGGGCCATTACTAATGAGCTCGGTATTTCATATTTTTACGCATAAAAACACACCATCTTACTTCCCGGGCGCACCGTATATTTTAGGGGCGGTATTGATGCTGATAAGTACTTATATGGCCATGCTTAGTTTCAAAAACAATCGGCTGGCCGATGCCAGGAAGGCAAAGTCGGTTAGTCGAGCCCACTAACACCACCCGATATTACAAATTTCATGATATCGGCAGCGCTTTTGTCGATAGGTTTTACTTTGCCTGCATCAATAATGATAACCTGCCCGGCAAATGAGTAAGAGTATGGGAAATATACGGCAACCTCGCCAGGCAGACCTAATACCGCGAGGTCCTTTTGAACAAGGAAGCCAATTTTTTTTAGCCCGAACTCATTGATCTCTACCAAAACAGGCTCGTTAAACTTCTTTTCTTCCCCTACGAAAGCCTCAGTAAGGTCTTTTATGGACGAATACAGGAATGCAAAGATGGGCAACCTGTTAAACCAGCGTTTAAACCAGTGTTTTATAGGATCGGTAATTACGTTGGTAACTAAAATACCCGCAATCATGATCACCACAATCACGTTCAATATGCCTAAACCTGGTATGTAAAGATGCTTACCTGTTTTATCAACAAACAGATCGCTCAAATTCAACGCCTTATCAACTGTTGATACACCCCAGTACATCAAAAAAATTGCCGCGCCGATAGGTACAACTACCAACAGGCCTTTGGCAAAATACCTGATTAAAACGCGTATAAAATTGTTCATAAGCCCCTAAAATTTCCTGATCGTAAAAATACACCCTTTTAAATTGGCAAAAAAATAAAATAAAAAGCTGGCTCAAACACTACCAGGGCCGCTGGCTGCGGCTTACGTTATTTTAGTTTACATTTTTCACAACTATTTTACACTTTACTTTACACTATAAGTGCAGATTTCAATTTTATAATATAGTTATAAATTCAATATGTAGATTCAGCATTCTAAATCAATACATATGTCACATACTACTTGCAGAAAATGTAAATCGCAAATTGTTAGGCGGGAGCACAGGACCCCCTTTGTAAAAAAATTTTTAGGCTTTTTACCACTGAAGAAGTACAGTTGTGAATACTGCTTAAACTCTTTTTACAAATTGTCTTAACACTATTAGCTCGGTACATCTGCTGAATCGTCGGGGCTAACGTTCGGGTTAATATTGCTACACCGCCAATGAGGATCTTGCTGTACAGGTCTTCTATTCTTTGTTCATTTTTGACAAAAACCTTAAAAATATCTTAAACCCTACTCGTAAAAATATACCCTTTTTACGCGCTGCGAAACATTAGTTAATATTTCATACGGAATGGTGCCTATCTGGGCGGCCAGTTCCTCAATACGCTGGTGTTGTTCGTCAAATATAACTACCTCGTCGCCCTCGTTTACGTCGAGGCCGCTTACATCCAGCATGCACATATCCATGGTGATGTTGCCTACCGTTGGCGCCAGTACACCTTTTACCAGCATTTTCCCTACACCATTGCCGAATGCGCGCAAATAACCATCGGCATAACCTATACGCACGGTGGCTATTTTACCATCCTTGGCCAGCTTGCCGCTGCGGCTGTAACTGATGGATTCTCCACCCTTTATTTTTTTTACCTGTGCAACGCTTGTTTTTAAGCTGGCTATAGGCTGCAAAGCGCTGTTTGATGCCGGCACCGCCGAATCTATACCATATAAACCAATACCCAGCCGCACCATATCGTAATGCGCCTGCGGCCACCGGATGATGCCTGCCGTATTGCATAAATGTTTAATAACCGTATAACCAAGTGAGCTTTCAATCTCCTTAAATGCTTTCTCAAAACGTTTTATCTGGCTTTTGGTAAACTCATCATGCTTAGCGGCCTCACTTGCCGCCAGGTGCGAAAAAACAGATTGTACCCGCACATACCTGTTGGCCTCCAGCAAATCGCATAGGGTATCAATTTCATGGTTCTCAAAACCCAGCCTGTGCATCCCCGTATCAATTTTAAGGTGAACAGGATAGTTTACAATGCTTCGCCCATGCGCGTAGCCGACAAAGTCATCCAGCAGGCCAAAACTATAAATCACCGGCTCCAGTTTATATTCGGTAAGCTTGTCAAATGCAGATGCTTCGGGGTTTAATACCATTACAGGGAGGTTGATACCGGCCTGCCGCAACGCAACGCCTTCATCAATATAGGCCACCGCCAAATAGTCGACCTTGTTGTATTGAAGCATATTGGCTACTTCAAACGTGCCGCTGCCATAACTAAAGGCCTTTACCATCGCCATCACCTTTACGCCTGGCTTTAATTTAGATTTATAAAAATTCAGGTTACTTAATAAAGTATTGAGGTTAATCTCCAGTACTGTTTCATGGGCTTTTTGCGACAGGGCGCGGCTTATCCGCTCAAACTCAAAACTACGCGAGCCTTTGATCAGGATGGTTTCATCTTTAAAATCAAGCTGCTTCAGGTGTTGCAGCATCGCGATAGTGTCTTTAAAAAAATGTGCTTCTGCTACATTAAAGTAACCTTTATGATTTACCAGGGCATCGCCAACACCGATGAATTTATCTATCTTTTTACCGGCCACCAAATCGGCGACTTGCTGATAAAGCACCTCCTGGGGCAGGCCCGACTGGTAGATATCTGACAGGATCAAGGTTTTTTTATGATGCTGATTTTGCTGGCCTAAAAAGTTAAGTGCTATCTCTAAAGATTGCAGGTCGGAGTTGTAGGAATCATCAATCACCGAGCAATTGTTTACACCGTTTTTTAACTCAAGGCGCATACTTACCGGTGCCAGGCGCTCAATACGTTTGTCGGCCTCAACTGCGCTGTACCCAAGTGCCAGCATGGTTGCCCAGCAAACAATAGCATTTTCTATCGATGCCTCGTCGGTAAATGGCACCAGGCATTCTATTTCCTGTTTTTGGTAATAGGCACGCAGGTAATAATTTTTGGAGATCACCGTACCGCTAAAAACGTACAAATCGGCCTGGTTAAATTTGCGGCTCCAGGTAAATGTTTCTTTGGCCAATATATCGGCCCTGTAATCAATCAGCTGGTCGTAATTGTAAATCAGCCTCTGGCTGTTTTTGAACAATTTAAGTTTCTCTAGTACCTTCTCCCTCCTGTTTTTAAAGCCCTCATCATGTGCAGTACCAATATGGGTAAGCACGCCTATTTCGGGTTTTATGATGGCCTCCAGCCTATCCATTTCGTTTATAGTTGATATCCCGGCCTCAAAAACACCCAGATCGTTACGACTGTTTATTTGCCACACGGATAGCGGCACCCCTATCTGCGAATTATAACTTTTAGGGTTACGTACAATATTTTTATCGGCGTTGAGCAACTGGTACAGCCACTCTTTTACAATAGTTTTGCCGTTGCTGCCGGTTATCCCAATTACCTGCAAATTAAACCTGTTGCGGTGATGGGCGGCCAAAGCCTGCAGGGCGGCCAAAGGATCGGTCACTATTAAAAAATTGGCTTCGGGTAAGTTAAATTCGGGGCCATGCTCCACCACAAAGTTACGTACCCCGGCGGCGTAGGCGCCGGCAACAAACTCGTGCCCGTTACGCCGGCCGCTTAAAGCAAAAAACAGGCCTTCGGCAGCGTTGTTTAAACGGCGGCTATCGGTAAACAGCGTACTGATCACGTACTCTTTTACAATGTTGCCGCCTGCATTAATGATCTGTTTAACTTCGGTTATCTGGTACTGGTTGTTAAGCATGGTACGAATTTGGGCATATTAATTTAACTATAGCATATTTTTTGACGAATTTTGACTGCCAATGGATGGCCCTAAAAAAATTAAGATAACCGACCCCAAAACAGCCCTGGCCAAAGCCGAAAACTATTGCGCCTACCAGGAACGATCGCAACAGGAGGTGCGCGACAAGCTTTACGAGTGGGGCTTATGGCCCGATGCCATTGAACAAGTGATAAGCGAACTGATACAAGGCAATTTTTTAAATGAAGAGCGCTTTGCCAAAGCATACGCCAAAGGCAAGTTTAGCCAGAAAGCCTGGGGCCGCGTAAAAATAAAACAAGGCCTTAAACTGAAACGCGTACCGGATGTACTGATAAAAAAAGCCCTGTTAACCATTGATACAGACGACTATTTTACTACCTTAACAAGGCTACTGGATAAAAAAGCAGGCACCATAAGTGAAAAAAATGAGCTTAAGCGCCGTTATAAGCTGCAACAGTACGCCATGGGCCGTGGGTTTGAAGCCGACCTGGTTGCAGAAGTTTTGAAAGTCAACCACTTATAAACTATTTTAAAAAAAGTTAAATTTTCCCTTGCAGAACATCCAATTCTGTCTATATTTGCACTCCCGCAAACGAGATAAGCACACAGCTTACTTAAAGCAGGAGAATACCAATGCGAAAGTAGCTCAGTTGGTAGAGCACGACCTTGCCAAGGTCGGGGTCGCGAGTTCGAATCTCGTCTTTCGCTCAAAGCCCTTCCATCAAAAAGAAGGGTTTTATTTTTAAAGGTGACACACCTGCTCAGATGGTGGAACTGGTAGACACGCAGGACTTAAAATCCTGTTCCCGTAAACGGAGTGCGGGTTCGATTCCCGCTCTGAGTACAAAAGCACAGGCAAAGTGCTTCAAAAAGCCCTTAAATCAATGATTTAGGGGCTTTTTTCGAATCAAACAGAATTCTTGTGGGGGAATAAAGGAGGATCAAGCGCAAACAGGGGACATTTTTATCCAGCAACCTGTCAATGCTTTTAAACTCAAAAGGCAATCTAATATGGGAAGTGTACGCGTAATTAATGAAATTGCTGGCCAATATGAAATTTCAACAGGGGTGTCTAAAAGCGAGCTCGAAAAATTATGTGAGAACCCCAAAACCCGATCAATTCAGTTTTCAAATCCACTATCTAAGCAAGAAACATGTCTTTTAGAAACCGTTCTATTTTCAAAAAGGCCGGATATATTATTGAGAATTTATGGGCACTATGGAAAAGTTTGTGATTTAACGTTTATTGAACTACTTCCTTCCCTTAGAAAAATTTCTGCCGACTGCTTAATGGAAGCAAAAGGGATTGAAAGCGTTACCAAACTCAAAAATTTGGACGTGCTTGGATTGGGGATTTTCAATTTAGATAACTTTGACTTTTTAGAATACATTGACCCTGAAATCAAAGAGCTTTATCTTCATCAAACAAGGTCGAAGAAACCCAGGATCGACATAATAGGAAAATTTTCAAATTTGGAATTTTTATATTTAGAAGGACAACAAAAAGGAATAGAAGCAATTCAGCATCTGCATAAACTGAAGAAAATTATATTACGTTCAATATCCACTAATAATGTTGATTATTTAATAGGGCTACAGGATTTATGGTCAGCAGACATAAAGATTGGCGGTATTAAGAGTTTTGATGGGTTATTAACATTACCGAAACTTAAGTATTTGGAATTGTGGCAAATAAGAGATCTGAAAGACTTATCTTTTATTTCAGAACTAACTACACTTCAAAATTTATTTATTCAATCATTGAAGCAACTGCAAAGGCTTCCAAATTTCAGCAAATTAGCTTCACTGAAAAGAATTTATCTTGAAAACCTAAAAGGGCTCACCGATCTTTCAACTCTGAAAACTGCTCCTGCTCTTGAAGAAT
>Ga0075366_10000414_pt1 | contig 19952 bp, 18 predicted proteins | sample EndMethybrTD3031_FD_72351 | JGI IMG/M metagenome (GOLD analysis project Ga0075366, IMG submission 72351) | Populus endosphere microbial communities from Tennessee, USA - Endosphere MetaG P. TD hybrid TD303-1 | ecosystem: Host-associated > Plants > Roots > Endosphere | place: USA: Tennessee...
GGTAAGCATTGGCTACTCGGCCTGCCACTGGTGCCATGTAATGGAGCACGAAAGCTTTGAGGATGAAGCCGTAGCTGCCGTAATGAACGAATTTTTTGTGTGTATAAAAGTAGATAGGGAAGAGCGGCCTGATGTAGACCAGATTTACATGAGCGCCGTGCAATTGATGAGCGGTCGTGGTGGCTGGCCTTTAAACTGCATTTGCCTGCCCGATCAGCGGCCTATTTATGGCGGTACCTACTTCCGCAAAAACGATTGGACATCGCTGCTCTTTAACCTTGCCGATTTTTACAAGCAAAAGCCCGAGGAAGCCGAGGACTACGCGGTAAGATTGACTGATGGTATTCAAAAATACGAATCGGTACAATTTATTGCCGATCAGCCGGATTATACCAAGGACGACTTAAAACCGATAGCCGATAACTGGAAACGCTATTTTGATAAGCACGAGGGAGGTACCGGCAATGCCCCTAAATTCCCGATGCCCAATAACTGGCAATTGCTGATGCGGTACGCGCATTTAACCAACGACGAAGAAATTGCCAAGCAAGTAAAATTAACGTTGCATAAAATGGCTTTTGGTGGTATCTACGATCATGTAGGTGGAGGCTTTGCCCGCTACTCGGTTGATGGCCGCTGGCATGTGCCGCACTTTGAAAAAATGCTGTATGATAACGCCCAGCTCATTACCCTGTACTCGGAGGCCTACACTTGGGAGCCAGATGAATTATATAAAACAGTGGTTGATGAGGTCATTCATTTCGCCACCACCGAGCTAGCATCGCCGGATATGGGTTTTTACTCGGCCCTTGATGCCGATAGCGAGGGAGTAGAGGGTAAGTTTTATATTTTTACTAAAGCCGAAATCGAAACTATCTTAGGTGATGATGCCGACCTGTTTTGCGTTTACTATCATATTACCAAAGATGGTAACTGGGAAGAAGAACACTCCAACGTGCTCTTCAGAAAAGAGACCGACGGGCAACTGGCCGAAAAGTTGGGCTTAGGGGTGGATGATTTGCTCACACAAGTAAAAGCATCCCGCAAAAGGGTATTTGAAGCCCGCCGTTACCGCATAAGGCCCGGTTTGGATAACAAAATACTGGCATCATGGAATGGTTTAATGCTAAAAGGCCTGTGCGAAGCCTACCGGGCTTTTGAAAAACCGGAGTATCTGGAATTGGCTTTGAAGAACGCAGATTTTATCCTGAATAATCTTTTAGGTCAAAATGGCAGGCTATCACGGGTTTACGGCAGCCCGGTAATTGATGGTATCCCGGTAGCGTTTTTGGATGATTATGCCAATATTATAGATGGCCTTATCGCCCTGTATGAAGTTACCTTTAATGAAGATTGGCTGGTGCACGCAAAAGCCCTTGCCGATACCGCAATGGCCCATTATTACGATGAAGGCAATGGCATTTTCTTTTACACAGCCGACGATGACGAACAGTTGATAGCCCGCAAATCCGAAATTATGGATGGGGTTACGCCGGCCAGTAATTCGGTAATGGCGCACAGTCTTAAAAAATTGGGCCTGCTTTTTGATAATGAAAATTATGCAGCGGTTTCGGCACAGCTGTTACGCAACATTATGCCGCAGCTTGCAAAATATGGTACGGCCTATTCAAACTGGACTATGTTATTGCTTGATGAAGTTTACGGCATTTATGAAGTTGCGGTAACAGGCCCCGAAGCTGAAACAGTAAGAAAGGAACTCGAAAATAATTACATACCCAATAAAATTATATTGGGTGGTACAAAAGGAAGTTTACCTTTGTTACAGGATAAGTTTGGTAAATCAACACAAATTTTTGTTTGTATAGATAAAACCTGCGGATTACCTGCTAATAACACGGCCGACGCACTAAAACAAATGCAGGCCTGATTGCTTATTTATAAAAACAGTAACAATGAAGATTGAACCACAGCACGTAGTGTCATTAACTTACGATTTGTATGTTGACCAGGATGGTACCGAAACTTTAACAGAAAGTGCCACACAAGAACAACCTTTAACCTTTTTGTTTGGTGCCGGCCAGATGCTGCCCAAATTTGAAGAAAACTTAAGCAACCTTTCAACAGGCGATGCTTATGAATTTCGGTTAGCCGCAGGCGATGCTTATGGCGAATACGATGAAGAAGCAGTAGCCAACCTGCCTAAGGAAATGTTCCAGGGTACCGAAATTCCTGAAATTGGCAGCATTTTGCCGTTACAGGATAACAACGGCAACCGTTTCCAGGCCCAGGTTGTATCAATAGCCGAAGATTCGGTAATTGTTGACCTTAACCACCCTATGGCCGGCCAGGAACTGCACTTTAAAGGCAGCATCCTGAATGTACGCCCCGCTACCGAAGAAGAGTTATCACACGGCCATGCGCATGGTCCGGATGGTCACCACGCTCACTAAGAAGCTCCCTCTAAATCTCTCCCTGAAAGAGGAGACTTTTAAATATTTTAGCCCGTTACGTGAATAGCGGGCTTTTTTATATCCCTCCGTATGTATCATTGCTTCGTGCCTCATAATGACGTGTTTTTAAGTTCTTGATTATCAGTATAAGACATCCGTCATTGCGAGGTACGACGCAATCCCCTATATGCTAAGACCCACATTGTTTGGGATTGCTTCGTACCTTATAATGACATAATTTCAAGTTGTTGGTTATCAGTACTGTTTTTAATATAGAGACGCAAAATTTTGCGTCTCCCGCATGCAAATCCAACCTTGTAAATCCGCTTGTCTGGTGGGAGACGCAAAATTTTGCGTCTCTACAAAAATATCGATTGCAGCCATGTCATTACTGTTTTTTCCAGCTCTGCTGGTGGTTACTCGCAATGACGGTGGCTAGAACATTTGTTTAACGATATTCGTTGCACATCATAACGATTTTTTTCAGGTTTACCTGACGGATACTCGCAGTGACAAATTGCAAAATGGCTTTTAATGTCTTATAGTATTAATGAAATAGCCAATTGTATTGAAGTGACCACGATCAAACAAAAACGGCCCTTCTAAAAAAGAAAGGCCGTTTTCACATTCCCCCTTCAGGGGGTAAGGGGGCTTAAAAACTATTCCTTACGCTATTGCTGAAAGTTTTAGTTGTCCAGTAGCCGCTATCTAAAATACGGCGTACGGTCATCAGCGGATAATCAGGGTCGCGTTTATCGGCCAGTTGGAATGCTATTTTAAAACCTTTCTTTTGTATTTCGGGCAATACCGGTTTTTTCCAGATGCCAAAAGGGTAGGCAAAGTATTCTATTTTTTTTCCGGTAATTTCTTCCAGCTTTTTGGTTGGCTTGTCTATCTGGGTAACCCAGTCGTCAACCGGCCTGATGGTAACCTTTCCATTTTTGCCGATGATCTTCAGTTCCGAGTTATGGGAGTACTTGTCGACCCGGTGATGGTCCCAGGTATGGCTGGCGATTACGTTGCCTTCGTCTGATAGCTTTTTAACCATGTCTGCGGTCATATAACGTGGGCGGCCTAATGATACTGTCATCACAAAATAAACTGCCTTAAAACCGTATTTCTTAAGCGTAGGGTTGGCTATGGTAAATTGGTCAAGGTCGGTATCATCAAATGTAAGCATGATGGGTTTTTTAGGCAATGGCGCACCAGTTGTTAGGTAGGCGTACAATTGGTCGGGCAGGATGGTATGGTAGCCGCTATCGGCCAGCATTTTTATATGCTCTTTAAACGCGGCCACCTGCACTATGTAGTCTTTGGCATTTTTTGAATCGGTAGGTTTCCAGTCACGTATTTGGTGGTAGCAAACAATGGGCACCTGCTTACGTGCCATGATGGCCTTGTTATCTGCCGGGGCGGCTACAGCAGGAGCGGGGCTTGCGGCAGGTGCGCTTGCTGATTTATCGGTTGGTTTTCCCTGGCATGACATCGTTGCACCCAGTGCGCAAACGGCCATCCATACAAAAGTTTTTTTTATCATAATAGAATAGAAGATAATTTTTTAATTAATTCAACAACGGCGAAATTAGGATTTTATTGAGATTTTCTTAGCGTTAAGAACAAGAATCAAGAGTCAAGAATCAAGATCCAAGACGGAAGTTTCGGAAACCCTACTCAAATTTCTAAATCCAAATAAATCCGAAGTCGAAATTCCCAAATCCGAAATTCTAAAGCCCGGCGTCTTCGCTTACGCCGCGGCCAAAGCCTTCTACCCAATCCCGGTCGCTAAGCCCTTTTGCAACAGCGCTTAATAAGCGGCTGTGTACGGCGTTTACAAGCGGCATGGGAGTGAAGCTTGCCTGCGACAATTTAAAGGCAAGGCGGGCATCTTTATAGCCCAATTTGGCTTTGAACCCTACAGGTTCATATTGCTTGTTTGCAATCAGCCTTCCGTAGTTTTGATAAATGGGGGCGTTGAATAATGTTGAGCCAAAAAAATTAGCCACCTGCGCGCGGTCAAGTCCGTTCTTCTCGGCAAGGGTGTAGGCTTCGGCCATCATCTCCATCGATGCCATAATCATGAAGTTTCCGGCTATCTTCAACACATTGGCGCCACCAACTTCCTCACCAAAATCGTGTACGGCCTGCCCCAGGCAATCTAATACCGGCCTGGCGGCATCTTTTGTTGATTGTGACCCGGAAATGCAGATGAAAAGTTTTTTTGCAGCCGCCGCTTCAGGACGCCCAAATACCGGCGCGGCCAGGTAATGGCTACCTGCCTGTTCATGGGCTTTTGCCAATTCCACAGCGGTTTCGGGCGAGATCGTGCTCATGGATATGTGCACAGCATTTGGCTGTAGCGTTTTTAAAATTCCGTCGCCACCCGTAACCGATTCTCGCAGCACGTCATCTTCTGATAGCATGGTGATCACCACCGGTACTCCGGCTGCCGCAAGGGCAGGTGTTTCACATTTGGTGATAGCGGCCTGGTCAAGCTCATTGGCTTTGTTGAGGGTACGGTTGTAAACCTGCAGATGGTAGCCCGCGCTAATGAGGTTTTTGGCCATGTGAATGCCCATGTTGCCAAGGCCGATAAATCCGATTTTGTTTTCCATAATGTTAGCTGATGTAGTCCCTGTCTTCGTTACTTAGTGTATTTTTATCTTCTTTTTGGTGGATGCTGTCGTGGTAGCCTTCGATATCATATTTGGCTTTTTTGGGGCGGCCAATCATGAAGCCTAAAATGAAACCAACCACTGTCATGGTAATCATAATAGCGAGTTTGGATATCCGGAAACTCATGAACAAAAACGCGAATGTTACATTGTCGGTATTTTGGGCCAGTGCGGCCGTGAGTAAAATAGTGATGACAACTATGGTGATGGTTTTGATGCTCATGATGTTTTGATTTAGTAAAGTTAACAGTTAATACAAGATGCAGTTTTTAATGCTGAAATAAAAGTGGTTTTAGATAGGAGATATTAGATGTGAGATTTGAGACAGCCGGACGACTGGTAGTTGGTCGTTCAAATTTGTGATTGTCCCCGACTGGATTTTCCTGTCTATCCCCGTCTTTTTTACATCGAAAAAATTGAAGTGAAATTTCGCTAATGAAAAACTCGCCCGGTTGTATCGTTGGGTTTTTTGGCAGGGAAGTGGGTGGATTTTTACCCTTTGCGCAAATCGTTTAAATAGATGTCGCCTGCCCGGCGGTGCAATTTTAACTATCCTTTTTTCATGTTTTTTTAGAGCAGAGTCGTTGACAGTGTTCTTTGATGAGAAGCAAATTTTTTCAATTCATTTTCTGGTCCGGTATACAAAAGGGGCAACTGGCTTCATTTATTTAGAATTCTCATTTTTATATTCAGTACACTTTGTGTTTTTACTACGTCCCGAATGTGGAAGTGCATTATTTAGTTAAATAACAAAGTTTAAATATCTCATTTACTGAAGCGTAAATACAATTTAGGTGTTTGTTATTTTGTCGTGCTAATTATTTTAGTATTTTGAAATTTAACTTAGCTCGCTTTTGTTTAACTTTAACTTTTGATAGATTATATATCTACTTGATTTTTAAGTTATTATATATTTTATATAAATGTTTATTTTTGATTTTTTTACTTGCTTTTTTTCGAAAAATGATTCTTTACGTCACTTCTGATTACTTTTGCTATTTGGAACTATATATACACTAACTAAAAGTGAGATTTTGGCGCTAATCGACGCACGTTGATTTAAACAGGCAGGAATGTGCCGAAAAAATATAATCGCTCAGAGGGCTTAAAAATGGCATTTTTACGGCAGGGAGATTTATCCCCTATTCAGCCCTGTTTAGGACCGGGAATACGTGGATGAGTAAAAAATTTTATGAGATGGGATTGCTGTCTGCCAACAAAAATGGCGGACAAAATTAACCCAGGCGATAGAGTATCCCCAGGAATAAATAAAGTATTAGCCACGATTCTTTCGCCTGGAAATTTGCGACTGGGCAACCGGGTACAGGAAGATGGTTGACAGGATAAGCACCGATCCACCCCAGAAACCGATCGACATTTTATTCATACCGCCGAAGAAAATAAAAGCCATGATGATACCATACACCGGCTCCAGGTTGGTGATGAGCGCCACACGGAAGGCCGAAAACTCGCGCATTACGGATACCCCGGCAACATAGGCAAGGGAGGTACATACGGTGCCAAGCAGTACCAGGTAGCCAATATCTGCCGGCTTTAAAAGTAGTTTTTGGTTGTACCCGTTGGTAGCCAAAAGATATAATGATATCCAAACAAAGGCTCCGGTTAGCTCATAGAAAGCGATGATAGGAGCTTCGCTTTTCTTTACAAACCGGGAGTTGATAATAGAAAAAAGTGCCGCGCAAACCGCGCTCGCTAACCCGGCTATAATGCCCTTAGTGTATTGGATTTCGAATTTGAAAATTAGAATGATGCCGGTAATGATTAAAAGCCCGGCCAAAATTTCCAGTTTGGAGATCCTGGTTTTGTTAATCAGCGGCTCAAAAATTGCCGTGAATAAAGTGATGCTGGAGAGGCAAACCAACGTTACCGGGACTGTGGAAAGTTTGATAGATGCGAAGAAAAGGATCCAGTGACCGCCCACCAAAGCACCCGTAAATACCATTTTTAACATGGTTTTTCGCTCAACTTTGAAGTCGGTTTTGCTGAATTTGAAGTACAAAAACAACGAAACAAAGGCTATGAGTACCCTGTACCACACCAATTGTACCGCCGAAATGGTGATTAATTGCCCCAAAATACCCGTAAAACCCCAGATAAAAACTGTAAAATGGAGGATAATCAGGTTTTTATTGAGCGTTTTTGGGCTATTTTTATCCAATTTTTTTCAATTTATTTCAGGTTTTGTACAAGTTTTATGCGGTGAATTTTTACTATTTAGGCGCTTTTAATAATACATAATAACCTAAGATACCAAATAATGTATTAGGAATTAGCACCGTAAAAATGGGCGGAACGCCTCCTTTTATCGAAAAAACGATGGAAAATTTCTCGATAATGATATATGTAAAACACAATAAAATACCAATCCCCAGGGGCAATCCCACCCCGCCGCGAACCTTGCGGGACGACAGCGCGACGCCCAAAACCGTTAAAACATAGGCGGACAAAGGGTATACGAAACGGTGATATTTTTCGTAGTAAAGGTTGTTTAAAACCTCGGGCCGACGCAGCTTTTCCTTGTTGATATTCTTGTTCAGCTCGCTTAATGACATGGCTGCATACACGTTATCGTACACAATAAAGTCGGTGGGGTGCATGTCTAAAACGGTATCTTTTTGCCCTGGATTATGTATAAATTGTTCTTTTAATCCCTTGATATATCTTACTGAATAGTCCTTTAAAGCCCAGATCCTTTTCACCGAATCATAGGTAACCTGCTGCGCAATTAGCTTTTCGCGTAGGGTATCACCGTTAAATTTTTCCATAATAAAGGTGTAGCCGGTGTGCACGGTGGGGTCATAATTGGCCAGGTAAACAAAGGTATGTTTATCGATTTGCATGTGCACCTCGCTCTTGGTAGGGTCGTTATCGGTGATACCATTAGCATTTTCAAAGTCGTTTTTAAGGTGGTTTGTATACGGGATAAGGTACACATTGGCAAAGAACGATACGATAAATATAAGCGTGGCGGCAATAAAATAAGGCCTTAAAAAACGGTTAAAGCTGGCCTTGCCACTCAGGATTGGGACGATCTCTGTTTGGTTTGCCATCTTCGCTGTAAAGAAAATCACCGCCAAAAAGTTGATTAACGGCGACAGCAAATTCAGGTAAAAAGGTACAAAGCCGGCATAGTATTTAAACACAATATCGTGCAGTGTAGCATGCCTGCTGGTGAAGTTATCCAGCTTCTCCGAGATGTCAAATACCACCGAAATGGCGGCAAAAATGGCCATCGTAAACACAAAGGTACCCAGGTATTTTTTTATTATAAACCTGTCTATTACCATCAGGTACCGGTGTATAAAAGTCCTCATTGGCAAATTAATTGTTTTTTAAAGCCATGGTTTATATGATGTAAGTAACGCTTTTTATGGTGCATTATTTGATTTGGCAGCAATTATAAGCGCTGGCCAAGGCGGTTAACCATGGTATTTTTCCAGGCGTAAAACTCGCCGGCAATGATCTTTTTGCGGGCTTCTTTAACCAGCCAAAGATAAAAATGCAGGTTGTGCAGCGTGGCAATCTGCGCCCCAAGCATCTCGCCAGAATGGATCAGATGGCGTAAATACGCCTTGCTGTATTCCCTGTCGGCAAACAAATCGCTGTCATCTTCAATGGCGCTAAAGTCGTTTTTCCATTTCTCATTCTTAATATTTATGATGCCGTTTTTGGTAAAAAGCATGCCGTTACGGGCATTGCGGGTAGGCATAACACAATCAAACATATCAATCCCCAGGGCAATATTTTCCAATAAATTGATAGGCGTACCTACGCCCATTAAATAACGCGGTTTTTGCTCGGGTAATATATTGCATACAATTTCGGTCATGGCGTACATTTCTTCGGCTGGTTCGCCTACCGAAAGGCCGCCTATAGCGTTGCCCTCGCGTTCAAATGAAGCAATAACTTCGGCCGATTTTACCCGCAAATCTTTGTAAACGGAGCCCTGTACTATAGGGAAAAGCGTTTGATCATAACCATATTTTGGCCCGGTGCTATCAAACCTGTCGCAGCACCGTTTAAGCCAGCGGTGCGTCATTTCTATCGACCGCCGGGCATAACCATACTCGCAGGGATAAGGGGTGCATTCGTCAAAAGCCATGATGATATCGGCGCCAATAACACGCTGAATATCCATCACATTTTCGGGTGTAAAAAGGTGTTTTGACCCATCGATATGCGAACGGAAGGTTACACCTTCCTCCTTTATTTTACGCACTTCGGTAAGCGAATACACTTGGTAACCGCCGCTATCTGTTAAAATAGGGCCGTCCCAGCCGTTAAATTTGTGCAATCCGCCGGCGCTTTCCAGCGTGTTAAGGCCGGGGCGAAGGTATAAATGGTAGGTATTACCTAATATGATCTGGGCTTCAATATCTGTTTTAAGTTCGCGCTGATGCACCGCTTTAACGGTGCCGGCTGTGCCAACAGGCATAAATATAGGGGTTTCAATGGTACCATGATCGGTAGTTATTTCACCGGCACGGGCTTTTGAAAGCGGGTCTTGTGCTGCTAATTTAAATTTCATTTCGAGAGGGTAAAATTAGCAAAAAAAAACTACCTGCCCCCTCTAAATCTCCCCCGGTTGGGGAGACTTTAACAACACTTTTTTAAAGTCTTTCCGCTAATCAGCAGAAAGACTTTAGGTGGGCTGAAGGAGGCCGCGCCTTTATATCAACTCATCTTCCCATCAATTCATTGAGGTAAGCTATATCAATAGTTTTATTCACTTTTTTGGAGATGGCTGCAAACGATACAGGCCGTTTAATATCCTGATCGTCAATAAAAGACGTATGGTCGGCCTCCTGGTGAATCTTATCGGCAAGGGTGTCTATGAACCAAATGCAATTGGCGTTGATGGCAGGGTTGTTTTTTTGTTCTTCAGAAAAAAAGGTTAATATCCCTATCGTCCGCCCGAATACCTGTATAGTTTCTGTGGTAGTAGTGGCCAGGTATAAGTTGCTGGCATTTTTCAAATAGAAAAAGCAGGGACTTTGGTCTACAAAGGTCAAGGTAAATTGGTTTGCGCTGTTTACATCTTCGGTGTTAACAGGAAGGTCAAAAGTATTTGCTTTAACTGTTTGGTAAAGATTAGGGTATTCGCTACAGGTCATTACATGGATTTTGCCCGTGCGTGGGCTACGGCAGGTTAGCATATATTTGTTGTCAGTCAGGCTGATAAATGACCATCGTATAAATTCGTCAATTATACTATTATTACTAACAATATGTGTACTCCTGTCTATCCCGCTATCTAAGGGCACGTAAATGTTCTGGGGCTGCAAAATAAAGACAACATCCAGGAAAATACCGCTTAAGCTGCCTCTGCCGTGTGCGAGTGAAAATAGTTTACCCTGCGTAGGGTTAGCATAGTTAATTGGGGGCATAATTTCTGTAGATTAAATTAGTTTATATTAACTCATTTTCCCATCAATTCATTGAGGTAGGCTATATCAATAGTTTTGTTTACTTTTTTAGAGATATCAGCAAAGGAAATGGGGCGTTTAACATCCATATCGTCAATAAAAATAACATCACCTGCTTCCTGGCGAATTTTTTTGACAACGGTATCGATGAACCAAACGCAGTTTGCGTTAATAGCCGGGTTGTTTTTTTGATCTTCGGTAAAAAAGGTTAATATCCCAATGTTTAGCCCAAATATCTGTACAGATTGTGTGGTTGTGGCCAGGTACAAATTATCGGCATTTTTTAAATAAAAAAAGCAAGGGCTCTGTTCAACATAGGTTAAAGTGAATTGGTTTGCGCGGTTCACATCTTCTGTATTAACAGGAAGATCAAAAGCATTTACTTTAACAGTTTGGCAAATATTAGGGTACTCGCTACACGTCATTACGTGGGTTTTTCCTGTCCGCGGGCTACGGCAGGTTAGCATAAATTTATTATCAGTAAGGCTGATAAATGACCATTGTATACAGCTATCAATTATATTATTACTCATAACATCTGTAATCCTGTCTATCCCGAGATCTATCGGTACCGGAGGCTTGATGGGTGGATAGCCAGGCTTAGGCATTGGATAAATGATAGCAACATCCTGAAAAGCGCCACTTATGCTGCCTTTGCCTTTTGCCAGCGAAAATAGTTTTCCCTGTATGGGATTGGCATAGTTAACCGGGGGCATATAAATTGGGTTTATGGAAGTAAAATGTGATTGTAATACATGATTTTTTAGCTACCAGCCAGATACAGTTGTTTCAACATATCCCAACCGTTTGTTGCAACCTCAAAAATGCATCACACTCTGTTTGAAGCTGATCCCATGCCGCTATAGCTACAGAAAGATTGAGGCCGGCGATGAATGGGATTGTAAAATCAACCGGGCTTGTTTTTGTAAGGGCTTCCAGATCATCGGCAAGTGCCGACCATGCCCCCCGGATACTTCCGGTGGCATGGTCAAGCACGGCTATGCTTGCGGTTATTTCTTTCATAAAACTAAATTCTGTACCGGCAATATCAATATCAAGGTCTTTGTTGGCCTTGTTGAAGACCAGGACCTGATTGGCGGTATTGATAAAAGAAGCAGAAAGAGCCTGGGTTAATTCATATAAAGCAGCTATCGCTGTTGCCGCCTGTTGCTGTGCGGCGGGTGTCATATCCTGCTTATCCAGAATTAATTGCTGCACCGCAATATTCAGCGCCGAAAAATCAGCTTTGGCTTTGGTTGCATATGCAATTAGTAAAATACATTGAACCTTCATTTGCGGGGCAATATTAGTGTCCCACAGGTAGGCGGCAGCAAGTGCATCAGGAAAATGGGGAAGGTGCTGCTTGATGGTGTCCTCAATAGCCTCTCCCTGTTTGCAGGTTTTTACACGGGCATTAATGGCATCCATATCCGTTTGTGGTATAGTAAACAACGCCCCCATATCAAAGGCTATCAATGATCTGCCTGTAATTCCCATGACTTTATGTTATTTTTTTTCAGCGACTTTGTTTGTATTGCAGATCCTGCGAATGAGAGCGTTATCTTTTTCACCTGGTCTCGTATCACCTTTTTATCTACCGAGATAGTCCATTCTGTAAAAAGGGTGGGTTGAAAGTAGGCAGCTTGTAATTCTTTACTAATCTCGCCCGGAATGTCGGTGATAATTTTACCATCCTCTTCATGATATCCAAATGTGAGTTTTTCGGGCTTGCTGCTAAAACTAAATTTCTGTTTTTTGTACTGATCGGCATATATACCAGAAGTGCGGATGCTTACCTTAAGCATTTTAGCTACATCGATGCCATGTATCAACGCCTGTACTCCGGTTACCCTGGCCCGGTCCATATCCTGGAACAATTCAGCATCTGTTGCAACAGCAATTGTAATTTGCCCATCCTTGATAAATGCTGCAATAGCATCCGCATCGGTAATATGTATACTATAGCCCTTTTCCGATATTTTAAAATCCTGCGGCTTGGGTTCAAATTTACCCAAGGCATCGGCATAATCCGTTTTCATCCTGGCCAAATCAGTGGTAAGCTGCGCAGCTGTTTTTAAAATAGACGGGGCAACTGACGATTCTTGCAGGGCCCAGTATTTATATGCCCGGGTATAATTTCTGATAGCCAGGTACATATAAGCTTTCATATTCATCTGCAATACGTAAACATTATGCAGGGTATTTTTATCTGTCGCGATATCTCCTTCCAGCGCTTTAAGATAATTTTTATATGATTCGATCATATTTGCGCTTACCTTTTTTTGCATGTAAAGCCTGGCCAATTCCTGGGTAACCTGTACCATGGCTGCCTGCGCGGCCGATTGCGCTTTTCCATATATAGAAAGGATATCCAGTTGCTGCCGGTATTCTGCAGCGCCGGCAATGCTTTCACTTTCGGCACCCCTCATCATATCATCTACCTGTAAGCGAAAAATGTCCCACTCGGCCTGGCTGGAAATGTCACCGGCATCAGGTATTTCAAAGTCGGTAACAGCTTTAGTATAATCCATTTTTTGGGCTACTTCTCTTAAATCATTCATGAATTTAAAAGTGTTCTGCAGCATCTTGGCTATGTTTTCGAGTTTTGACATAGCCTTGGACAGGTTACCAATGGCGGTTGCAAATTTTGATACGGTTTTTGCCGAGTCTGCAGCCGCGGCGGCGGCTTCTCCCGCTTTGGCCACCGCACCGGCGGTTGCGCCTGCAGCGGCTACATCGCCAACACACATTGCCCCTATAGATGCAGCAAAAGTGCCCACTGCCATACATATCTGAAAAGCGGCTTTTAATGTTTGGTCCCGCTCCCATATCGCTACGCCGATTTTAAATTCGGCGGCAGCCCGCATACTGGCTAAATTTGCCGATGTCATGTTGGCTTGTGCCTGATCGTATGCATTTTTTGCGGCATCAAGGTTAGATATAGCTTGCGTTATCAAACTATCTGTAAACGTTGCGGTGTTATTAAAATAGGTAAGCATTTGATTTCCGGCCCTAATCTGATCGGCTTTGCTTACCGCATCCTGGGTTACCAGGTTGTACTGGGTTTCATAATTGGCAACAGATGCTAAATAGGCAGTGGCAAGCGTTTCGTAAATAGCTGGACTAAGCAACGGCACAAAATTTAAATTACTTGCTTCGAGGGTAAGTTCGCCCAGCAGTGCCGAACTTTGATAATAAAGATCGGCAAGTGTAACATTATTTTGGGATGCAGCTTTAACCCAGGCAAGTATAGCCCTTGCCGCGGCTGGTTCAGTATCTATCAGGCGTGTACTGAACTGGTAAAGAGAGGATAGGGTGAGCTGCAACTCGGTACCAGGCAGTGGATGTGCCGGGTTATCAGTAATGAGTTTAAGGTCCTTTGCGTATAGGTCAACAATTTGGGTTGTATAATTTGTGTGTTTAACATGAATACCTAAGCCCGGAAAACCGGTGATGGCAAAATTCTTATTTTCATCGGCCTTTGGGGCCAAGGTGTTTATTTTTAGTTCGCCGCTAATTTCGGTGGCAAACAGCATAAACGTTGCTGCATTGTTTGAGCTAAAATCCATGTTAACTACGGATGAACTGCAAGCCAGCCTGCGGCTGATGATAAATATCCCGCGGTTAAAAAGCTGAATATTGACAGTGGGCATCTTTACAATATCTGCAATGATGTATATAATAACCGATTTGTGTTTATCGGCGGTTGCCAATACTTCATCCATATCCACAACCAGGTCGCGGAAAATAAGCTGACCGTTAAAGGGTATGGTAGCGGTTGTGCATGGTATTTTATTTAGTGCCTGGGCGTTTTTATAATAATCGGCCCAGTCTTTTTTGTCATGTACTGAAATTGCCATTTTGAGGGAATTTAAAAGTGTATGTTAAGTTTACAAGCCGGGTTTTTGCCCCGGCTTGTGTTTATGTCACCTGTTGTTTTTTATGCTAACGCGTTTTCGGGCTGGTGTATACTGGCCCGGTTTTTCCGTTTCAGCACCCTTGTAAGGTCATTTGCAGCTTCAATAGCTACTGCTGGGTTGGGTACAATAGTAATATAGGCGTTAACGCGGTAAGCATTAGCTTCATCGGCTACTTGCTGCCATAATACTATAGCCGCCTCGATACCAAGCCCTGCAATAAATGATGGCATATCTTTAATTTCGCCGTTAATAGTGGTTAGTATACTGGAAAGGTCATCCTTCAGCGCGTTCCACATGCCTTGTATTTTCTGGATGGCCGGAAGGGCGCCATCTATTTTTTTAGTAATGCCCGTGATATCGTTATTAATGCGGGTTAAATCAAGCACAAGTGTGGCATCGGCGGCAATCTTAGCCTCAAGGTTGTTCACCAGATCGCCAAGCGCGTCTATTCTTGCTTTCGCATCGGTTGCTTTTTTACCATAAATTCCGGCCACAATTCCTGCGGCGATTGAGCCACATGGCCAAATCCAGGCGTAGCTTGCTGATGTGGCAGCTACAATTATGTCATGCTTATATTCGTCTTCCGCGTCAGAAAGATCAGCCTTATCCTGGGCCAGCTGATCTTGCATTTTTTTAATTGTTCCGCTTGTTCCTGATATCTTATCGCTATAAGTTTTAAACAATGTGCCAATAGCAGCTTCGTTGACTGATGTATCTAAAGAAAATTTTTGCATCGCTGCTGCAACATTGGTAGCATGGGTTGAAAAAGCCTGCGCCTCGTTGATCATTATCTGCAATGTTTGTTTAAGCTGGTTAACTGATACGGTATCTGTGGGGTCGGCCTCGATTTTTAACAGCAATGCCAAAATAGCCCGGTAAAATATCGGCACTTTAACATTGTAGGCAATCAAATCTGAAGCGCACTTTACGCTGTCGGGTTTGGTAATGGTATCAAAGGTATCGCAAATGTCATACAGGTTTTTGTAACCCTTAACCAGGGACTCAAATTGTTCAATGCCTCCGGATGGTACTGCAGGCAGCGTTTTTTGCAAAAGCGCCGTGGTAGTTGGCAATAACATGGCACCGGTAACAAATACCTGTATGGATAACCACTCATTGGTTGATAGCACGAAAGTGGTGCCTTTGGCGAGGTCGCGCGGACCAAGATCGATTGTTGTTGACATAAAATTGTAAGTTAAATTTGGTTTATTGATTATATTAATTGTTGTGTTGAAAACGCTAACGGATACCGGCTGCCAAAAACAAAACCCGGCAGACCAGGCAATGCCCGGACCCTTTGAATTATTTGTTTGTAACATCTATATCGGGAGTCGTTTCGTTACGCAAGTTCAGGTAATTGATAAAGGGAAAGCAGGGGTAAAACAGCTTTTGTTTGAGGTTTTTTTAGCTGTAAAAGGTTATACAACGAGGTGGGATTTCTGAATATTTAAAGGGTGTTTAAGAGGACGATAACAGGTATCTTATCCGGTTAGCAAGAAACAAGTTTCGTGACTACTTGCTTAATAGTAATCACAATATTTGAATTGTTCTTTTTGGGGATGAAAGCGAGAGAAGGGTTATCCACACATTTTCACCCTGATGCTGAAAGTGTGGAAAAATATCTGATGCGATGACCTCGAAATCTTAAATTTACAAATACGAAGGCCTTTAAACTCGTGTTATTTTAACAACTTTGCCTGATTATTTTTGGCTCATTGGAAACTTATATACAAATAGTACTTTTTCTGCTTTTTCAGCTCAGTTTTATTTTTCAGCTGTACTACCTGGTAAGCAATCACATCAGCCTTGCCGGCTACAAGCCCCATGATGAGTTACCAACTGTGTTAATACCTGTTTCGGTAATAATTGCCGCCCGTAACGAGGCGCAAAACCTGGCAGAAAACCTGCCATCGATACTTGAACAAAATTATCCCGATTTTGAAGTTGTAGTAATAAACGATTGCTCGTACGATGCATCCGATGAAGTTTTGGCGGATATGGAACGCCGGTATCCCAACCTTAAAGTAGTTACTATTACTGAGCATGCCCGCTTTAAAACCGGGAAAAAATTCGCGCTTACATTGGGGATAAAAGCTTCAAAAAACGAATACCTATTATTTACCGATGCCGATTGTAAACCTGTATCGGCAAATTGGATAACGCGTATGATAGCCAACTTTGGCAGCGGGGCACAAATAATTTTAGGGTACTCGCCTTATTACAAAACCCGGGGCTTTTTAAACTGGTTTACCCGGTTCGAATCGGTAAAGGCCGCCACCAATTATTTTTCGTATGCCTTAAACGGCGACGCTTATATGGGGGTTGGGCGCAACCTGGCCTATACCAAAACGTTGTTTTTTAGCGCCAAAGGCTTTGCTTCACATATGCATGTAATATCGGGCGATGACGATTTGTTTGTAAACCAGCATGCCACTCCTGATAATACGGCCATTGAAATACATCCCGAATCTTTTGTTTATACTGCCGCAAAATCAACCCTCTCATCATGGTTCAGGCAAAAGAAAAGGCATGCGGGTGTAGGGAAACTTTATAAGGCAAAGCACCGTAAAATGCTTATTTTTGATGCTGTTAGCGGTTTTTTGTTTTACATGCTGCTTATACTATGCCTGGTTTGTAAATTTGAACCGTTATTGGCATTAGGTTTGTTGCTTTTTAGGCTGATTATCCAATTATTAATTTATAATAAGGTTTTCAAGAAGCTGGATGGCAAAGATCTGATTTGGTATTTACCATTTTTTGATATCATATATTATATGTATTTAATTGGATTTGGATTAGTTGGGCTACTTTTAAAAACCACCCAATGGAAATAAACGCAAATTTTACCGAGAACGCCAAGAACGATTTTCATCTGGTGGTGAGGGCCCGAACGGGCGACCAAAAAGCCTATGCCGACCTGATGCACCGTTATAAAGACTCCATTTATTTTATGGTGCTTAAAATGGTGAACAATAAAGAGGACGCTATGGACCTTACCGTGGAAACCTTTGCCAAGGCATTTGAAAAACTGGAAAAATACCAGCCCGACTATGCCTTCAGCACCTGGCTTTTTAGGGTGGCAACCAATAATTGTATTGATTTTATTCGCAAAAAGAAACTCAACACCCAGTCTATCCACGGGATGACGGATGAGGATGGCGACGAAAAGCCGTTACAAATTAAGGCCGATGTACTGAACCCGGAAGAAACATCCATCAAAAAACAGCAAACGCAGGAGCTTAAATTGCTGATAGAGAGTTTACCGCCGCGCTACCGTAACCTCATTACATTGCGTTATTTTGATGAACTATCGTACGAGGAAATTGCACAGCAGCTGGATTTGCCATTAGGTACGGTGAAGGCACAATTGTTTAGGGCCAGGTACCTGCTTGGTAACATCATCAACCGCTTTAACAGGGATGACATCTGATATCGTTTTTAAATATTTTCCCGAATTAACTGTACAACAGCGCAGCCAAATAGAACAGCTGCCCCAATTATATAACACCTGGAACAGCCAGATTAACGTAATATCCCGCAAGGATATTGATTTGTTGTATGAGCGCCATGTATTACACTCCATGGGTATTGCCAAAATAATGCCTTTTTTACCCGGAGAAAGTGTGCTTGACGTGGGCACAGGCGGCGGTTTTCCAGGCATTCCGCTGGCTATATTATTCCCCCAAACCTCTTTCCATTTGGTTGATTCTATCGGCAAAAAAATAAAGGTTGTTCAGGAAGTTGCCGGGGCGTTGGGCCTTACCAATGTAAAGGCCACTCATGCCCGTGCCGAAGAAATTGACGATAATTTTGACTTCGTAATATCGCGCGCGGTAACCCAGCTCAAGGATTTTTACCCCTGGGTACGCAACAAATTCAAAAAGCAATCGGGCAATAAACTGCCGAACGGCATCCTGTATTTAAAAGGTGGCGATCTTGACCAGGAGATCAAAGAATCGGGCCTTAAAGTGCAGCAATATTACCTTAAAGATTATTTTACCGAAGAGTTTTTTGAAACTAAACAGGTGATTTATGTGAAGGGGAAGTTGTAAAGTCAAAAGTAAAAATTTCAGTTTAACTTGACTGCTGCGGGGTTTTAAACCGTGGCTAAAATGGTTTTAGCTTTCGGCTGAACCGAAGCCAAGGGCTTCAACCAGTTTAACCCGAGTCCGCAGGATCATTTGCGTAAAGCGCGGCTCACGCTTCTGCCGGTGCGGGAAACGGATACTTAGGTCAGAAATGAAAAGTCAAAAAAACGACTTGCGGGTGCAGAGATCGCCAGCTTTGTTTAAAAGTCTTAATTCTTGACTCTTAACTCTTGATTCTACTTTAGATCAAGTGATCGTGGTGTTGGTTATCGGTTCGCGATGCGGCGAAGAATACCAAGCCAATTACAAACAGCGCGCCGCCGGCAAATACAGGCAGTTTAAATGTCCAGCTGCCATTGGGGCCGGTAACAATTTCTTTGCTGCCGCTGCTGTCAACAGCATTGGATGTTTTTTTGTAAAAAAAGTTGCTGACAACAAACAGTGCAATACCCAAAATGGCTACAATAATTCCAAACTTTTTCATGATGATTAAATTTAAATGATATACCCAATCGGTATGTAAGCGCTGTATATCAACTGAGTAGTATATCAAATTTAACAAGTTTAAATGGTAAGTGTTTATTTTATTTAAATATTATTTAAGCTGAAGATAGAAGCAGGGAGTTGATAGCATTAGTGGTGTTGATTGGCATGGTGGTTCGAAGTGGAAGGTCTCCAACAGCGGGTTTGGTACTCCGTAGGAGTTACCCGTTTGTAGCTATGGCACACAAAAATGATTTTGCGCCGTAGGTGCTACCTCTGGATAAGAAGGTATCCATCCTTTCAGCGTGTAGGTAGCCTCTGCCGAGGCAAAGGTTAGTGGAGAATCTATTGTGCTACAAATGGGTTGCACTTAACGGCGCATAGCTATGGGCATATGGCTGCACAGATATAGCATGTACCACAATGAAAGATATTGGTATTTGTTAACAAAAGAGGAGCAAGTCTTTACACAGAAAAATGCCGAAGCGGATTTCAATCCGTTCAGCAATTTTTGACCCATTGGGTTTTTGGAGTGATTAGTTCGTTCCTGATAGTTAATTTGCCTCCGGTGTGGCCTCAACAGGGGATACTGCTGGAGCTGGTTTCGGATAGAGGGTTGCCGATACCAGTTTTAGCTTCAATTTAACAGGTTTTAACCTTGTAACCTTAGAGCTCAGGCTTGTTGATACCGGTTTCAACTTCAACGTTTTAGCAGGTTTTGGTGATAGTGACTGTGTGCCGGGCTGAGGTGCTACAGGCATTCCAACCGTATCTTTTGAGTAAACAGGCGGTACTGGCGGCGGTGGCATTCTGTTTATATCCTGTGATCTAACTGGCGGTACTGGTGGTGGTGGCGGCATTTTGTTTATATCTCTTGACATAACCGGAGGCGCAGGCGGGGGAGGCGGTGGCGTCCTGTTCACATCAGCTC
>Ga0075366_10000418_pt1 | contig 19907 bp, 18 predicted proteins | sample EndMethybrTD3031_FD_72351 | JGI IMG/M metagenome (GOLD analysis project Ga0075366, IMG submission 72351) | Populus endosphere microbial communities from Tennessee, USA - Endosphere MetaG P. TD hybrid TD303-1 | ecosystem: Host-associated > Plants > Roots > Endosphere | place: USA: Tennessee...
GGCCTAACGTTTGAGCTGAGCGGCCGGAACCGGTAAGGCGCTTGGGCCGCGAGGCGGAGGATAAGCTGGAGAGCCTCGCGGCCCAAGTGCCTTGCCGGTGGAGGTCCGCTCGAGCGAAGGGTTAGGCGTCATAGCGTCAACTCGGGCACTGCTCCTCCGAAATACTGAAGGACACGAGCGGTGGCTAGAAGGCAGATGCCCACAAGGAAGGACCACTTTGCAATGCCGTACTTCCTGCCCTCTCGCACCCACTGTGACTTGAGAGCCTTGGCCAAGGCCTCTTCTTGCCCTCGAAGGCGCTTCGCCGTGCCATGCTGGCGCGCTAGGAGTTCCGTTGCCTGTCCAGAGATGACCGCGGGTTCTTTCGCGGTGGACAGGGCCTGCAGTTCAGCCTGCTCCAGCTTGTCCGTCACGGCGTTCAGATCCTGAGCCTTTGAAGACCATTCCACATAGGAAAGCGCGAACAACGCCGAAACGAGCAGTAGAAGCCATGCGAGCAGTTCGATGTACAGCGGCAGGCCAGCAGTGCTCTTGTTGAACGACTGAATCGCAAGGCCGAGAAGCGAGAACGCTAGCGCCACAAGATAGAAGTTGAAGCGACTTTGCCCCTCGTATGTGCTTCGTGCATCCATCGCTTCTCCCTCTGACGCCTAACGTTTGAGCTGAGCGGCGCGCGCCGGTGAGGCGCCTTGGCCGCGAGGTGCATGATAAACAGCGAGCGCCGCGCGGCCAAGGTGACTTGCCGGTGCGTGTCCGCTCGAGCGATGAGTTAGGCCGCGGTTTGGTGGCTGGTGCGCCGAAGCAGCCGGCGCCACGACCCGCTGGCTGGGAGTTGCCTGCCTTGCCGCCCGGCGAAAGCCGCCGCTGCCTGCGCCTGCACGACGGTGGCAAAGCACGCTGATGCTCCGGGGGGCGCAGGATCAACTGACAAGCTTTCAGCGGTGTTCCGACCGGCCTGGTTGGCGCACGAAGCAAACCGAACCACGCGGCAACGCGAGCCGGGCCGCGCACTCGCAGACGCTTGCTGCTCTTGCCGCGCATATGCGTGGCATCGGCTGGCTGGCTTTCAAAGCGCGCCCTGGCTCGATGGACTTCGATGGTCCATGTGCTGGCGCGCCCGAGGCCTAACGTTTGAGCTGAGCGGCCGGAACCGGCGAGGTGCTTGGGCCGCGAGGTGCAGGATAAGCCACAGCGCCTCGCGGCCCAAGGGCCTTGCCGGTGGAGGTCCGCTCGAGCGAAGGGTTAGGCCGCACTCTTGGTAGAGAGCTTCTTGGCGACACCCTCGAGATGAACGCGGCGCGCCTGGGCGCTACGCTCCCGCTCAGCCCTGCGGCATGGGTTGCAGCGATTGGCCCGAGACTCGACATTCCCTTTTGCGACCTCGTACCACCACTTCTGCTGGGTTGCGCGCCAGACCTCTTGTTTGCCGCAACTGATGCACTCAAACGGACTGTCGACGTAGTAGCCGCGTGCCACGAAGGTTGGAACGCCGTAGCTGTTGTAGGCGGCAAGCAGCGACGGATTGCATGGGGCAGTGTTGGCGTTCGTTGGCTCGACCATGCGCGGATCGTGTGCGGCCTCCGCCGCAAGCTTCTCGGCCCGCTTGTGGCGGCCAGCAAGGATCTCGGCACGACGTTGCTTGTTGCTCTTCACGGGTTGTGTGCGGCCTAACGTGCTTTCGCCCGCACTCTAGAGACGCAAGCGCTGCCCTCATGTTGCCATGGCTGTGCCCACGTGGATGGGGGTGGATTCGCATCCATCTACATGTGGACGATGCGGGAGCGCAGGCTGAGGATGGTTGCCACCCGGCTGGGAAGGCGCCAGAGCCGATGCTTCGAGTCCCAGGTGCCGCCGGCCGTCTTCACGATCTGGTGAAGCGTGTGCTCGTGGGGAAGGACCTTCACGCAGACCAGCTTGTGGTTTCGCGGTCGGATGGGGGCCGTGTGCACGACGAGTTCGACCGTGGTGTGGCGGTACTTTCCCTTCGCATCTGTTCGGTGTCGCACGCAGATCAGCGCATCACCGTACTGGCGCGCGAGTTCGATGGCGCCACGATCCGTGGGCAGGAGTGTCTTGACCACCCGATGGTTGGTGCGTTCGGCTTTCATGACTGTTTGCGGCGATTCGGCGGCATCAGGCCCGGTCGCGTTCGCCGTCGGAAGATTGCATTCGCAAAAGGGGCTTGTCGAGGAATGGCTTGTTTGATACTGTACGGACATAAGGGGTATCAGCTTAGCTCCAGTTGAAGCAAATCACTGGATGCCCATCCAGTAACTCTACGCTGCCTTGGCCGACTTGGGTAGAGGCCGCACGACATCGTCATACGTCACCGGATCGGTGATCACGGCCTGCTGCAGCAGTCGGTAGAACAGCATGCCGCGCGAGGCCGAGGTGCGGCGGTTGAAGCGGAAGACGAACTCGTCCAGATAGGCGTCCAGGTGCGCAGGCTGCACCGACCCGTGGTGCGTGCCCAGGATCCAGCGCTTGATCAACGCAGCCACCCTGTGCACGCCGACCATCGACACGTGCGCTGGCACAACCGAGCCGAGCATGACGGTGCGCTGATGGGCATAACCCAGATCCTTCAGTTCCAGGTAGGCGGCTGATCCATCGGTGCGGACCTCGGCAGCGGGTTCGATGTTCTCTTGCACAAAGGGAACGACCTGCGCGGCCGAGTCGTTGTCGATGCGACGCAGCCGGATCCGCCCGAAGCCCTTGGGCTGAAGCAACTCGACCGCGATGACCACCAGCACCTTGTGCGTGCGGTTCTTGCGCCTCTTGCGTTGGTCCTCGGGGATCGGCGCGTCTCGGTCGCTGATGGACAGGAAGGTCTCGTCGACCTCGACCACGCCCTTGAGCCGCTCACGGTCCGGGCGGACCATGGCACGACGCAAGCGGTGCAGCATCGTCCAGGCCGTCTCGTAGCCGCCCAGCCCGAGCACCCGCTGCAGCCCCAGGGCGCTGACGCCGTGCTTCTGGTTGGTTAAGTACCAGGCTCCGGCCAGCCACACTCTCAGCGGTGTGCGGGTCTTGTCGAAGATCGTGCCTGCGGTCACCGTGCTCTGGTGCGAGCAGCTTCGGCACATCAGCCGAGCGCGGCTCGAGCGATAGGGTTCGCAGGCGGCGCCACAGCTCGGGCACACGAACCCTCGCGGCCAGCGCAGCCCCTCCAGGTAGGCAAGGCAGGCCTCCTCGCTGCTGAACCAGTCTAGGAATTCGCTCCAGTTGCGCGGATAGTCTTTACCCGCCTCGGGCACTGCGATATGCTGGGTATCCATCCAGTAGTTCCGGCGTTGCTGGAGCTAACAGGATACCCCTTATGGACGTACAGTTTTCGGGTCAACTGTTCAACTGTCAGTGAGGCCGCATGAACGCACACGATTCGCTGCCGCCTTCGAACGCTCCCCGCCTTCTCGACCTTCTGCGCTCCCAGATCCGCTACCTGCACTACAGCCTTCGCACCGAGCAGGCCTATGTGCACTGGGTGCGTGCCTTCATTCGCTTCCATGGCCTGCGCCATCCGGCGGAGCTGTCGGGGGCGGAGGTCGAGGCTTTCCTGAGCTGGCTTGCCGTCGAGCGCCGCGTGTCGCCGGCCACGCACAAGCAGGCACTGTCGGCGCTGCTGTTCCTCTACCAGAAGGTGCTCGGCCAGCGTGTGCCGTGGATGGACGAGATCGGCCGCCCGCAGCGCCAGGCGCGGCTGCCGGTGGTGTTGTCGCACGACGAGGTCGCACGCGTGCTCGCAGCGCTCGGCCGCGTGGCGGCGCCTGGCGAGCGTGTGCGGTCCGATCCGTCGCAGGGCACGACGCCGGTGTTGCAGCTCTTCGGCCAGTTGCTCTACGGCACCGGCATGCGGCTGACCGAGGCGTTGCGTCTGCGCGTGAAGGACATCGACTTCGAACGCCGCGCGATCGTCGTGCGCGAGGGCAAGGGCGGCAAGGACCGGGTCGTCATGCTGCCGGCTTCGCTCGAGGCGGCATTGCGTGCGCAGCTCCAGCAGGCGCATCGCTTCTGGGCTGCCGATCGCGCCGCCGGTGTCGCCGGCGTGCAAATTCCGTTTGCGCTCGAGCGCAAGTACCCGCGCGCCGCGGTCTCGTGGGCCTGGGCCTGGGTCTTCCCGCAGGCGATGCTGTCGGTCGATCCGCGCAGTGGCATCCAGCGTCGCCATCACCTGCACGACCAAGCCTTCCAGCGTGCTTTCAAGCGCGCGCTGCAGCAGGCCGACGTGCACAAGCCGGCCTCACCGCACACGCTGCGTCATTCGTTCGCGACGCATCTGCTGCTGACCGGCTACGACATCCGCACGGTGCAGGAGCTGCTGGGCCATGCGGACGTCAGCACGACGATGGTCTACACCCATGTGCTGAAGCTCGGCGGCGGCGCGGTGCGCAGCCCGCTCGACCAACTGCAGTCGTCGCCGTCTTCGTTCGCACCGCCGATGCCTGCCGTGCCCTGGCCGCCGCGCAACGGTCCCCATATCCGCGAGCCCGACCCGCCGTGTTATCTGCCGTCCCTCACCGCCCCCTCGCCACGCCGGCCGGCCGAGCCCCCGGCCTGCCCGGCTACGCCGAGCTCCACTGCCGCAGCAACTTCAGCTTTCTGACCGGCGCGTCGCAGCCGCAGGAGCTGGTGCAGCGTGCACATGCGCTCGGCTACGCGGCGCTGGCGATCACCGACGAGTGCTCGCTCGCCGGCGTGGTGCGCGCGCATGTCGAGGCGCACGAGTGCGGGCTGCACCTGATCATCGGCGCGGAGATGCGCTTGTCGGCATCGGCACCGGCGGGCGACGCGTCGGCCGCCGCGCCGCACATCGCCGACGGCGCACGCCTGTTGCTGCTCGCGCAGGACCGTCGTGGCTACGGCAACCTCTCGCACTGGATCACGGTTGCGCGGCGGCGCGCGCCCAAGGGCAGCTACCTCGCGCATCCCGGCGACCTCGAAGGCCGGGTGCCGACCGCGCCAGTGCTCGCTGGCCTGCCCGGCTGCCTGGCGTTGCTGGTGCCGTCGGTCGCGCAGCCGTTCGAGACCGTGCTCGCGCAGGCGTCGTGGCTGCAGCGCTGGTTCGGCGACCGCGCCGCGATCGCGCTCGAGCTGCTGCTGCGTGCCGGCGACGACGAACTGCGTGCGGTCGTGAAGCGGGTCGCCGGCGAGGTTGGCCTGCCGATCGTCGCGGCCGGCGATGTGCTGATGCACGTGCGCTCACGCAAGGCCTTGCAGGACACGCTGACCGCGGTGCGCCTGAAGCGCCCGGTCGCGCAATGCGGCCTCGAGCTCGCGCCCAACGCCGAGCAGCACCTGCGCTCGCGCGCGCGCCTGGCGCAGCTCGCCGAGCCCGAGTGGCTGCAGAACACGCTGACGCTGGCCAAGCACTGCGAGTTCAAGCTCACCGAGCTGCAGTACGAATACCCGAAGGAGATCGTGCCCGAGGGCGAGACGCCGGCGAGCTGGCTGCGCAAGCTCGTCGAGACCGGTTTCCCGGAGCGCTTCACGCGCGACCACTACTCGGACGAAGAGATCGAAACCCACCGGCGCCAGATCGACCACGAGCTCGCGCTGATCCGCCAGCTCGAGTACGAGGCCTACTTCCTCACCGTCGCCGACATCGTGCGCTGGGCGCGTGCGCAGGGCATCCTCTGCCAGGGGCGCGGCAGCGCCGCGAACTCGCTGGTGTGTTATTGCCTGCGCGTCACCGAGGTCGACCCGCGCGAGAGCAAGCTGCTGTTCGAGCGCTTCGTCAGTGCCGAGCGTGCCGAACCGCCCGACATCGACGTCGACTTCGAGCACCAGCGCCGCGAGGAGGTCATCCAGTACATCTACGGCAAGTACGGCCGCCATCGCGCCGCGCTCACCGCGGTGGTGATCAGCTACCGGCCGCGCTCGGCGGTGCGCGACGTCGGCCGCGCGCTCGGCATCGACCCGCAGCGCATCGACGCGGTCGCGAAGGGCCAGCACTGGTTCGACGGCCGCTCGATCGCCGCCGAGCGGCTGCGCGAGAACGGCTTCGACCCCGAGTCGCCGGTCGTGCAGCAGTGGGTAGCGCTGACACACCAGCTGATCGGCTTCCCACGTCATCTGTCGCAGCACCCGGGCGGTTTCGTGATCGCACGCGACCGCATCGAGGATCTCGTGCCGGTCGAGAACGCGGCGATGGAGGATCGCGTGGTCGTGCAGTGGGACAAGGACGACCTCGACGAGCTGCGCCTGATCAAGGTCGACATCCTCGCGCTCGGCATGCTCAGCGCGATCCGGCGTGCACTCGAGTTCATCGGCGCGAAGCGCGGGCGCTCCCTCGAGATGCACGACATCCCGCCCGGCGACGAACTCACCTACGACATGATCTGCCGGGCCGACACGATCGGCGTGTTCCAGATCGAGAGCCGCGCGCAGATGAGCATGCTGCCGCGCCTGCAACCGCGCTGCCATTACGACCTGGTCGTCGAGGTCGCGATCGTGCGGCCCGGGCCGATCCAGGGCGGCATGGTGCACCCGTACCTGAAGAACCGGCTGCTGAAGGACCACGAGATCGACTACCCGAAGTCGCTGCACGACGCGCTCGCGCGGACCAAGGGCGTGCCAATCTTCCAGGAGCAGGTGATGCAGATCGCGATGATCGCGGCCGACTTCACCCCTGGCGAAGCCGACCAGCTGCGCCGTGCGATGGCGGCCTGGAAGCGCAAGGGCGGGCTCGGGCCGTTCCACGACAAGCTGGTCGGCCGCATGGTGGACAAGGGCTACGAGCCCGAGTTCGCCGAGCGCATCTTCAAGCAGATCGAGGGCTTCGGCGAATATGGCTTCCCCGAGAGCCATGCCGCCGGCTTCGCGCAGCTCGCCTACATCAGCAGCTGGATCAAGCGCCATCATCCCGACGCCTTCCTCGCCGCGCTGCTGAACAGCCAGCCGCTCGGCTTCTACGCACCCGCGCAGCTCGTGCGCGACGCACGCGCACACGATGTCGAGGTGCGGCCGGTCGACGTGCGCATCAGCGACTGGAACAGCACGCTCGAAGGTGCATCGGGGCAGGGCGACACGCTGCTTCCGGTGCGGCTGGGCCTGGATCGCATCAGCGGCCTCGCAAAAGTCGCTGGCGAGCGCATCGTCGCCGCGCGCGCCGAGCGGCCGTTCGACGGCGTCGAGGATCTCGCGCGCCGCGCGTCGCTCGACGCGGCCGACCTGCGCGTCCTCGCGCAGGCCGATGCGCTGCGATCGCTCACCGCGCACCGCCATCAGGCCGCCTGGGCGGTCGCCGGCGTCGACACACGCGCGACCGCGCTGCTGCGCGAGACGCGTGTGCACGAGGCGCCGGCGCAGCTCGCAGCCCCGGCCGAGATCGAGGACATGCTGGCCGACTACCGTGCGCTCGGCCTGACGCTCGGGCGCCATCCTGTCGCGCTGCTGCGCCACGAGCTGGCTGCGTTCAAGGTGCAGCCGGCCGAGGTGCTGCGCACGTTCCCGCACGGCCGGCTGGCGCGCGCGAGCGGGCTCGTCACACATCGCCAGCGGCCCGAGACCGCCAAGGGCACGGTCTTCGTCACACTCGAGGATGAGACCGGTGCCGTCAACGTGATCGTCTGGCCGCGTGTCGTTGAGACCCAGCGCCGCCCACTGCTCGGCGCGCGCCTCTTGACCGTCTACGGCCAGTGGCAGCGCGAAGGCGAGGTGATGCATCTGGTGGCCGGCAAGCTGATCGACCACACGCCGCTGCTGCAGGGGCTGGGCACACGCAGCCGCGATTTCCGCTGAGGGTGCGCTTGTAGGAATCCGCTGACAAGGGTTTGCGCGGATCTCCGGCCGGCCCGGCGCGCTGTCGACCCTACAGTGCCCGGAACAGGCCTTCAAGGAGCTCGCCCATGTCGACGCCGCGTGCCACGCTGTTCACCGGCGTGGCCCTCCTCGCCCTCGTGATGACCGCCTGCCAGCCGATCGAAGGGCCGGTCCGGCACGCTGGCAAGGCGATCGACGGCGCCGTGCGCAAGGCGGTCGTCCGGGTCGAGCTGCTCGCGGCCCAATTCAGCGAAGCGCTGAGCGGCGCGGACTGATCTCGCGCCGGCCGTGATTTCCCGCTGGTCGCGCGCGGCCGCGGTGCTACCGTACGTCGCCACGACGACGGAGCGGCACGCATGGTCGACCAGAGCGGAATCAGCGCGTGACAGCGGCAGCCGCGACTTCCTGGAGGGGCCCGCGCCGCATCCTGCCGGCGATCGCGCTCGCGCAGTTCGCGGGCACCTCGCTGTGGTTCGCGATCAACGCGGTAATGGCCGACCTGCAGCGCGACGCCGCGCTGCCCGACGGTGCCGTCGGCACGCTGACGGCTGCGGTGCAGCTCGGCTTCATCGCCGGCACCTTCGGCTTCGCGCTGCTCGCGATCGCCGACCGCTTCTCGCCGCGCAAGGTCTTCCTCGTCTGCGCGCTGGCCGGTGCCGCGCTCGCGGTGCTGACCGCGCTGCTGCCGCCGCGCATGACAACGCTGCTCGTGCTGCGCTTTGCGACCGGCGTGTGCCTGGCCGGCATCTACCCGGTCGGCATGAAGATCGCAGCGGGCTGGTTCGCCGGGCCTGCCGGGCTGGGCTGGGCGCTCGGTGTGCTGGTCGGTGCGCTGATCCTCGGCACGGCGCTGCCGTTCGGGCTTCGCGCGGTCGGTGCGCACTGGCCGTGGCAGGCCGTGATGCTCGTCGTGGCCGGCATCGCCGCCGGCGGCGGTGTGTTGATGGCCGCTGCGGTGCCGGACGGGCCGCACCTCGCGCCGGCCGCGCGCATCGCGCCGCAGGCGCTCGGCGTGATCTGGACCGATGCACGCGTGCGCGCGTCGGCGTTCGGCTACTTCGGCCACATGTGGGAGCTGTACGCGTTCTTCGTGCTGCTGCCCACGATCGTCGGCCAGCGCTGGGACGGCGCGGCTGCGTCGGGCTGGGTCGCCGCGGCGATCGCGCTCGGGTTGCCGGCCTGCGTGATCGGCGGCGCGCTTGCACGGCACGTCGGCGGGGCGCGCGTGGCCGGTGTGCAGCTCGCCTGCAGCGGGCTGTGCGGCCTTGTGGCGCCGTGGCTGCTCGATGCGCCGCTCGGCGTCTGGGCGGCCTGGCTGCTGCTGTGGGGCGCGACCGTCTCGGGCGACTCGCCGCAGTTCAGCGCGCTCACCGCGGCCAATGCGCCGCGCGCGATGGTCGGCAGCGTGCTGACTTTCGTCAACGCGATCGGCTTCTCGATCTCGGTCGCGACGATCGCGCTGTTCGCTGCGCTTGCGACGCGGCTGCCGCTTGCCACGGTGCTGCCGGGGCTCGCGATCGGCCCGGCGATCGGGCTCGTGTTCCTGCGGCCGCTGTGGCGGGCGCAGGTGTCGGCGCGCGCAGCCTGAGCGGCGTGCCGCGCACATTCAAACTGTTGCGTAAAGGGTGAGCCCGCGCGGCCGGACCGCCGGGACGATCCGGCAAAATCCACACGCATGAGTGATCAGGTCGTCACCCCCGAACTGCGCCAGTGGATCATCGAGCAGGCCACTGCCGGCCAGCAGCCGGAGGTGGTGCTGCAGTCGATGCTCGCGAGCGGTTGGCGCGAGGACATCGCCATGAAGGCGCTCGAAGACACGCTGCGCGGTTTCCTCGACCAGCGTGCAAAGGTGGCCGAGTTGCCCCCGCCGGTGCCGGTGCCCGAACCCCTGCCGAGCGACGCCGGCATTCCGGCCACTCTGTGGGCTGGCGACCGCGAGGTGCGTGTCGTCGCGGCGATGCGCAACCCGCGCGTGATCGTGTTCGGCGGCCTGCTCTCCGACGAGGAGTGCGACGAGCTGGTGGCGCTCGCCGGCAAGCGCCTGGTGCGGTCCGAGACCGTGCAGACCGAGACCGGCGCGAGCGAGGTCAACGCCGCGCGCACCAGCGACGGCATGTTCTTCGAGCGCGGCGAGAACGCGCTCTGCCAGCGCATCGAGGCGCGCATCGCGGCGCTGCTCGGCTGGCCGGTCGAGAACGGCGAAGGCCTGCAGATCCTGCACTACCGACCCGGCGCCGAATACAAGCCGCACTACGACTACTTCGACCCGGCGCAGTCGGGCACGCCGACGATCCTCAAGCGCGGCGGCCAGCGGGTCGCGACCCTCGTGACCTACCTGAACAGTCCGAAGGTCGGCGGCGGCACGACCTTCCCGGACGTGGCGCTCGAGGTCGCGCCGGTGAAAGGCAACGCGGTCTTCTTCAGCTACGACCGCGCGCATCCATCCACGCGGACGCTGCACGGCGGCGCGCCAGTGATCGAAGGCGAGAAGTGGGTCGCGACCAAGTGGCTGCGCGAGGGCGTGTTCCGGTGAACGCGGACGCACGCGACGGCGGCGAGCTCCTGCTGGCCGGCGTGCGTGTCGTCGATCTGACCAAGCTGCTGCCCGGGCCGCTCGCGACACACCGTCTCGCCGAGATGGGCGCCGAGGTGACCAAGGTCGAAGGCCCGGCGCGCGACGGGCAGGACGACCCGATGCGCCACACCAGCGCGACCGCAGCAGACCGCGCGGCCGGCCGGCCGAGCCTCGCGTTCCGCACGCTCAACGCCGGCAAGCGGCTCGTCGAGCTCGACCTGCGCAGCGACGCCGGCCGTGCCGCGCTGCTCGCGCTCGCGCGCGACGCCGACGTGCTGATCGAAGGCTTCCGCCCCGGCGTGATGGCCAAGCTCGGCCTCGGTTGGGACGTGCTGCACGCGGCGAACCCGAAGCTCGTGGTGTGCGCGATCAGCGGCTACGGCCAGCACAACGCCTGGTCGCACCGCGCCGGCCACGACATCAACTACATCGCGATGGCCGGTGTGCTCGAGCAGACCGCGACGCTGGACGGCGATGTCGCGGTCCCCAACTTCCAGATCGCCGACCTGATGGGCGGCGCGCAGGCGGCCGTCTGCGGCGTGCTTGCTGCGCTGCTCGCGGCGCGGCGCAGCGGTGTCGGCCGCTTCGTCGACATCTCGATGACCCACGACGTCCATCGCCACCACGTGCTCGCGCGTTTCGCGCTCGAAGCCACCGGCCGGCCGCCCGCACCCGGCCGCGAGCTGCTCTCCGGCGGCGCACCGTGTTATGCGGCCTACCGTTGTGCCGACGGCCGTTTCCTCGCGGTCGGCGCGCTCGAGCTCAAGTTCTGGCAGGCGCTCTGCGCCGCACTCGAGCGCCCCGAGTGGGGCGAGCATCACTGGTCACGTGGCCTCGTCCCCGGCAGTGCGCCCTCGATGGCCTTGCGCGCCGAGGTCGCGCAGGTCTTCGCGACCCAGCCGATGGCGCACTGGGCAAACCTGTTCGAGTCGATCGACGCCTGCGTGACCCCGGTGCTGCGCCTCGACGAACTGCGCGAGCACCCGGTTCACCAACCGGCTTGAGCCCTCAGGCCCTGAGCCTGCCCGGCGCGGTCGACGCGAAGGGGCGGCTGTTTTCGATGCGCCGCCACTTGCGCTGCTCCCAGGTCTGCGGGCCTTCGAGCGGCCACTTCTCGATCAGCGGCGCGAGCTCGACACGCGGCAAGCGCGCGTACTCCGGCCCGGCGACACGCAGCAGCCAGCGCCCGCGGCGCAGCCGCAGCGGCAGTGAGGCGCGGGTGTCGCGCACCCAGTAGACACAGGCCTTCTCGGCCCAGAAGGCCTGGCGCTCGAAGTTCACACGGCCGGCGAAGCCGGTGTAGTCGGGGAAGATCAGGCACTCGTCCTCGAGCTCGACCAGCGCGTAGAGCAGATCGCCGGGCGACTCGCCGGCGTTGCGGTGCACGAAGACGACGCGCCGTATCTCGTTCGCACCGACGCGGTCGACGATCGTGTCGTCCTTGTAGACGACGATGTCCTGTCCTTGCCATGCGGTGCGCCAGGTGCTTCTCATTGCGGCCTCCAGTCGTTCGGTCCCGACGTTAGCGCTCCCTGTCGCGTGAATTGTGACGAGACGCACGCTTCGATCGGCTCTCACCCCGCGCTGGACAGGGGCGCCGCTACACCTTGTTTCGTGACAAGGCTGGATTTCACGACGCGGCAAGCGCTCGATCCGCGCCCGCTGAAAAGAAACGATACCCAGCGATACCGCGACGAAAGGACGCCGCCGCGGCCGAGCCCGAGCATCACGCCATCGTCACCGCCATCGAAAGGAATCCCTCATGCGACCCTGGCTCAAGCGCACATTCATCGGCCTGTTCGGCGCCTCGGTGATGTTCGGCTCGCTCGCCGCCTGCTCGCACCGCCACCACGGCAGCATGGCCACGCTCAGCGAAGAGGAGGCCGCGAAATTCCGCGAGCGCCTGGTCGACCGCGCCGCGCGTGAGCTCAAGCTCGACGACACGCAGAAGCAGCGCCTCGCGGTGCTCGCGATGCGGCTGCGCGAGCAGCGCCTCGCGCTGATGGCCGGCACACCCGACCCGCGCGCCGAGATCCAGAACCTCGTCAAGGACGCGAGCTTCGACCGCTGGCGCGCGCAGGAGCTCGTCAACGGCAAGCTCGCCGCGGTGCGCGACAAGAGCCCGGAGGTGATCGCCGCGGCGGCCGACTTCTACGACGGCCTGCGGCCCGAGCAGCAGCAGCAGGTGCGCGACTTCATGGCGCGCCGCGGCGGCTTCTGGCGCGGCCGCCACTGGGCCGGCTGACTGGAGCCGAGAATGTGCCCATGCGCCGCCTGCTGCTGATCGACGACGACGAGCACCTCGCCGCCCCGCTCGCGGCCTACCTTGCGCGCTTCGAGTTCTTGCTCGATGCGGCGACCCGGCCGAGCGAGGGCCTGCGGCGGCTGCGCGAGCAGGCCTACGACGCGGCGATCCTCGACGTGATGCTGCCCGAGATGGACGGCTTCGCTCTGTGCCGCGAGATCCGCCGCACGAGCGACATCCCGATCGTGATGCTGACCGCACGCGGCGAGGTGATGGACCGTGTCGTCGGCCTCGAGCTCGGCGCCGACGACTACCTGCCCAAGCCCTTCGAACCGCGCGAGCTGCTCGCGCGGCTGCAGACCATCCTGCGGCGTGCACGCGCGCCTGCGCCGGCGTCGTCGTTGCAACGGCTCGCCTTCGACGGCCTCGTGATCGACCTCGAGCGCCGCCAGGTGCTGCGTGCCGGCGAGGAAGTCGAGCTGACCGGCACCGAGTTCGAACTGCTGGTGCTGCTCGCGCGCACGCCGAACAAGGTGTTCGGCCGCGACGAGATCCTGAACCGGCTGCGCGGCCAGGAGGCCGAGCTGTTCACACGCGCGGTCGACATCCTCGTCAGCCGCCTGCGTCGCAAGCTCGAGCCGCTGGACTGCATCAAGACGCTGCGCAACGCGGGATACACCTTTGCGCTCGCCCGGACCTGAACGCCCGCGCTGGCTGCGCGGCCGGCGCTGGCGCCATTCGTTGGGCGCCAGGCTCGTACTGATGTTCCTGCTGTTTGCGCTGTGCGTCGCAGCGACCTTCCTGATCGGCGTGCAGTCGATGTTCCGCAGCGGCTGGCAGGGCTACGCACGGCCGATGCTCAACGATTACGCCGACCGCCTCGCCGCCGAGATCGGCACGCCGCCGGACCTCGCGCGCGCGCAGGCGCTCGTGCAGCGGCTGCCGCTGCGCATCCGCATCGACGGCCCGCAGGTGCAATGGGACTCGCATCCGGGCCGGCGCAGCTGGGACCACTTCGGCGACGGCGGCGACGACAGCGCCTGGCACCCGGTGCGGCGCCTCGCCGACGGCCACCGCATCACGTTCTCGCTCGCGGGCATCGTGCAGGAGCGCCGCTCGCGGGTCGCCGGCTGGGTCACGCTCGTGATGCTGCTCATGCTGACCGCGCTCGCCTATGGCTATACACGCCACCTGATGTGGCCGCTGCGCGAGATCCGGGCCGGCGCGATCCGCTACGGCGGCGGCGACTTCTCGCAGCCCATCGTCGTGCGCCGGCGCGACGAGCTCGGTGTGCTCGCCGAGCAGATCAACGCGATGGCCACCGAGCTGCGCGAGCGCCTCGAGGCCAAGCGCGCGCTGCTGCTCGCGATCAGCCACGAGTTGCGCTCGCCGCTGACGCGCGCGCGGGTCAACGCCGAGCTGATCGCCGAGAGCGCCGAGCGCAGCGCGTTGCTGCGCGACCTCGGCCAGATGCGCGACCTGATCACCGACCTGCTCGAGAGCGAGCGCCTCGCCGCCGGCCACGAGGCGCTGCACCGCGAAGCCTGCGATCTGAATGCGCTGGTGCGCGAGCGGATCGATGCGCAGTTCGCCGGGCGCGGCATCGTGCTGCAGCTCGATGCCGGCGTGCCGACCGCGTGGCTCGACGCGTCGCGCATCCGCCTGCTGGTGCGCAACCTGCTCGACAACGCGCTGCGCCATAGCGCGGGCGCCACCGCGCCGGTCGAGCTGCGCACCGAGCGCGACGGCGACACGCTGCGCCTCGTCGTGCGCGACCACGGCCCGGGCGTCGCACCCGAGCAGCTCGCGCGGCTCGCCGAGGCCTTCTACCGCCCCGACCAGGCGCGCCAGCGCGAGACCGGCGGCGTCGGGCTCGGGCTGTACCTGTGCCGGCTGGTCGCGCAGGCGCACGGCGGGCAGCTCGTGTTCCGCGCCGGCGAGCCGGGGCTGGAGGTGACGCTCAGCCTGCCGGTCGTGGCGCCGGCCTGATGGTTCAGGCCGCGACGACGATCGGGAAACGGGCGCGGACGCTGTCGCCGTCGGCGACGAACGGCACGGTCAGCGCGCTGCGATCGGCCGCTCCCAGGCCGCGCCACAACGAATCGCGTGCATTGCCCGGATCGCCTTCGACGTAGACCTGCGTCGTCAGCAGCTCGCGTTTGCCGAGCCGCACCTTGACGTGGATGTGCGGTGTGCGCCCCGTGTAGGGCGCCGGCCGGATCGTGTGGAAGCGGTAGGCACCATCCGCGCCGACGCCGACCCGACCGAAGCCCTGGAACAGCGGGTCGGCGCCGCGGTCGCCGGGGTGGTGGTAGTGGCCCTGCTGGTCGCATTGCCAGATCTCGACCGCGGCGCCGGCGACCGCGCGGCCATCCGGGTCGGTCACCGTGCCTTCGAGCCAGGCCGGCTGGCCCTGGGCATAGCGGTGCTCGCCCTGCACGAGCAGGTCGAAGTCGCTGTCCTCGGGCAGGGTGACCGGGTAGAACGGGCCTTCGGTCTGGCGCGGCGTCAGGCGTTGCCGGTCGGCGGCGACCGCACCGCGCCACACCGCAGGCGCGGCGAGCAGCACGGCAGAACCGAGCACGAGGCGGCGGCGCGACGGGGTGTTCATCGGCACGAGCATAGGCGCTCGGACCGGCACGCGCACGAAAGGTTCGCGTCCCGCGCGAACCGCGGGAGGCGACTACTTGCGCACGTGGTCGAGGTCGCGCGGCGGCTTGAAGCCGAGCTCGAGCGCGCGTGCCTCGTACTTCGCAGCGAGCACCGGCTGTGCCTCGCGGCGGAAGTGCAGCGCGAGCTCGTAGCTGGCGCGGTCGTCGCCGAGCATCGCGGCGTACTGCAGCCAGCCGACGTAGCGGTTCATGTCCTGCGGCAGGCCGCCTTCGCCGCGCTGCTGCAGGTGCGCGAGCCGCACCGCGGCAGCGCTGTCGCCGAGCGCGGCGCGGCGCAGGTCTTCCTGGACCGCACCGGCGTCGCCGGCGGGCTGGAAGGCGCTGCGGTACAGCCGCACGTCGCTGCGCTTGAGCACGACCATCGTCATCCCGGCCCGCTCGCGCAGGCTGCTCGCGCTGCCGGCGCTGGGGCCGGCGGGGAAGCGGCTGAGGTATTGGTCGGCGAGCCGCACGATGTCGGCCGGCCAGACTGCCTGCTGGAGCTCCTGCTGCAGCGCGCTTTCGGACTCTGCGCCGACCGGCGCAGCGGCCTGGGCGGCGCCGAGCATGAGGCTCAGGCCGAGGGCGGCAGTGGCAAACAAGGCTTTTGGCATGGTGGAAACCCGCAACGGCGATTCCGGTGCCCCGAGTGTTGCAGATCGTGGGGTAACTGGGTGTTCCGATTCTGGGGATCGCGTGAATGACGGCCGGGACTTTCCGCACGGCCCCCGCGCGTCAGCGCTTGTAGGCCTTGCGCGAGCCGTCCTCGAACAGTTCGTCGTCGCGCAGCAGCTGGCCGCCGGCATCGAACTCGCGCTCGCGTGTGACCCGGCCCTGCGCGTCGTGGTGGCGCTCGAGCTTCAGCCGGCCGGCGTCGTCGAAGCGCTTGTGGACGCCGCTCGGCTGGTGATCGCTGCGCCCGCCGGCGAGCCACAGCCCGTCGCTCGCCGGCTGGCCGTTGTCGTGGAAGCTGGCCTCTCGCCGCTGGCCCTGCACCGTCGTCGCTTCGATCAGCTCGCGCAGCTGGCCGTTGAGGTACCAGCGCTTCTCGCTCGTCAGCGATGCGCCGCGGTCGTCCGGCAGCCAGCGGCGCTCGCGCACCAGCGTGCCGCTGGTGTGGAACTCCTGGTCGAGCACGGTGATGCGGCGTGGGCGGCCGTCCTGCGTCGCGACGCTGACCCACTTCTGCTCGCGCCGCTTGGTGCCGTCGGCCGCGAAGCTGCGCTCGCTGCCGCCTTCGCGCGTGATCTCGATCTGCTCGCGCGGCGTGCCGTTCTCCCACAGCATCTCGCTGCGGCGCAGCTCGCCGCGCTCGTAGACGATGCTGCCGCGCGGCTTGCCGTTCGTGGCGTAGAGCGGCACGGTCGCCGGGCCACCCCGGTGGCCGCACCACGCGGCGTCGTCGGCGGCCGGCGCGAGCTGCGGTGCCGGGCCGCAGCGCAGCTCGAAAAGCTGGCCCTGCGCATTGAACTCGGCGACCGCCTGCTCGCGCCCGTCGTCGCCGTGGAAACTCGCGCGCCGCAGCGCGCCGTTCGCATGCCAGCTGCGCGCCAGGCCCACCGTCGTGCTGTTGCGCAGCGTCTCTTCGCGCAGCAGCGGGTTGTTCGGCCCCGGCGTCGCGGCGAACTCGCGCGCGATGCCGTCGCGGTTGCCACGCTCGTTGACGCTGTACTCGCGCTGCAGCACGCCGTCCTTGTAGTAGCGCACGATGCCGATGAAGGCGCCGTTGCGCAGTTCCTGCTCGCGCACGACCGGCCCGCCTTCGCCGTCGCGACAGCGCATCAGCCCGGTCTTGCCGGCCGTCGTGTGGCCGTTGGCCGGATTGACGTGCTGGCCGTCGAGCTCGCAGACCTGGATTGCGGCCGCAGCGAACGGCAGCGCGGCAAGCGCAGCGATGAACGTGAGGCGCATGGCAGGGGCGATGAGAAGAAGGGCACGTATTGTCGTCGCGCCGGCGTACTCGCACGTTCGGTCGGATACAGGACACGACGGCCGATCGGCCACAATCCGCGCATGACGTTTCCCCTCGGATCGCTGCGTGCCGAAGGCGGCACGCCGAACGCCGGCGCGAAGAGCTCGAAGTCCGGCGCCGCGCCTGCCGGGATGCCGCGCTGGCGCGCGCAATTGCGGCTGATGATCGGCGCGGTGCTGTGGCTGCTGGTCGTGATCGCGCTGGCCACGCACAACGTGGCCGACCCTGGCTTCACGACCTCGGGCAGCGGCGCGCCGGTGCAGAACAAGGCCGGCACGCTCGGCGCCTGGGTCTCGGACCAGGCCTTCTTCCTGCTCGGCTACTCGGTCTGGTGGCTCGTGCTCGTGAGCCTGCGCATCTGGCTCGGCGCGCTCGCGCGTCTGCTGCGCAGCCACCATGCGGCGCTCGTCGAGGCCGATCACGACGAGCGGCCGCGCTGGCTGTTCTGGCTCGGGCTCGTGCTGCTGCTCGCCGCGAGCGCCTCGCTCGAATGGACGCGGCTGTACCAGTTCGAGTGGCGCGTCGCGGGTGGCCATTCGGGCGGCGTGCTCGGCTACCTGGCCGGCTCGACGACGATGAAGCTGATCGGCTTCGCCGGCTCGGGCGTGCTGTGGATCGCTGCGCTCGTCGTCGGTGTCGCGCTCGCATTGAACTTCTCGTGGCTGCGGCTCGCCGAAGGCATCGGCGCATGGGTCGAATCGTTCCGCGCCAAACGCGCCGAGCGCATCGAGCGGGCCGAAGACATCCGGCTGGGCGCGCAGGCGCTGCGCGAGCGCGAGCAGGACGTCGAGGTCGAGCACCAACTGCTCGAGGACCATGTGCCGATCGTGATCGAGCCGTCGATCGCCGAGGTGCCGAAATCCGCGCGGGTCGCGAAGGAGCGCCAGAAGCCGCTCTTCACCGAACTGGCCGACACCAAGCTGCCGCAGGTTGACCTGCTCGACGCGTCGCCCGGCCGGCAGGAATCGGTCACGCCCGAGACGCTCGAGATGACCTCGCGGCTGATCGAGAAGAAGCTCAAGGACTTCGGCGTCGAGGTGCGTGTCGTCGCTGCGTCGCCGGGCCCGGTGATCACGCGCTACGAGATCGAGCCGGCCACCGGCGTGAAGGGCGCGCAGGTCGTCAACCTCGCGAAGGACCTGGCGCGTTCGCTCTCGCTCGTCTCGATCCGCGTCGTCGAGACGATTCCCGGCAAGACGACGATGGCGCTCGAGCTGCCGAACGCGAAGCGCCAGATGATCCGCCTCTCGGAGATCCTCGGCTCGCAGGTCTACAACGACGCCGCCTCGCAGCTGACGATGGGCCTCGGCAAGGACATCATCGGCGCGCCCATCGTCGCCGACCTGCAGAAGATGCCGCACTGCCTGGTCGCGGGAACCACCGGCGCGGGCAAGTCGGTCGGCATCAACGCGATGATCCTGAGCCTGCTCTACAAGGCCGAAGCGCGCGATGTGCGGCTGATCCTGATCGACCCGAAGATGCTGGAGATGAGCGTCTACGAGGGCATCCCGCATCTGCTCGCGCCGGTCGTCACCGACATGAAGCAGGCGGCCAACGCGCTCAACTGGTGTGTCGGCGAGATGGAGCGCCGCTACAAGCTGCTGAGCAAGATGGGTGTGCGCAACCTGTCGGGCTACAACAAGAAGATCGCCGACGCCGCCGAACGCGGCGAGCCGCTCGCCAACCCGTTCAGCCTGACGCCCGAAGCGCCCGAGCCGCTCGAGCGGTTGCCGTTCGTCGTCGTCGTGATCGACGAGCTCGCCGACCTGATGATGGTGGTCGGCAAGAAGATCGAGGAGCTGATCGCGCGCCTCGCGCAGAAGGCACGTGCGTCGGGCATCCACCTGATCCTTGCGACGCAGCGGCCGTCGGTCGACGTGATCACCGGCCTGATCAAGGCGAACATCCCGACGCGGCTGAGCTTCCAGGTCTCGAGCAAGATCGACTCGCGCACGATCCTCGACCAGATGGGTGCCGAGGCGCTGCTCGGCCAGGGCGACATGCTCTACCTCGCGCCCGGCACCGGGCTGCCGGTGCGTGTGCACGGCGCGTTCGTCAGCGACGACGAGGTGCACCGCGTCGTCGAGTACCTGAAGAGCCAGGGCGAGCCGAACTACATCGAAGGCATCCTCGAAGGCGGCACGCTCGACGGCGAGGGCGGCGACATCTCGACCGCCGACATGCCCGGCGGCGGAGGCGGCGAGAGCGACCCGATGTACGACCAGGCGGTGGCGATCGTGCTGCAGCACAAGCGCGCGTCGATCTCGCTCGTGCAACGCCATTTGCGCATCGGCTACAACCGCGCGGCCCGGCTGCTGGAACAAATGGAGAAATCCGGGCTCGTATCGGCCATGTCCACCAACGGCAACCGCGACATCATCGTGCCGGTTCGATCGGAATGATGCGAAGAACACTTGCTGCCGCGTTGCTGCTAGTTGCTGCGTTCGCGGCACACGCCGATGCGGTCGACACCTTGCACGAGTTCGTGCGCGACGTGAAGACCGGCAAGGCCCAGTTCACACAGACCGTCACGTCGCCGGACGGCGCGAAGAAGAAGAGCTCGGGCGGCAGCTTCGAGTTCGCGCGCCCGAACCGCTTCCGCTTCGCCTACACCAAGCCGTTCGAGCAGCTGATCGTCGCCGACGGCCAGAAGGTCTGGATCCACGACACCGACCTGAACCAGGTCAGCTCGAAGAAGATCGA
>Ga0075366_10000419_pt1 | contig 19896 bp, 16 predicted proteins | sample EndMethybrTD3031_FD_72351 | JGI IMG/M metagenome (GOLD analysis project Ga0075366, IMG submission 72351) | Populus endosphere microbial communities from Tennessee, USA - Endosphere MetaG P. TD hybrid TD303-1 | ecosystem: Host-associated > Plants > Roots > Endosphere | place: USA: Tennessee...
GTTATATCCTGCCGCGGCGCGAGGATTTCGAGCCGTGCTGGCCGGTGCTGAAGCAGCACTTCGGCGACGTGCGGCCCGCCGCGACCATGATCGAAGCGGGCCTGTCCGATCCGCGCATGAAAATCGAGATCGAGGTCACGGCCCGGCGCAGGAGCTAGGCCCGTACACCCGATCAAATCTGCTCGAAATTCGATATCTTCAACAGCTCGGCATTTCGAGTGACGTAGCCCTTGGCGAATGCTTCGAACTGCGATGGCGTTTCCGATACCGGCTCAATTCCGAGCCTGGCAAGCTGACCTTCGCTCTTGAGCTCCTGAACAGCGTCGTTGATCATCTTGTTCAGCTGGGCGACCTGATCTGCAGACAATTTCTTCGGGCCCCAAACGCCGTACCACGACGAATGATCCATGCCGGCCAATCCGCTTTCGGACGCGGTCGGATAGTCCGGCGCGAGCGGCGTCCGCTTGGCCGCCGTGATCGCGAGGCCTTTGACCTGTTTGGAATGGGCAAGCGGCAGCAGCGCCAGGACCGGGTCGATCATGAGCTGAACATGGCCGCCGGCGACATCATTCAAGGCCGGGGCGGTGCCGCGATAAGGCTGAATGAGCAAATTAAGTCCCGACAGACGGTTGAAGTCGAGCTCCGCCAAATGGCCGGGCGCGCCGAGAGCCGAGGTCGCAAATGTCCATTTCTCCGGAGCTTTGCGGGCTTCGGCAACAAGTTCGCCAATGGTGTTCGGCAGAACCTTGGGCGACGCGACGAGAATCATCGGCGCTTCTCCGACGCGGGCGATCGAGGCGAAGTCGTCGATCGGGTCGTAGGGCGCGTTCTTCATCACCTGCCGCGCCATCACGTGGGTTCCAGCCGAGAACAGGAGCGTCGTCCCATCGGGCTCTGCATTCTTGACCGCATTGCCACCGATTGCGCCGTTCGCGCCGGCCCGGTTGTCGACGATGATCGTCAGGCCGTTCTTCTGTCGCAACCTCTCAGAAATCAGCCGGGCGAATACGTCCACGCCGCCGCCGGCCGCGAACGGCACGATGATTCGAATGGGGCGATCGTCCATCCGGCGTGCCTGTGCGACGGAGCGTGCAGCGACGGACGTCGACGCCAAGGCCAATGATGACAGAATGAACTGGCGACGCGCGATGATCGGCATCCTGATTCTCCTCCCTGTTATTGTTGTGTGTCGGCGGAGCGAAAAGTCCGCTCCGCCGCCTGGTCGTAGTGCCGCGTGCTTACGCCGCGCGCGATCGGACCGGCGTTTGCCCAACGAGGCCGGCGGAGCGCAGCGCGTCCGCGATCTCGATGTCGGCGCCCGGGTCAAGAGGCAACAACGGGGACCGAACAGTTGCGTGCTCGAGGATGCCGCGTGTGACGAGGCCATGCTTGAGCGCGACCGTGCCTTCCATATGCGACCCGCGGTGATAGACGGTGCGCGTCACCGCAAGCAGCCGGTCATGGATCTCTCGTGCTTTCGCGTAGTCTTTGGCTTTGCCGGCCGCAATGAGTTCGATGAGCGGCTCAGGCGCAAGACCGCCGTATCCCACCAATGCGCCGTCCACGTCGAACATCGTATGCAGCAGATATTCGTCGTGGCAGGTCAGAATCTGCAGATTGGGGCGCTCACGGCGGATGACCGGAATCTCGGTGTCCCACCGGCGCATGTTGCGCACGCCGTTCTTCATGGCGAAAACACCCGGCAGCGCCGCGATGTCGAGCTGGGTCTCGAGGTTGTAGGTCGCCTTCGTTGCGTCCGGATACTGAAACAGGATCAGCGGCAGGCCGCTTTCCTGGTAAATTGCACGGTAGCGATCCTGCGGCGCTCCCTTCTGGTAACCGAACCGCAGCCAGCCGTGCGACGGATAGACCAGCCCGGCCTCCGCACCAGCCTTGACGGCTCGCTTCGCCTCCAGCGCCGCGACCTTGGTGCCCTCCAGAGTGATCCCGGCAATGACGGGGATCTTTCCGTCCACGGACTTGACGAAGCTTTGGATGACCGCGGTCTGCTCGTCAGCCGTGAGAAAAGTTCCTTCCCCCGCATGACCGAGAACCACCAGGCCTTTGACGCCCGTGAAGCTGCCGAGCCAGGAGCCGAGCCGCTGGATCGCCGCATGGTCGACCTCACCCTCGCGGGTGAATGGGGTGACCGGCGCGGGGACGAGACCTCTCAGATCAAGGGCTTCCATTTAAGTTTCCTCCGATGGGTTGTTGGCCGGATCGTTCGTGGAACGTGGTGTGCCGCGCACCGATCCCGTGGAGAGAAACCTACGGGCGGCCTTCCTATATCGGAAGACTCACATCGTACATTTCAGATATAATAAAAACGATATAGCTGGAGGACGCTCGTGGAATACGCCGCGTGGAAACTGTTCATGGACGCTGCTGAGCTCGGCAGCCTGAGCAAGGTGGCCGTGGCCTATGGCACCAGCCAGCCGCATATCAGCCGCCAGATCAGCGAGCTCGAGCAGGAGTGCGGAGGGCGCCTGTTCCAGCGCACCGGCCGAGGGGTTGTGCTGACCGATCTCGGACAGCGCATAGCTCCAAAGGTGCGGGCGTGGCTGGCGAGCAGCGATCAGCTTGCCAATGACGTCCGCACCTCGGCCGGCACACCGATCGGCAAGGTGCGAATAGGCAGTCTGCCCTCAACGGCGCATCCGTTGGTGAGCACGCTTCACAGGCGGCTGAAACAACAGTACCCGCTGATTCAACTGGCGGTGCGAGAAGGGCAAGGGGCTCAGCTTGAGACGTGGCTGGAGGATGGAAGTGTCGATCTTGCAATCCTGTATCGAACGAGTGGGTCGCCGAAGAATGCCGATACTTACCTCGTCGAGGTGTCGACCTATCTGGTCAGTGCGGTCGGCGATCCATTGACATCTCGGCCAACGGTGCGTTTTCCAAAATTGCACAATCTGCCGCTTGTGCTGTTTTGTCGCCCGAGCAGTTGGCGCAATCACCTGGAGCAGATCAGCGCTGAGCGGGGCGTTTCGCTAAACGTTGCTTTGGAAGCCGATTCGCTCAGCTTGCAAACGCATATTGTCTCTGAAGGAGGCGTCTACGCCTTGTTGGGACCCTATGCGGTCGCTGCTGCATCGAAGGATTGCCGTCTGCAATCGTCGAAGTTGATTGATCCAGTGGTCACTCGTCACATTGCGCTTGCGATGTCGCGTCATGGAAACCTGACGCCCGCATGTCGGGCCGTGATGCAGATCACGCGCGAGATCGCGAAATCCAGCGCGGCGGGGCTGAGTCGCTCGTAGTTGAGGTCCGCTCCGGCCGCCAGCACTCAAAATCGGCTCGATGTCGGCTCGGCAAGTGCCGCGCTGCGTAACAGGGCCGCACGCATGGCCTTCGACACCATCGCCTGGCCTGCCTTTATCGGTTTATGATGCCGCAAAAGCGCCGGCAAAAAGATCGGCAAAAAATATCGGGAGGACGTGAAGTGATGGCTCGATTGCTCGCAGCCTTGGCGTGCCTTGCGGCTCTGACCGGTACGGCCGCCCATGCGCAGAATTATCCGACACGTCCGGTCCGCATCATCATCCCGCTGGGTCCCGGAGGCGGTGGCGATGTCTTCACCCGGCTGATCGCAGAAGAGCTGCAAAAATCGCTGGGCCAGCCCTTCGTGGTGGAGAACCGTCCGGGCGGCGGGCTCAACATCGGCACGCGCGCGTGCGCGGAGGCACCGCCCGACGGCTATACGCTCTGCGTCCTTTCGGGCGAGCCGGTGGTCTACAACCAGTTCACCTTCAAGAACCTGCCTTACAATCCGGAGAAGGATTTTGAGCCGGTGGCGAACCTCTTCATCAACGCCAACGCGCTCGCCGCCAATTCGTCGCTCGGCGTCAAGACTATCCCCGAATTGATCGCGCACGCCAAATCGAAACCCGGCACGCTGAGCTATGGTACCTTCTCCTTCATGCTGATCTATTTCATGGATCAGTTGAACAAGAAGCACGGCATCGACATTGTCCGCGTGCCGTTCCGGAGCGGCAACGAGATGGTGACCGCGATGGTGTCAGGCTCGACGCCGATCGTGTTCCTCGGACTGTCCAACATGATCGGCCAGATCAAGTCCGGCCAGGTCACCGGCATTGCGCTCAACTCGTACAGCCGCTCGCCGCTGTTCCCCGATATCCCGACCCTGGCCGAAGCGACCGGCGAAGACTATCCGCCGCCGTGGTTCGGCATGTTCGCGCCGGCCGGTACGCCCGCTCCCATCCTCGATAAGGTCCACGCCGAGCTGATGCGGATCATGGGCGAGCCGGCCTTCCGGCAGAAAAATTTCATCGAGCGCGCCGTCGATCCGGTGCCGCAGACGCGGGCGGAGTTCGCCAAGTTCATCGCCGACAACCGCGCCTTCGCGGCGCGCGTCGCAACGGAAACCGGCATGCAGCCGCAATAGCACGACAGGGAGGTTTGCTCATGTTCAAGCCCGCATTCGCTTGCTTTGTCGCGCTGCTCGCCACGGCGCCGATTGCGTCGGCGCAGGACTATCCCACCCGGTCGGTCCGGATCGTGTTTCCGCTCGCGGCCGGCGGCGGCGGTGATGTGTTCACCCGCGCGCTCGCCGATGAACTGCAGAAGACGTGGCATCAGCCGGTCGTGGTCGAAAACCGGCCCGGCGGCGGCCAGAACATCGGCGCGCGCGCCTGCGCGGAGGCCACGCCGGATGGCTATACCATCTGCGTGATGTCGAGCGAGCCCGCGGTCTACAACCAGTTTCTCTACAAGAGCATTCCCTATGATCCCGAGAAGGACTTTCAGCCGATCGCCAACCTGTTCTTCAACACGCTCGCCGTGGTGGCAAACGGCGAGCTCAAGGTGAAGTCGCTCGCCGAGCTGATCGCGCTTGGAAAATCCAGGCCTGGCACGTTGAGCTACGCGACGTTCTCCTACCCGCTCACATCGTTCATGGAGAAGCTGAAGAAGTCGGAGGGCCTCGACATCGTGAAGGTGCCGTATCGCGGCGGCGGCGACGTGGTCAATGCGCTGCTTGGCGGCTCGCTTCAGGTGGCGCTGCTGGCGCTGTCCAACATGGTGCCGCAGCTGGAGAGCGGCCGCATCACCCCGCTCGCCGTGGTGGCCAATTCGCGCTCGCCGCTGTTCCCGAACGTGCCGACGCTCAAGGAGGCGCGCGGCGAGCACTATCCGACGACCTGGTTCGGCCTGTTCACGCAGGCCGGCGTGCCGCGGCCGATCGTCGAGAAGATCGCGCGCGACGCCGACCGCATCATGGCTGAACCCAGCTTTCGCAAGCGCATCTATATCGACCGCGGCGTCGAGCCGGCGCTGGAGCGGACCGACGAGTTCGCGCGCTTCATCGCCGAGGAGCGCAAGTTCGCACAGCAGATCGTCAAGGAATCCGGCGAGGAGCCGAAGTGAACCGCCGCTCGCTTGACTCTGAATTCGGCGCCGCAAACCGTGTATGCTGGCCACAACGATCACCGGGGGGAATGCTCATGACCAATCGAAATCGCCGCGCCGCGCTGATGGCGCTCGTGGGATTTGCGCTGGGCGCGCTGTCGATGGGGCCGGCGCAAAGCCAGTCGCAGTATCCCAACCAGGGTATCCGCTTCATCATTCCGGCAGGGGCCGGCGGACTGCCGGATACGGTCGCGCGCATCGTCGCGCGGCGCCTGCAGGAGAAGATCGGCCAATCGGTCGTCGTCGAGAACAAGCCGGGCGGCAACGGCGCGGTTTCGGTCGCAGCTCTGATGAGCGTCCCACCGGACGGCTCCGCGTTCATCGTTCAGGACGGCTCGATCTACGCCATCAATCCGCACATCTACGCCAAGATGGCCTACAGTATCGCCGACCTGACGCCGACCGTGATGATCGCGCAGGCGCCGCTGTTTCTCGCCGTGCACCAGAAGGTGCCGGTCAAGACGATGAAGGAGTTCATCGACTACGTGAAGGCCAACCCCGGCAAGCTCAACTACGGCTCGTCGGGTGTCGGCAGCACGCATCATCTGTCCATGGAGGCGCTCAAGGCTTCGCTCGGCCTGCAGATGACGCACGTGCCGTTCAAGGGCACCAGCGAATCCGTTCCGGCGCTGCTCGGCGGTCACGTTGACCTGGCGTTCTCGGCCTATCCGTCACTCAGCGGCGCGGTCGGCAGCAAGAGCATCGCGCTGCTCGCGACCAATGGCGCGAAGCGCTCGGCGATGGCGCCGGACGTGCCGCCGGTCGCCGATTTCATTCCGGATTTCGCATTTGCGCCAGTGATCGGCGTCTATGCGCGGACCGGGACGGCGCCCGCGATCCTGAACAAGATCGCGGCCGAGGTGAGCGAGATCGTCAAGGAGCCCGAGATTATCAAGCAATTCGCCGCCGCCGGAATCGAGCCTGCCGGCGGCACGCCGGCCGAACATGCCGCCAGCCTCAAGAAGGAAGACGAGCGCGTCGCCAGGACCGTGAAGGCCGCCGGCATGACGCCGCAATAAAGCGACGGAATCCAACGTGGCTGAGTGGAACGTTGAGCGGCACATTCATTCGGCCGGGCAGGTCGGGTGGCCGGACCGCATTCATGCGGTGCTCAAACGGCATGCCATCAGGCAGATCGGGCATGTGCCCGACACCGGCATCGCGCGGCTGATCGAGCTTTTCGAGAAGGACAACGAGATCACCGACGTGGTGCTGACCTCGGAGGCCGAGGGCGCGGGCCTGGTGCTGGGAGCGGCGCTCGGCGGCGAGCGCGCCGCGTTGATGATGCAGTCGAGCGGCGTCGGCAATTGCATCAACACGTTCTCGATCCTGAAGAACTGCGCGGTCCCCTGCATTTTGCTGGTGACGATGCGGGGCGAGTTCAACGACTTCAATCCGTGGCAGGTGCCGATGGGCTCAATCACCGAGCCGGTGCTCAAGCTTTGCGGGTTTCAGACCTATCGGGTCGACCACGAAAATGATGTCGAGCCCGTCACCGACGCCGCCTGCCGCTTGGCGTTCGGCGGCGGAAATCTTGCCGTCGCCGTGCTGCTGTCGCAGCGGATGGTCGACCGCACCAAGCCAAAAGGCCATTGACAGTGGACCGCCGCAAGCTCGTTTCGCAGCTTCTGGCCGATCGGGGCGAGCTGCTGGTCGTCGCCAGCATCGGTTCCCCGACCTATGACGTTGCGGCCTGCGGCGACGATGCGCGCAATTTCTACATCTGGAGCGGGCTCGGCTGCACGCCGATGGTGGGGCTCGGCCTTGCGCTGGCGCAGCCCGATCGCCGCATCGCGGTCTTCACCGGCGATGGCGACGTGCTGATGGCGCTGGGTTCGCTCGCAACCATCGGGGTCAAGCAGCCGAAGAATCTGTCGATCGTGTGCCTCGACAACGGTCACTACAGTGCGAGTGGCATGCAGCCGAGCGCGACCGCGGCCGGCGTCGATCTGGCTGCGGCCGCGAAGGCCTGCAAGCTGCGGGTCGAGGCGGTGAGCGAACTATCCCGCGCCGATGAATTGCGGGCGCTTCTGCATTCGGGGCAGGGCCCGCTCTTCATCCACGCCCGCGTCGACGCCGATGACCAGAAGCGAATCATTCCAAGCCGCGACGGAGTTGCGATCAAGCATCGCTTCATGCAGGCGGCGGGCGTGGGAGCCTGACACGTATCGGAAGCGGCTATTCGGCCTTGATGTTCGCCGCCTTGATGATCGGCCACCACTTCTCGATATCAGCCTTGAGCAGCGCGCCCAGCGCTTCCGGCGTCTGCTGTTCGCGCGGCGGGATTTCCTGACCGGCCGCGGCGAACTTGGCCCGCACGGCGGGATCGGCCAGCGCCACGACCGCCGCGGCGTTGAGCCTGTCGATGATCGCCTTCGGCGTGCCCTTCGGCGCAAACAGCGCGTTCCAGGTCGAGACCGTGAAGCCCGGCAAGCCGGCCTCGGCCGATGTCGGCACATCGGGCAGCGCCGGCAGCCGCGCTGGCGCTGCGGTGGCATAGGCCTTGATCGCGCCGGCGCGTATCTGTGGCGTGGCCGTCGTTGGATCGCTCACCACCACGTCGATCTGACCTGCCACCAGATCCTGCACCGCAAGCGCGTTGCCGCGATAGGGTACGAACGGCCCGCGTGCTCCGGTCATGCTCTGGAACAGCGCGCCGCCGACATGCGGCGGGCTGCCGCCGCCGGATGTGCCGAAGGTGGTCTTGTCGCCATTCGCCTTGATCCAGGCGATCAGCTCTTGCAGGTTGTTGGCCGGCATCGTTTTCCGCGCAACGACAATCTGCGGCGCGAGCGCGAGCAGCACGATCGGCTCGAAGTCGGTCTTGAGATCATAGGGCAGCGAATAGATCGCGCCGTTGACGACGTGCGCGCTCCAATTGCCGACGTCGATGGTGTAGCCATCCGGCGCCGCGCGGGCCAAGCGGCCGAGTCCGATGCTGCCGCCCGCGCCGCCGACGTTTTCGGCAACGATCATCTGGCCGAGTTCCGCCCGCATCCGCTCGGTGACGATGCGGCCGACTGTGTCGGTCGGCCCGCCGGCTGCGTAAGGCACGATCATGGTAATGGGTTTTGAGGGATAGTCCTGGGCGGACGCCGTGCTAACCCAGCCCAGAGCGACGAGCGCCGTCACCCCCCAGCACACAATTCCACCACGCAATTTCATGACGCGCCCTTCCAGAATGATCGACCACTACAGCGGATGCAGGAAGCATGCCTCGCTTCGAACTTAAGGCGCGGTGACCCCTGCGGTTTTGATCACCGCGGCCCATTTGTCGGTTTCGGCCGCGATGAACGCACGGAACTCCTCCGGCGTGCTCGCCACCGGAATGGCGCCGTCGCCTGCGAGATTGTCGCGCACTTTGGGATCGGCGAGAACCTGTGCGACGTCTTTCTGAATCTTGTCGACAATTTCGCGCGGCGTGTTGGCAGGAGCCACGAGCCCGTACCATCCGGTGACGGCGAAGCCGGGCAGCAGCTCGGACAGCGCCGGAGCATCGGGCAGCACCGGCGAACGCTTCGCCGATGTCACCGCCAATGCGCGGAGCTGGCCGCCGCTGATCATCTGCGCCGATGCCAGGAGATTGTTGAAGAACATGTTGACGTGGCCCGCGATCAGGTCGGTCGTTGCCGGACCGGCACCTTTATACGGCACATGCAGGAGGTCGATGCCGGCGCGCTGCTTCAGAAGCTCGACGCCGAGATGCGGCCCGCTGCCGATACCCGACGACGCGAACGTGATGCTGCCGGGCTTGGCCTTGGCAAGCGCGATGAACTCCGGAGCGGTCTTGGCCGGAAACGACGGCGTCACCACCATGATAAACGGGTATTCGGCGAGCAGTGTCACCGGGACGAAGTCGGCCTCGCGGTACGGCAGCTTCTTGTACATCGACGGATTGATGGCCTGCGTCGCGATCACGAGGCCGAGCGTCAGCCCGTCCGGCTTGGCCTTGGCGACGAGGTCAGTGCCGAGCATGCCGTTCGCGCCGGCGCGGTTGTCGATGATCACCGGCTGCTTCCAAAGCTCGTTGAGCCGCTGGCCGATCAGCCGCGCGATGGTGTCGGTGCCGCCGCCGGCCGCGTAAGGCACCACGATCCGCACCGTGCCAGACGGGTAGGTTTGCGCTTTTGCGAGTATGGGCGCCAGCGTGGGCACGAGCAGCAAGGCGGCAAACAGCACAATGCGAAGCATGATTTACGGCTCCTCGGTCGCGATGCCGTCATGACGGGCGCAATGCTTCAGCGTCCGCATGGCGCATTCGCGGGCGTGCAGCAGGTGAATCATATGAAACGACGTCGGCAGATGCACCATCTCGATCTGCGGGATGTTGTCACGCAGCATGGTTTCCTGCTCGCTGCTGGTGATCTGGCCTGCGGTTGGATAGAGCCCCAGCACCGGCGCTTTGATGCGCGGCAGGAAGTCGCGCATGCTCGCGGCATTGACCAGCGCCGACATCGCCATCTGCACGTCGGGATCGTTGGCGCTGTATTCGTCGACATACCAGCGAAAGAGATCAGGCTCGGTGTCGGCCGGGAGCCGCGTCACCTTGGTGGTGGCTTCGACCCAGGCCCGCGTACCCATCTGTTTCATCGCATCGGTGCGCGAGCCGTGGCCGACCGAATAGCGCTTCTTCATGTCGTCGTTGATGAACACCGGCGTTGCGACGATGGTGAGCGTGCGGATCAGCTCGGGCCGCAGCGCGGTCAGCACCGAGCCCAGGATGCCGCCCATCGACTCGCCGCAGAAGTGCACGTCCTTCGCGCCAAGCTCGCCGATGAGATCGGTGAGGTCGCCGATCAGCGCTTCGAGCGTCAGGTCTTTCGCGAGATCGAAATCCTTCCCCGATTGGCCGAGCCCGCGCATGTCGGGCCGCACGACGCGGTAATGCCGCGCCAGATATGGAATCCAGCGATACCAGAAGCGTCCCGAGCGGCCGTTGCCGTGCTGAAGAATAAGAACCGGCGCTTTGGCCCAGGGGTCGGTGAAGTCGTCGACCGTGTAGTGGATCGCAGGCTTCCCGCTGCGTTGCAGAAATGGCATTCGCGCCTTGCTCCCGCTCAGCCGACAACCGGCAGCATGATGCACGACGCATGCGCGGCATCGTGATGGAATGTGTCAGTGCCCATCTGCGTCGGATGATAGGGGTGCGAGAACACGCCGTCGGTCGCGGGGGAATCGCCATTGACGAGTTCCAGCCGGATGCGGTGGCCCTTCTTGAACACGTAGGACACCGGCAGCACCTCGATGTCGAATTCGTACACCTCGCCGGGCTTGAGCGGCTGCGGGTTGGTGTGGGTGTAGAACGGCCGGGTCGGCGTCGAGCGCTTTACGTCCTTCTCGCGATGCGAGGCCTTCAGCCAGCCTTTCGACACCGGGATGTAGGCCGGCTGCGCGCCGGTCTTTCGCGCGGCGTCGTCCTGCGGCTGCTGATCGGTAAGCTTGACGATGAACTGGGTGTCGATCGCGGTCGAGGAGGCAAACAGCTTGAGCACGATCGGGCCGGTGACCTCAAGATCGGCGGCAAGCGGCGCGGTCGTGAATGTCAGCACGCGCCGCACCGGATCGACGCGGCCGTCCGGTCCGATGATGGCGACGCCATTGACCCATTCCCAATCCGGATAGGTGTAGCTTGTGGTGGGCTCGCCCGCGGCGGGCTTCTCCGCCGACAGCCCGCCGTCGTTCAGCGAGGTCAGGCTGCCCGACGGCCCCTTGTGCAGATAGTACGGCACATACTTGGCGCGCTTCGGCGGCCATTCCTCTTCGGCGCGCCAAACGTTGGCGCCGCGCACGAAAATCTTGACCGGCTCGGTCTCCATGAAGCCGTTGTTCTTGCCTTTGAGATGCAGGTCGTAGAACGGCAGGCATTCCTTCTCGTGGAAGGCGACCTGATCGAACATCTTGTGGGCTTCGAAAGTGTTGCGTGCGCCGGTGACGACCAGCTTCTTCGGCGCCTTCACCTCCTCGTAGCCGAGGATGTTGCCGCGCAGGTGCAGGCCCATCTTGCCCCAGTGGCCGACCGACAGCACCGGACACTTGATCTTGTCGAGCCGCCAGTAGGGCGAGCGCTCGCGCCAGAAATCGTCGTCGAGCGAGTGATTGATAATCTCGCCGACCAGATCGAATTTCATCGGCGGCCGGCCATGCTTTCCCGCCAGCCGGTGCTGATTGTCGGCGCGCAGCGACGTGTACCAGACCGAGCGGTACGAGCAGTAGATGCCGCCGTGATAGTTCGAGCCGCGATACTGATCGACCAGCCCGTCATACGGCACGATGCAGGCGAGGCCGGGCGGGTTGTAGGTCGCCATCAGCCATTGCGCCATGGCGTAGTACGACTGCCCGATGCCGCCGACGCGGCCGGTGCACCACGGTTGCTTGATGATCCAGGCGATCAGCTCGAGATAGTCCTGCTGCTCGTCGAGTCCCATGAAGCTGAACTCGCCCTGCGACTGGCCGGAGCCGCGCACGTCGGCATGGACGTAAGCGTAGCCCTGGCTGACATACCATTCGACCGGGCCGGTCTCGCGCCACAGGAACAGCGGATAGGCCGGCACCTCATCCATCTCGTACTGGTAGGGCGAAGCCGCAAACAGTGTCGGGAATTGGCCGGGCGCGTCGGGACGATAGACGCAGAGCGAGATCTTGATCCCGTCTCGCATCGTAACGGTGATGCCCTTTTCAACCTTCATTGCGTAGTCCGCCACACTCATCCTCCCGTAGGCCATCGGCCGCTTGCTGCGGTCGTCGAAAGCTCAAGACGATGATGATACGCAGCCGCAACGGTGGTTTGCATCTGCATTCTGCGCAGATGTCGAATGGGCCGGTGACGTGGCTTCTTCAATGCCAATCTACGCCGCCTGTAGCCACAGTGCCGCAGTGCCGAAACGCGCCTTGCCGCCATGGGGCGCCTGCGGCATTGTTGCGGCAGAAAAAACAGAAAGCACCCGGGAGGACGCCGCCATGCACCGTTGGCTCCGCGCTTTTACCCTGCTTGCGCTTGTCGCGCCGTGTTCGGCGGCGCTGGCGCAGGACTATCCAAACCGGCCGATCCGCGTAATTGCCTCGCAGGGAGCTGGCGGGCTCAGCGACGTCTGGATGCGCTCGGTCGCCGACGAGCTGGGATCGCTGCTCGGCGCCACGGTGGTGGTCGAGGACCGCCCGGGGGCCGCGGGCTCGATTGGCGCGCGCGCCTGCGGCGAAGCGGCACCCGATGGCTACACCTACTGCATCTTGCCGGCCGAGCCGATCGTGACCAATCCGGTGATCAATCCGATCGAGGGCTTCGATCCGGCCAGGAGCCTGATGGGGGTGAGCCGCGTGTTTTACCTCACACAGGTGTTCGCCGTGATCGGTTCGCTCAACGTCAAGTCGTTCGACGATCTTGCCAAATATGCCAAGGCGAATCCCAAGGTGCTGAACTACATGGCGCCGGCGGTGAGCAAGGTCGCCTTCGTCGAAGAGTTCAACAAGAAGCACGGCACCGACATCGTGCGCGTGCCGTTCAAGGGCGGCGGTGACGCCGTCAACAACCTGATGACCGGCACCACGCAGATCGCAATCTTCGGCATCGGCAACATCAAGCAGCTCGTCGATAGCGGCAAGGTGATTGGCCTCGCAGTGGACGGCGACACGCGCTCCCCGCTCGCGCCCGCCGTCCCGACCTTCAAGGAAGTCGGCTACACCAGGTATCTGGCGCCGTCGTTCTTCGGTATCTATGCGCCGACTGGAACGCCCAAGCCGATGATCGACAAATTCCATGCCGGGGTCGTCAAGGTCGCTTCCAATCCCGAGTTCCAGAAGCGGCACATGACCGCGCGTGGTCTCACCGCGGTGCTCAACACGCCGGAGGAGTTCGCGAAGGAGCTGGTGCAGGAGCGCGCCGAAGGGCTCGAAGCCATCAAGGCTTCGGGGCTTTATCCCAATATCAAATAACGCGCCGCGCCAGCTTCATCTTGAGCGGCCGACTGGAAATGAAAGAAGGGCAATAATGAAAATTGCAAAGCTGCTGCTGTCGGCGGTATTCGCGTTTGCCGCCTCGCCGGTTTCGGCCGACGATTGGCCGAACCGGCCCGTGAAGGCGATCACCACCACCAGCGCCGGCGGCTTGAGCGACATCTTCATGCGCGCACTCGGCGAGGAGCTGCGCCAGAAGTGGGGTCAGCCGCTGATCATCGAGAACCGCCCCGGTGGCGCGATGAATGTCGGCACGCGCGCTTGCGCGGACTCGCAGCCCGACGGCTACACCATCTGCATCACCAATGCCGATGCGATGCTCTACAACCAGTTCCTGTTCAAGAAGCTGCCGTTCGATCCCGAAACCAGCGTCGTGCCCATCACCAATGCGTTCCACCTCATTCACATGCTGGTGGTGAATTCCAGTCTCGGCGTGAAGACTGTCGATGAGCTTTGTGCGCTGTCGAAGGCCAAGGCCGGCACGCTGAGCTATCTGGCGCCCGGCGCGCCGATGGTGCTCTACATGGAGACGCTGAAGAAGGAGAAGGGGTGCGACTGGGTGCGCGTGCCGTTCCGCGGTGGCGGCGAAGCCGTCAATGCCATCATGAGCGGCTCGACGCCGATCGGCCTGTTCGGCGAGGGCAATGTGGTCGGCAACATCCGCGCCGGCCAGATGACGCCGCTGGTGATGTTGAACAACATCCGCTCCCCGAACTTCCCGGAGGTGCCGCTGTTTGCCGACGTCGGCTACCACGGCCCGCCGTCGCGAAGCTGGTACGGCATTGTCGGGCCAGCCGGAATGCCGAAGCCGATCATCGACAAGGTGTCGAAGGACATCGGCGATGCCATCAACAAGCCTGAGTTCAGCGCCCGCCATCTCATCGCGCGCAGCCTCGTGCCGGCCGCGAATACGCCCGAGCAGTTCGCCGCTGATATGAAACGCGAGCGGGTGATCGCCGAGAAGGTGGTCAAGGATGCGGGGTTTGAGCCGCAGTAACGCTCTCTCGAGTAGCAAAGAGCTGGGTCCCCGCTCATAGGCGAGCAAAGCGACGCCGTCCTTCGGACGGCTATGCGCGGGGACGAACGGGGATGGAGTCGCGTCTCTAACCACCGCTCGTCCCCGCGGAAGCGGGGACCCAGCTCTTTTTCAAACCGTCGCTGATCTGGTTACGCCACCTCGATCAAAATCTCCGCAAGCCGCTCCGGCATGTCGACCATCACGTCGTGGCCGCACGGCACTTCATACGTCCGCCACGTCTTGTCCGCCTTCACCTGCGCCAATGCTTTGTCAAAACCCGGATTGGGATAAGCGCCGGCGCGGATATAGCTCTTCTTGCCGATCCGCTCGCGCGCGCCGGTGATCGCAAGCTTCTCGGTCATCGTTTCGATCGGCTGCGGACCGGTGAGCCCGTCGACCCAGGCCTGATCCTTCTCGTTCACCAGGAACGCCGCGGCAGGACGCCCGGGCACGCTGATGTCGCCGCGCTCATTTGCGGCCTTCAGGTTGTCACGCACCACCTGCGAGGTGAGGTCGGCCATGCTGTCGCCGTTCTCCGGCACGAAGGCATCGAGAAACACGATCGAGCCGATCTTGTCGGCGATCTGCTCGGCGACGGCCGAGACCACCATGCCGCCATAGGAATGCCCGCACAGCACGACGCTGGAGAGCCGCTCCCATTTGATCAGGTTGACCACGTCGGTCGCATGCGTGCTGATATTGATGCCGGCCCGCATCAGATGGCTGCGCTCGCCGAGCCCGGTCAGTGTCGGTGCGAACACCTTGTGGCCCTTGGCCTCCAGGAGGTCTGACACCCGCCGCCAGCACCAGCCGCCATGCCAGGCGCCGTGGACCAGGACGAAAGTGCTGCGTGCGAGTGCCATGGCGGTTCCCCCGAATGTTGTTTTCCGGCCTGTGGATAAGAGGGAAAGCGTTGTCTTTCCAGATGAATCTTTCCAATGCTTTGACCGTCATCCGGGCGCGGTCCATTTGAGGGGTATGATGCTCTGCCGGGCCACCGATTCGGCTGCCCCTGAACCCTGATCGGCTCTATGCGCTTCACGCCCCAGTTCCTTGACGAGCTGCGCGCCCGCCTTCCGGTATCGGAGGTGGTGGGCCGGCGCGTGAAATTGATGAAATCCGGGCGCGAGTGGAAGGGCCTGTCGCCGTTCAACAAGGAGAAGACGCCGTCGTTCTTCGTCAACGACCAGAAGCAGGCGTGGTTCGACTTCTCCTCCGGCAAGAACGGCTCGATCTTCGATTTCATCATGCTGACCGATGGCGTCGAGTTCCCCGAAGCGGTGGAGCGGCTTGCCGCCATGGCTGGCGTCGCGATGCCGAAGTTCTCCAAGGAAGAGGAAGCGCGCGAGGAGAAGCGCAAGACGCTTTACGACGTGATGGAGCTTGCGGCGAAGTTCTTCGAGGCGACGCTCGCCTCGCGGCTCGGCGCCAAGGCGCGCGGCTATCTCGCCGACCGGGCGCTCGAGCCTGCGACGCAGCTCAAGTTCCGCATGGGCTACGCGCCGGGCGAGCGCTTCGCGCTCAAGGAGCATCTCGGCGAGCACGGCGTGCCGGTGCCCGACATGGTCGAGGCCGGATTGCTGATTGCCGGCGACGATATTCCGGTGCCCTACGATCGCTTCCGCGACCGGGTGATGTTTCCGATCCTCGACTTCCGTGGGCGCATCATCGCGTTCGGCGGCCGCGCGCTCGCGCCCGATGCGCCGGCGAAATATCTCAACTCGCCGGAAACGCCGCTCTTTCACAAAGGCTCGAATCTCTACAACGGCTTTGCGGCCCGCACCGCGGTGCATGACGGCGCGTCGCTGGTTGTCGTGGAGGGCTATGTCGACGTCATCGCCATGGTGACGGCGGGCTATCCGGCGGCCGTCGCGCCGCTCGGCACGGCATTGACCGAGGAGCAACTCGGTATCCTCTGGAAGATGACCGACGAGCCGATCCTCTGCTTCGACGGCGACAAGGCCGGCCAGCGCGCCGCCTATCGGGCCGCTGATCTGGCGCTGCCCAGACTTCGTCCCGGCAAAAGCCTGCGCTTTGCGCTGTTGCCCGAAGGCCAGGATCCCGACGATCTGTTTCGCTCCGGCGGCCGCGACGCCATCGCCGACGTGCTCCGCGGCGCGCGGCCGCTCGGCGAAATGCTCTGGACGCGCGAGGTTGAGGCGGCGTCGTTCGACACGCCCGAACGTCGCGCGGCGTTCGAAGCCAAGGTCAAGGAATTGGTCCAGGGCATCGCCGACGAGGCGGTGCGGAAATATTACGCGCAGGACTTTTCCGCACGGCTTCGCGAACTGCTGATGCCGAACACCGTACGCGAGCGCAATGAGCGCGCGCGCGGCGGTTCAGGGAATGCCTGGTCGGGCAACACGTGGTCCGGCGGCTTCCGTGACAACGCGCGCGGCACCCCGAACTCCTGGCAGCGGAACCGTGGGCCCGGCGGCCGGTTGCCCCAGGGGCGGGAGCCTTTGGCGCAGCCGAGCTCCCAGCTCTCCGGCAGCAGGATTGTCCGGGGGCACCGGACCGCGCTGCCGCCGCGGGAGGCGCTGATGCTGATGGCGGTCGTCAACCACCCCTGGCTCTTGGAACACCACGCCGAGGAGTTCGCGGCGCTGGAATTTCTCAATCCGGAGGCCGACCAGCTCCGCCGGGTGATCCTGGACGCCGCGACCGTCACGGTGGACCACGCCGGCCCGGGGGATGCCGCCGCGGTCGACGCCGAGGCGGTGCGGGCTGCGGTTGCCGCGAAGGGGCTTTTAGGGGTGCTTTCGAGGGTTGAAGCCGCCATCACCCATACATCGGACTGGCCGGCCAGAACCGGCGCCAGTTCTGAGGATGTCGGGTCCTGGTGGACCCACGTTGTTACCTTGCATCGCAAGCAGCGCACGTTAAATAGAGAGCTCAAAGACGCTGAGCGCGCGCTAGGCGAGGAACCGACCGACGCCAATCTGGCTTGGCTCCGTGATGTACAAGGCAGGCTGTCCGCCCTCGATGGGAGCGAAGCCCAGATCGAGGGTTTTGGCTTGTCCTCCGGACGTCCGGCAAGGAGCGTGTAAGGCAAGCGTATAAAGAGTGAGCGTTGCGTCTGCGCAACTGAGAGATGCAACCAGGAAAGGGAATAGACGTCTGGTCATCGACGTTTGACAGGGTTAAGCCGGGCTTAAGAGAGCCTGGCCGACATTGGGGACCCGATTCGGGGCGATTCCACCGGGAAATCGCCTCATCCGACCCCAGTTACCCCAACAAGCCGGATACCGAGACTCGTCCCTATAGGTAGGAGGCCCCTCTATGGGCAAGGGTCAAGCAGCGACCAAGCAGAAGACCGCGGCCGCCCGGCCGGGGTCTCCCCGTGCGTCTGCTGCACCGAAGAAGGCCGTTGAGCCCAAGAAGGCCGCCGGATCCAAGATCGAGCCAAAGATCGAGCCCAAAGTTACATCCAAGATCGCGTCCAAGATCGCATCCAAGATCGCGCCCCGGGTCGAGCTCAAAACTGAGCCGAAGACCGAGCAGAAGAAAGTAAGTGAGGAGAAGGGAATGGCATCCAAGGTTGCCGTCGCGACCAAGGCTAAGGCCAAAGAGCAGGACGCTGCTCCAGCTGACAAAGAAACGCCGGAGACCCCCGACAGCCCGCTGCCGCTGCTCGATTTATCCGATGCGGCCGTCAAGAAGATGATCAAGCTCGCCAAAAAGCGAGGTTACGTTACCCACGAACAGCTCAACGCCGTCCTGCCTTCGGAGGAGGTGTCCTCCGACCAGATCGAAGACATCTACGCGATGCTCAACGAAATGGGCATCAATGTCGTCGACAACGAGGACAATGCCGAGGAAGAGGAAGGCAAGACCGAGGAAGCCGCTGCCGACGACGATGACGACAGCGATGGCGAACTCGTCGAGGCCAAGCCCAAGGCGCTGGTCACCGCGTCCGGCAAGGAGCCGGCCGAGCGCACCGACGATCCGGTGCGGATGTATCTGCGTGAGATGGGCTCGGTGGAGCTTCTGTCCCGCGAGGGCGAAATCGCCATCGCCAAGCGCATCGAAGCCGGCCGCGAGGCGATGATCGCCGGCCTTTGCGAAAGCCCGCTGACCTTCCAGGCCGTCATCATCTGGCGCGACGAGTTGCACGGCGGCAAGGTCTTCCTGCGCGACATCATCGATCTCGAAGCGACCTACGCCGGCCCCGACGCCAAGAACAACATGGCCAACAACATGGCCAATCCCATGGGTAACAACATGGGCAACGGCAACGGCGCGATGCCGGGCGCTGACGGCCAGCCTGCCGCCATGGGTATGGGTGCGCATGTTCAGGCGCCGGCACTCGCGCCGGCGCAGCCCGCGCCGCCCGCGGCTCCTTCCGGGTTCAAGCCTCCCGGCAAGAGCGAGGACGGCGAAAGCACAGAAGGCGGCGAGACGCCGCCGAGCGACAGCGACTTCGACGACGACGACATGGAGAACTCCCTGTCGCTCGCCGCGATCGAAGCCGAGCTCAAGCCCAAAGTGGTCGAGACCTTCGACAAGATCGCCGACGCCTTCAAGCGGCTGCGCCGCCTGCAGGACCAGGACATCCAGCTTCAGCTCAAGAGCGATGCGCTGTCGCCGGCGCAGGAGCGCAAGTACAAGAAGCTCAAGGAAGAGATCATCACCGAGGTGAAGTCGCTGCGGCTCAACCAGGGGCGCATCGACGCCCTGGTCGAGCAGCTCTACGACATCAACAAGCGCCTGGTCGGTTTCGAAGGCCGGCTGATGCGGCTGTCCGAGAGCTACGGCGTCTCGCGTGACGAATTCCTGCGGAACTACCAGGGCTCGGAGCTTGATCCGCGCTGGCTCAACCGCGTCTCGAAGTTGAGCGCGAAGGGCTGGAAGAACCTCGTCGCCAAGGACAAGGACAAGGTCAAGGAAATCCGCGGCAGCATCCACGAGCTCGCCGGCCAGACCGGCGTCGAGATCGGCGAATTCCGCAAGATCGTGCAGATGGTGCAGAAGGGCGAGCGCGAAGCCCGCCAGGCGAAGAAGGAAATGGTCGAGGCAAACCTCCGCCTCGTGATCTCCATCGCCAAGAAGTACACCAACCGCGGCCTGCAGTTCCTCGACCTCATTCAGGAAGGCAACATCGGCCTGATGAAGGCGGTCGACAAGTTCGAGTATCGCCGCGGCTACAAGTTCTCGACCTATGCGACATGGTGGATCCGGCAGGCGATCACGCGTTCGATCGCCGACCAGGCGCGCACCATCCGCATCCCGGTGCACATGATCGAGACGATCAACAAGATCGTGCGCACCTCGCGTCAGATGCTGAACGAAATCGGCCGCGAGCCTACGCCCGAGGAGCTTGCCGAGAAGCTCGGCATGCCGCTCGAGAAGGTCCGCAAGGTCCTCAAGATCGCCAAGGAGCCGCTCTCCCTCGAAACGCCGATCGGCGACGAGGAAGACTCGCATCTCGGCGATTTCATCGAGGACAAGAACGCGATCCTGCCGATCGATGCGGCGATCCAGTCGAACCTGCGCGAGAC
>Ga0075366_10000421_pt1 | contig 19858 bp, 22 predicted proteins | sample EndMethybrTD3031_FD_72351 | JGI IMG/M metagenome (GOLD analysis project Ga0075366, IMG submission 72351) | Populus endosphere microbial communities from Tennessee, USA - Endosphere MetaG P. TD hybrid TD303-1 | ecosystem: Host-associated > Plants > Roots > Endosphere | place: USA: Tennessee...
CGCGTGCCCGGGCGGAGGTGCTCGCCGGCGTCGCCGATGGATCGGTGGCGCCACCGCCGCCGCAGGCCGAGAGCGCGGCCAGCGCGACGACGCTCGCCGCACGGAAGATTTTCGATGCAGAAAGGCGCAGGGTCATGGTTGTCGTGCGGAAGTCGGCGGATGGAGCGCGAGCTGTGTGAGTTCGCGTTGGAGGCGCGGGCCGTCGACGGGCACGCCGGCATAGCGCTGCACAAGATCGCCGCGCCTGTCGTACACGAAGAGCGACGTGCGGTGGTCGCCCAGGGCCGGCCCGGCCTTCGACGGATCGAAGGCCAGAAGCCGCGCCGCGAGGCGGTCGATGTCGGCGGGCCGGCCGCTCGCAAACTGCCAGCCGGCACGGTCGGCGCCGTGCTGGCGGGCAAACGCGGCCAGCGTTGCCGGCGTGTCGTGCGGATCGAGCGAGACAGAGACGAAGCGCACGGCCTCGCGCGCCGAAGGCGGCAGTGCATCGAGCACCCATGCGAGTTCACGGACCTGCGTCGGGCAGGTCGCCGAACAGCCGGTGAAGACGAAATGCAGCAGCACGACGTGCCCCCGCAGCGCGTCGGCGCTCATTGCTTGAGCCTGCTGGTCGCGCAGCGCCACCTGCCGCAGCGACGCCGGCTGCGCGGGCGCGGCAGCGCACGCGAGCAGGCAAAGAAGGCCCATCACGGCGCGAGCCATCGACATGAGAATCCCCCTCCGTAAACGCTCTTCACGGACGCTCTTCATGGACGTCCTTTTGCGATTGCTCGCAGTGTCCGGAGCCTGGGCGAAGGTCGCTATCCCTTGTTTCGGTGGTTGTGGGGTGGATCGTCGAGCCGGTGGGGGCACAAGCTGCGCGCCGGTGGTCCGCCGGGTCGGGGCGGTGGCCAAAGTGCGCGTTGACCGCATCGACGGTGTACTGGCCGCACAGATCGCGCGGCAGCGGCTGGTCGCTCAGCCGCTCGCAGCCTTCGGCCGGCCACGGCAAGGTGCGCGACGCCACCTGTTCGCGACCACGAGTCGCGGGGCGGGGCTCGGATCGCAGGACCCTCAGTAACTGCTCGGTCCTGTTGGAAGGTTGGCAGCCTCCACGGCTTCACGCAGCAGCCTTCCGGCTCTGGCGACAGCTTGCCGGCCTTGCGCCAACACCTGATGGTAGGTGGCCCAGACGTGGAACATCTTCGGCCAGATCTCCAGCCGCACGCTGACATCGGCGAGACCCGCCGCGCGGGTCAGTGCGACCGCGTCATCCAGCAAGGCCTCGGTGGCCCCGACGAAGATCGTGAGAGGCGCGATGCCGCCGAGGTCGGCGAAAACCGGCGACGCAAGAGGCGTCTCTCGTGGCCGCTTTCCGAGGTACTGCTCGGCCAGGAACTGCATGGTCTCTCGGTTGAGGACCGGATCTCGTTTCGCGTTGCGGCTGTAGCTGTCCGCGGTCGCCGTCATGTCGGCCCAGGGCGAGAAAAGCAATGCGCAGGCCGGTTGATGCATGCCCAGTTCTCTCAGGCGCACGAGCAAGGCCACGGCCAGGCCTGCTCCCGCGCTATCGCCGGCGACGGCGATCTGACGAGGCTTGAAGCCGGACTCCAGGAGGAACCCGTATCCGCTGACCGCATCTTCCAGGGCGTGCGGAAACGGGAACTCCGGAGCGCGCCGGTAATCGAGGGCGAGCGTTCTCATCGCCGCCGCGCGCCCCAACTCGCTCACGAGGTGCCGGTGGCTCTTCAGCGAGCCCCAGACATATCCCCCGCTGTGCAGATAGAGGATGACCTCGCTGGTGCTCGCGACGGGAGTGAGCGTCCATTCGGCGGGAACACCGTGCGCCCCCACCGGTTCCACACGGACATCCGCTGCGAGCGGGAAGAGGTCTCCCAGCGCGTCGGACGCCGCCCGACGTTGTTCGATGGACAGGGATGCCGGCAGTGCGCGAAGCATGGCTTCCAGTCGTTCAAGTTCATTCATCGGAAACACCCCTTTCAGCGCGACGATGGTTCCCCGCCGACCACCGGACTTGTCATTGCGGAATCGCTACAACGACATTGCCTGTCGCGCGATGCTGCTCTACCGCCTCATGCGCTTCGGCGATGCGCTCGAACGGAAAGCGCTCGGCGATGTTGTGCACCAACGTCCCGCGCGCGAGGAGGCCGTTCAGCGTGCCGACAGCACGCCGGCGCTGGTGGGCGTCGAGATTGAAGACGATGAACAGTCGCAGCGTGACGTTCTTCAGTATCAGCGGATAGAACGGCAGCTCGAACCTCGCGGCGCCGCTGCCGTAGACGACACAGTCGCCGCCGCTGCGAAGCAGCTCGACATCGAGCGCCGCGTTGGCGGCCACGTCGACCTCGATGATGCGGTCGACACCTGCGCCGTGCGTCGCTTCCCGCACGCGCTCGACGGCGTCGTCGCGTCGGTAGTCGATCACGGCATCGGCGCCAGCCGTTGCGGCCAGCTCCGCCTTTCCGGGGTTGCTGACGGTCGCGAGCACCTGCCTTGCTCCCAGCGCGCGCGCAAACTGCACCGCGTAGTGGCCGACCGCGCCGGCGCCGCCGGCGACGAGCACGGTGCGGCCGGCGACGCTACCTCGGACCAGGCAGGCATGCATCGCGGTCAGCGCCGGAATGCCGAGACAGGCGCCCGCCTCGTCGCCGACGGCATCGGGTAGCGCGACGGCCTGCGCCTCGGGCAACACGACACACTGGGCCGCCGTGCCGCATGGCCTGCCCCAGGCTGCGTTCCAGGTCCACACACGCTCACCAATGCGGTCTTGGGCCACACCATGGCCGACCGCATCGATGATTCCGGCCCCGTCGCTGTGCGGAACGATGCGAGGAAACGGCAGGACGGTGCTTCGCAGCCCTGCGCGCGCCTTCACGTCCGCCGGGTTGACGCCCGACCAGCGCAAACGCACCCGCACTTCGCCCGCGCCGGGTGTCGGGTCCGGCATCTCGCCCAGCTGCAGCACCTCGCCGGGCGCTCCGGTTCGCTCGTAGAAGGCTGCCTGCATGTTTCCTCCATCATCCGAACGCGCCGGCGCGCCATGTGATGGGCGGCCGCTGCCGCGGGTTGCCGGCCGGGTTTTCGTCGGCATGGCCGAGGATTCCCGATGGCTTTTCATTGTCGATGCTCCGGCGGTGCGTTGGGCCGAAAAACCAGGGGCAGGTCAGGTGCTCTGCGCCGTTCGCTGCCGCGAAGAATTCGATTTGCACCCGTTCGACCTCGTGAAACTGGGGTGGTCTCGAGGCCGCGAGCTGCCTCGGCGCCGACCACGACACTCAAGGTTTCCAGAACTTCTGGATCGCCTTGAGACGGCGCTTCTGCTCGGTTGTTACGTAGATCGTCGTGGTCGCCAAGGACGCGTGTCCCAGGATCTGCTGCTCGATCTCGACGCGCGTTCCGCGGGCGATCGAATGCGACGCGTGGGTGTGCCGCATCCAATGCGTGCTCGCCCTCTGGAAGCGTGCCGCGCCCTTCGCGTCGCCCTGCCTCGACAGCACGCCCGCACAGTCGTCGAAGAAGCGCTTGATCTGGTCATACAGCGTGTTGGCGGCGACGCCGTCTTTGGCGTCGACACCGCCGGCCGGCGCCAACGCCGGCGCGCGCTCGGCGATGTCCGTGGCCTTGCCGAGCAGGTAGACGCCCACGTTGCTGGCGTCTTCGGGGTCGGGTTCGAGGCCGCGCGCCGCCAGGTACTTCGCCAGTTCGGACACGACCTCCGTGGGAATCGGCACCTGCCGCTCGCGGTGCCCTTTGCCGACCACGCTGAGCAACCAGCCCTCGATGGCCTCGTCGTCGTCAGCGTCGGGCGGGTACGCCACCCATTGCAGGTGGTCCACCGTCGCCGAGACGACCTCGGCCAAGCGCAAGCCTGTCGCGTACAGCAGGCGCAGCGCAAAGCGCAGCCGCGATGTGCTCGACGTCTGCGGCAACAGCGCGAGCTGCGCTTCGATGAACAACCACTGCTGCATCGAGAAGCTGCGCCCGGCGTTCACCTTCGGCGTGGACGAGCGCGGCACACTCACGCCGCTCCACGGATTGCCCATCACATAGTTCTTGTCGACCCAGAACGCATAGAGGTTGCGCAGGATCGTGATTGCCTGGCGTTGCGCCGACGGCGACAACGGACCCTCGAACGGCCGCCACAGCGGCGACCAGCGCTCGCGATTGCGTTGCGCGCACCAGCGCGAACGCGGCTGCGGGTCCGCGAGGAACGCCCGGTAGTCGATGCAGTCCTCGGTCGTCATGGACGACAGCGGCTTGCCGCGCTGCACGATCGCCCACAACAAGAAGCGCTCGGCCTCCTTGCGATATGCGCGCTGCGTGTGCGAGAGAAACTGCAACCAGTCGCCGGCGCTCGCGACACCCGAGTCGCGGTTGCGCTTGCGCGCCCTCGCCTGCGCGACCTGTTCGGGCGCGAGGCCCTGCTTGGATTGCAGCCAGGCGAGTGTCGCCGCGTGGTCGTTGGAGGCGGCCATGAGGCAATGCGTCTGCGGCCGCCGGAAGTGACCGCGGCTGCCGTCCAGCTCCGCGGGCACGATGAGCTTTTCGAGGGGGACCACGCCGGTGCGGGGGGCGACGACCTGCTGCAGCTCGTGGGCGAACAGCTGCTGGCGGGCCAGCGACACGTGAGCGCCCACTGTCATGCCAATGCTTGATTGGTGCTGCTTGAGCCATCCGACGATGCGCCGCGCCTTGTGTTCGCCGATGCCCTTGACGACGCCCGCCCAGCGCAGACCCAGGCCATTGATTCGATCGACCAGTTGCGCCAAGGTGAAGAGATCGGCAGCGGCCAAGCGGGCCGCAAACGCCGGCTGCAACCACGCGGCGATGGCGTCGCCCGCACGCGGGGGCTGTGCCACCAGGCCTTCGAGCCAGTTGAGTGCATCGAGTTGCTTGGCCACCAGGCGCTGCCGGCGGTCCGTTCTGCGATGGGGTGGGCCGAACCGCGCCTGGTAGGCCTCGATCTGCTCGGCCTCCGAATAGTCTTCGAGACCTGCCTCTTCGGCGAACTGCGCCAGCGTGGGCCAACGTGCGGGCAACTCGGGAATCTTCTGAACGTCGATCTCGATCAGCCTGGCCGTGCCAAAACGATCTTCGCGACGCGCGGCCAGCGCAAATTCCTGCCGGATCCAGGTGATCGTCGCGCGCACGGCGCGTGAGTCCGAGCTTTCGGCCTCGAACGCCAGGTACCGGTCCCAGCTGTCCTTCGCGGGCAGGCCTTGGACCAGCGCGCGCATGAACGCGAAGTGGCCGGCGTGCAGCTTGCGGCGTCGTTCGGGCGACGTCATGTCGCCCCCGGCGCCAACGTTGGCCGGGAACGCCCTTCTGCTGTCGAATAGCCCCATTCACAAACCCGTTAGTTTGATGGCCCATTCTATGCCTGTTGATAATGGGAGTAATCAACATGCTATCTGGTCTAGGACGTGGCTGGACAATGCCTCCGGCTGCGCCCTGCCTGGGCCATTGGCGCCTGCCGGATCGAGGGGCAACGCGAGCACTGGCACGCCGATCTCAGTTCCAGCACATGATCGCCGACAGGCACATGCGCCCTGCCCTGCCCGAGTTCGAACACGAAGCATGTACCTCGCTAATCCATGACTGCCCGGGATTGCGCAACGCGCCGCCTGTGTGGATCGCCATTTAGGGAAAATTAGTCAGATCACATAATTTCTCCAGTCCTATAAATTCCCCAACAAGGCACTGAATGCGCTGCAGGCGCCCTCGCCGAGCGCCTGAAACGGCTGCGAGATGCCGAGCTCGCAGTGGCCGGCTTCAAGTTCGGGTTCAAGGTGGAGAGCGTCGGCGCCGATGGCGGCGCCGACGCTGGCAGACGCATTGACCCAGGTTGTGGACCAGGCGCGCTGTGACATTGTCTTGATCGTCGACGAAGTGCAGCACGCCATCACCTCGGAGGATGGGAACCAGATGCTGCTCGCGCTGAAGGCAGCGCGTGACGCGATCAACCCCAGGCGAGGAACTCCGGGGCACTTCATCTTCGTAGGCACCGGCTCACACCGAGCGCTCGTCAGCGAGTTGACGGCTCGGCGCAACCAGGCATTCGCCGGCGCCACCTCGATCGCCTATCCGGTCTTGGACGCCGACTACGTGGCGCATTTGCTCGACCGTCTGCTGGCCGAGGGCCTGACCGCGCAGCCCAGCTTGGAGGTAGCCACAGCGGCGTTTCGCACGCTCGGCGCCCGGCCAGAAGAGATGCTGCGCGCACTGCGCGAGCTGCGCGCCCTGCTACCGCCCGGGGGCAACCCGGATGACTTCCTACCGGTCATCGCTGGCACGTTGCGCTCGACAGCTGCGGACATCGAACTGATGAAAGTCGAACAATTGGGCGCGCTCGCGACGGCCGTTTTCGAACGCGTGGCCGGTGTCGACGGAGATGCCAAAGGACTTTTCTCCGCCGAGGCGCTGGCCGGCTACGCACAAACGCTGGGCCGCGAAGTCCGTGCCGACGAGGTGCAAGCCGTCCTCAATGAACTGATGGCGGCGAACATCGCGATGCGTCGCGGGCACGGGCTCTACGGCCTCACTGATCCGTTCGTGCAGGAAATCTGGCGCGAGCGTAAAGCCCTGATGCTGCCGCCAGACGAAGACGGCTGAGCGCGTCGCACTCCTTCTTGGGTCATGCCAATCGAGTCCGGCGCCCTGCCCGGCTGTTGAAGCCAGTTGGCGCACGTTCGCGCGGCGCGCCCCACGGTGGAAACCTGGTTTCCACGGCCCCGAGATTGCCTACTGCCGCAGCGCCTGGGAGATTCGTTCTACGACAGACTCCAACCGATCCTTCGACACAACGCCGGCATCAATCTGAATGCTCAGGCGCCCTGCACTGTCCGTCGACCATGTCCCGACACGCGATCCATCGATGTCGAACACCCCTTCGGCCAAGGTCGGCTGCGATGAACTCTCGGTGGTCGAACCGATCAGGGCAGCGACGACAGCGGCCGGGCTGCCTCGCTTCGGCCCCTGGCGCAGCCTTTCTGCCCGGCGCAGCAGATTCTTGCGATCCTTCTCGAGCGCTGTTCCGATGTCTTTCGCGTGACGAAATTGAACCTCGATGGGCGTGCGGAAGCACTCAAGGATCGGCGCAGGAAGGTCAGCCACCGCGAGGACCTTGTTCACCCACGTGTGGGACACGCCAAGCGCTTCGGCGAGCCGGCGATTCGACGGATACAGGCCAGCTTCGACGGCGCGACGGTACATCGTGCCTTGTTCGTACGGAGACAGATCCGCCCTCTCCCGGTTCTCCCGGTCCATCGCGGAAAACAGTTCCAACTCACTGACAGGAGACGCCACGATGGTCGCCAACACAGGTATCCCGAGCTCGCTGCACGCACGGTGGCGGCGATGGCCGAAGATCACTTCGTAGCTGCCTTGCTGGCCCTTCAGTGGTCGAACGGAGATTGGCTGGACATTCCCACCCGCAAGTGCGATGTCCTGCTTCAGCCTCTCGAACTCGGCGTTCTTGAACGAGTCAGGGTGTCGGTTGGCCCACTGGCTGCCCACGATGCTCTGTGGGTCGAGGCGCCGAGTTGGCATCGATCCGTCATGCTCCTTGAGCGAATTTCGCAGGCTGGTCAGCTCGCTCTCGGCGGCCAGCATCTGTCCGCGAAATTGCAGCATCTGACCGGGGCCAGTTTTCGGAGCTCCCCCCGGCGTCACCGACGGGAACTGCGCGCTGCCTCGAATGGCCGTTTCGGACGCGCGTTCCTGCGGGACTGCTGCGGCCGAGGGCGCGGGCCCGTCGGCAGGCAATTGCAGGTCTCCCGTCTTCGCCAGCAGCTTTGATTTCGTGCTCATCATTGACTCTCCAAGGCGTGGAAACCTGGTTTCCACTCAATCCACATCATCGAGCCTGGAAACCTGGTTTCCAGTGCCGTTGGCTCACGCCGCGGAACCGCGCGCGCGCCACGCTTCAATCACAGACTCCTCGATAAGATCCACAAATCGGTCGTAAGCGTCGACTGCCCGCTTGTAGGTCTTGGCCGCACCATCGTATTTTTGGACGTCGTAGATGGTCGCGAACTCTGCCGCCTTGTTGCTCGTGACCGTGGTCTTCGGGATCTCCACCGGCAACACGAACTCGCCGTACGTTGCCTGAATCCATTGGCGGACAGCCGGCGATGCCGCGTCGGCGTGATCTACCCGACTCAGCAGCACATGCAGGAAATCGAAGGCCTTCTTGGCACCGCTGGGTTCCTGTTCGTCCAGGTTGCCCCCGAGGTCGGCCAACAGGGACCAGAACTGCGCCGAAGACGCGAAGTCCAGTCCACTCGGTGGGATGGGTACGACGATGCCGTCGGCAGCCCACAATCCGTTGATCGTCACGTACGACAGGGAAGGGGGGGTGTCAATGATGATGACGTCGTACAAATCGCGCACGGGCTCCAGGCCGACATTCAAGACGTTCCAGAAGCGCGCCGCGGTATCGCGCATCTGCATCGAGGGAAGCGCAAATTCAGCTGAAAAGAGGAAGGGCGCCGCGGCCACCAGGTCGATGCCATCCCAGTAGGTTGATCGAATGGCGGGCGTGATGTCCGTGCTCTCGCCATGGCACAAGGGCGAAATCGTCATGTCCTCGGTCACATCGGTCTCGGGGAGGATTCCGTGAAGCGTCGTGAGCGAACCCTGCGGGTCAATGTCCACCGCCAGCACACGATGTCCACGCAAGCTGAGCCCTTGGGCAAGGATCATCGAACTCGTGGTCTTCGACACGCCGCCCTTGAAGTTCGCCACAGCGATCGCGACGGCGCGTTGTCCAGCGGGCCTCATCTTGTCTTGGCGATACTCCTTGGCCCATGCGCGGGCCTCGGCAAGGGTGAACTCGCGTTTGCCGCCCGTCGGCGTCAACTTTCCCACCGGCAGATCGCCCTTGGTAATCCGATAATTGATGTGCGCCTTGTCTTGGCCACACACCGCCGCAATGTGGGCGGTGGAATACACCGGCGAGACCTTGCGGGTCTCGGGAGCGAGGAGTCGCTGGCGAATCTGTCCCACCATGCTTTCGGCTCTGGTCGCAAGCGCCTGAATGCGGCGCATGTCGATTGGGGCGCGTGGAGCAAGGGCAGGGGAGGGGATTGCGGTGGAAACCTGGTTTCCAGCGTCGAGGGCTGCGGTATTCTCTGTGGTGGCCACTTGGCGCCTTCCTTCTAGATGAATTTCACCTAGTGTACAAAGAATCGTCGAATGGTTGAAATCCGTGAGCGGCGACGCCCAAAAATGTGGAGAGTATTTGGGGAACCGCGCCCGCGCCGGGCGCTGCCTTGGCCGGAAGTGTGAGAGTTTTTGGGGAACCTACAGCGCAGCAGCGCAGCTCGAGATCACCAAACTGCGCCTCATCAGACTTCGAAGCGCTCCCAGAGGGCAACATCCCCATATCCCCTCACCGAGATCCCCAAACGTTCTCCACTTCGGGCCTGAAGTACCCCATATGCACCCGCAGAGATCCCCAAAAACTCTCCGCGAGAATCCCATATCCACTCAGAAGACAGCACGCAACCTCTTGTCATCAAAGGAGTTTTCCGAGCGTCAACTCTTCAATCTTTCAAGTCTAGTTCTTCAATACCACAAGGCACCGCTAGCGCTGCCGTGACGTTGTGACTGTGATTTGACAGATTCACAGAAGACTTCGAAGATGTGAGACAGCTCTCCTCAAACGAACTCACGTGGCCCCCAACGAAGACACTGCCGCACACGACACAGTGAATGACTCGTCCGAGTCGAAGCTGCCTGCCACGCGGCAGCCAGTGGCGACGACGGCCGCGGATCAGGCGGTGCAAAAGGCCAACGAGGCGATTGCCATCCGACCCAAACGCGGGCGCATGACACTCCTTTCGCGCCGCATCTACAACGTCTTCCTCTTTCACGCGCAACAACAGGGCGTGGACCGGCCCTCGTACTCCATTCTTCTGTCCGAATTGATCGACGACGCGCGATTCACCTCCAACAACACCGAATTGCTCAAGAGCCACATCCGGGACATGCAGGCAACCACCATCGAATGGCATACCAGCAGCGGGACCGCGCAACGCTGGACGTCGACACAGCTGCTTGGGCCGGTGACCATCGACGAACCTGGCCGTGGGCGGCCATGCACGATCACGTGGAGCTACCCCGAACCGATTCGCGAACGCCTGGTCCGGCCGTCCCAGTACACACGCATACTCCTGGAAATCAGCTCCCAGATGCGCAGCTACGCGGCAGCGGTGCTGTATGAACTTGGTTCGCGCTACCTCACGTCGCCGTCCAGGCTCACCATGCGCGAAGACATCATCTGGTGGGCGAGCGTTCTCACGGGGCGAAGCGATATCACGGCGGTGGACTACCGGATCCTCCATCGCGACACCATCAAAAAGGCCCTGATCGAACTTGACATGCTCACCGAGGGGTTCCGGCTCGAACTCGTCGAGCATCGGCGTGGCAGAAAGGTCGAGGAGTTGCAGTTCCGGGTGATCCCGAAGCAGCAAGCAGCGCTCGAGGGCCTCAAGGAGTCGGCGAAGAACGTGTTCGACCTGGCGCTGGTCGAGCGCGTGATTGCACTCGGATTGAAGCGGGTGGATGCGCAGGACTTGTACGCCGTGACGGACGAGGGCGTGCTGCGATCGGCCGTTGAGCATGTCGAGGCGCGACTCAAGAGTCAGACACTGCCGCCACTCAAGTCGCCGGGTGCATACCTGAGGGACGCGCTGAAGAAGCGTTATCCCGAAGCCACCCCAAGGTTGGACGAAACCCAGACCGCCGCGCTCGCCCACGCGCCGTCAAAGCCCAAGCCCATGGCGATCGAAGACAAGATGACGCGCCTGAGGGAAGACTGGCAGCATCACCGGACCACGCAGGCGAGGGCGCGCTTCCAGGAAGAAATGCCCCAGCAAGTGCAGGACGACTATCTTGTTCGCTTCGAACACGAATACTTGGCGAATGCCGCGACGCCGATCGCCAGGGCTTGGCGCAAGGACGGCATCAACAGTCGTGTGGTGTCTGCGAGCTTCTATCGGTGGCTCGCGACGGTGCTGTGGCCTGAACCGGTCAGCGACAAGGAGTTGCTTGAATTCGCAATGTCCAGAGGCACTTGAACCGTTCAGCCCGCCCGCCGTGCACGGCCGCCGTATTTAGGGCCGTGCCATTCGCCCCGCGGCACGAGCCTGATCTTTGCGCCGCCCGAGAACACCGATCGCATCAATCGTCGCGTGAGCTTGTCGAGCATGATGCTCGACGCGGGCTTGGGTGCCCACACGACGAGTCCGCCCGGCTCGACCAGATGCGCCTGGTACATCGGCAGACCGGCCTCGGTGAAGAACCCGCCTTCGCGCACGCTGCCGCCGATCTTGAGCGACATCTCCTGCTGCAAGAGAACGTTGATGGGCTCGTCCAGATGCGCCTGCAGCTTTCGGCAGAACTGCCGCGTGAGCGGGGCAGAGGGCATGCGATTCAACAAGTCCAGCGCCTCTTCGAGAAGGGCGAGCGTGGCCGCATGCTGCGTCGAGTAGTCCATCGCCAGCCACAAGCAGCCGTTTCCGCTGCGCCTGGACACCTTCTACTACGTCAATGTGCCGGGGTGGGCGCACGGGTCAAAGCAAGTATCTTGAAGTATCGGGCCGACCGATACTTCGTCATCCTGCGCCGCAGTCACCGCGTCTTCATGTAAGCCGCATACAGCGCCCCATGGATGTCTCGCAACTTCTTGCGCTGGCCCACGATGTCATGGTGGCGTCCCTGCCGTTCGAGGCCAAGCAGTTCGACCAGGATGCGCATCGCTTGCTCGGGCGGGCTGTGCTGCGACAACAGCGCGGCACCGAGGCTGTCCGCCAGATCGGGCCGGTCCGTCAGCACCCATGCCGGAAACCACGCGAAGTCGCTCGTGTCGCCGGCCCCGTCGAATTCGGCGTGGAACTTGCGCTTCAATGGCTGCAAGACGGGGTCGGTCGTGCGCGCCGAGAATTCTTCGAAGCGCCGGGGCGACATCCACGCGAGTTCGGCAAGCATCGGCCATGTCGGATGCAATCCGACCAGGTGCATGCGGGCTTCGGCCATCCACGCCAGTGGTGCCGGAATCCGGCGCCACGATTCGATGCTCGCCACCGCATTGACGGCGCTCTTCCAGTTGCGCGCACGCAGCCACAGCGGGGCCGCGTGATCGTCGCTGCGGTCGGCCTGAAACGCCAACGGCGCGGCCCGTTGGGCCAACTCCTGCCATAGCGGATCGAGCCAGGAGGCCGCGCCCGCGTCGCCAAAGATGCGTTGCGCTACGCGCGTGGTCTGGTCCAGCAATGCCCGCCGAGCCCGACAAAGCGCTTCGTGGTCGCGAAACGCGCTTCGATCTCGGTTTTCGATGGCCTCGGCGAGCGCGAGCAGGGCGGGCAGCGATTCGTCTTCGGGGGCATCCTTGGCGAGCTTGTCGCATGCCGCACGCGCGAGCGCCGCGTCACGTTGTTCAAGCGCATGAACAACGTCGTTGCGCAGCATGACGTCGCGGCTGTGTTCAAAGATGTCGAGCTGCATGGCGGCCTCCGTGTCACGGGGCCACGCCAATGGCTTCCCGGAGGTATTTGAAGTGCGGAATTGTCGCGCGAAGGCTCGCCCGGACAAGCTCGCCGAAGCACTTCGTCACTCGTCACTCGTTGGCGTTCAACTCATAGCTGGTGCTGCGTCCACGAGCACTTGTCTTGCGCAGGACGCCACGTGCCAGCAGTTCGGTGATGTCGCGCAGCGCCGTGTCCGGCGAGCACTTGGCGATCACCGCCCACTTGCTGCTGGTGAGCTTGCCCTCGAAGCCGTCGAGCAGCCGATTGAGCAGCTTCACCTGCCGCTCATTCAGCGGCGACGTGGCCCAGCGCTGCCAGAACCGCGTCTTGGCCAGCACCGCGTCGAGCGTGTGCTGCGCCTGGTCGACAGCCCGGTGCAGCGTGTCGAGAAACCAGCCGAGCCACTCGGTGACATCGAGCGATGCCTTTTGCGTGCGCTCCAGGATGTCGTAGTAGGCCTTGCGATCGCGCTGGATCTGCGCCGACAGGCTGTAGAAGCGCTGAGGGCTGCCGTCGGCACGGGCCAGGAACAGGTCGCCGACGGCGCGGGCGATGCGGCCGTTGCCATCGTCGAACGGGTGCAGCGTGACAAACCACAAATGGGCCAAGCCCGCCTTGATCAACAGTGGTTCGTTCGACGCGCTGTTGGCCCACTGAAGAAAGCGGTCGGTCTCGGATTCCAGCCGAGCGGCCGGGGGCGCCCCGAAGTGCACCCGTTGACGGCCCAGCGGGCCTGACACGACTTGCATCGGGCCAGCGGCATCGTCACGCCAGTCGCCCACATTGATGCGCGCCATGCCGGCGAAGCCAGTGGGGAAGAGCGCTGCATGCCAACCGAGCAATCGGTCCCGGGTCAGCGGGGCGTTGCTGTTGGTGGTGGCGTCGAGCACCATCTCGACGACGCCTTCGGCGTGACGGTCCACCGGAGCCAGGCCACCGATGTCGACGCCCAGTCGGCGGGCGATGGAGGAACGCACGGATTCGACATTGAGTTGTTCGCCTTCGATCTCGCTGGTCTTGATGACGTCCTCCGTCAGCGCCGACAGGCTGGCTTGGTCACGCAGGGCCATGCCGACATCGGCCAGCCGCCCCATCAACAAGCCCTGGGCATGGCTCACGCCGGCCAATGGATGCGCCAGTGAAGCCAGGTTGTAGCGCCAGGACGGCCAGTCGTTGGCCTGCCAGCTGTAGTTGTAATCTCCGCTTTTTATGCGGAGATTGTGGGGTGCAATCTCCGCAAGCTCAAGGTATTCGCCGCATATTCTGCGGAGATAGTCGGCCCTGTTCGCCGCGTTTCTTTCACCAGGCACCCATGTTCTGGGTCGAGCGTTCAGGCGGCGCTCACCCCGCAGCGCCAACATCTTGTCGAGCTGAACCTCGATGTCCTCCTGAGGAAGCACCCGCTCGGACCAGGCGCGCCCCCGCGTGAGGTTTTCCAGGAGTCTGCGCGGCTCGCTGGCCAGGAATACGCCACCGTAGGGAACATCCCGCGCGCTGGTGTCGGTGACGGCTGCCGGCCCGGGCAACACCTCGATGGCCAAGCCCGGCAGCGCCAGGGTGCGCCGCGTCCTCCCGCGGGTCACAAAAGAGCCGCCCTTGGTGTGGGCGGCCATCGAACGCCGAGCGATGGGACACCACGCCGCCGGGCAACAAATGCCCGGCGATGGCGCGCCAATGACGCAGGACCAAGGCTTCGGGCGGGGTATCCAGGTTGGACGTGTAGATGCCGGAGTACAGCTTGCGCAGGCGGCCATCGGCTGCCAGGCGGCGCACCCGTTTTGACTTCGCGGGGTCGGTCGCTTGGCTGAAGAGAAGCTTGGGAAGGGTGTCCATGGATTGCTGGATTCTGGAGGAACTAGGGTTATCGCTGTCCATATGGTTCATGATTCCTATCTGCTTTGTCCACAAATCACAGATTTCCGCGGACGTGCGATGTCCAGAACCCGGGACTTTTTGGGCCTCAGGAGCTTCAGGCTGTCCAAAAATGCTCGAATAGCTCTTCAGATTGTCCACGAGAGACAAGAAAGGCAGCTCCACATGGGTCCGGCCGGGACCTAATGGCGCGAAGTGCTAGACCGGTTCCTCATCGGCAAGCGCACCAGCGACAACTGCTGATGCGCCAATCGATGGCCGTGACCGAAGCGCCCAGCCCGGCGACGCCGCCGTTCACCTCACGCAAGAGCGCATCGAGCTGCTTCGGTTGCACATCGACCAGCACATCGACCGCACGGCCAAGCATCGAGTCGAGCACGGAGCGGTGGAAGTTGAAGTGATGGCGTGGACAGGAGGTGGGGTGGACATGTGTCGGCGCGAGCGAACTGAGCGATATTTGGTAATTTATCGTCCACAGATAAACTACCAAATATCCCTATAAGCTTCGAAGCGATCCGAGTGGCGGTCGCTCCAAGTCGCCGTTGTCGGCCAAGCCCGGCTTAGGGGTCATGGCACCGCTGCGCACAGCGGCGCGTGCCAGTCATGCCGGTCGGCGCCGGCCTTCCCCAGCTGCGCGGCCGCATGGGCAACGCCAAGTCCTACGCAGAGCGGCTATTCGACTTCCCCGATGTGGGGCCGCTGCCCACACCCGCTGCACGCGTGGCGATCGACAAGCCAGTGCGGCACCAAGGGGCGCAGATCACGGAACTGGCCGTCGGCCGCATCGTGGCCGAAACGCATGGCTACCCCTACTTTCTTCAGGAGTGGGGCAAGCACGCCTGGGACGCCGCCAGTGCATCCCCGATCCATCTCGACGACGTGTTGAATGCGAATGCCAGCGCCATTGCGGCGCTCGATGAAAGCTTCTTTCGCGTGCGATTCGACCGCCTCACCCCTGCCGAAAAGAAATACTTGCGTGCCATGGCCGAGCTTGGCCCAGGGCCGCATCGCTCAGGCGACATCGCGGACTGCTTGCAACGCAAGATCACGTCCCTGGGGCCGACGCGAAACCAGTTGATAGCCAAAGGGATGATCTGGAGTCCCAACCACGGGGACACGGCGTTCACCGTTCCGCTGTTCGACCAGTTCATGCACAGAATCATGCCGGGCGACGACTGGCGGTAACCGCGGCACCCTCCCCGTTGTTGTCCGATGTTGTCTCAGCGACAATTGCTGTGAATACGACAACGAACAACAATCAGACAACGTTCGACGACATTGAGGTCAAGCGGCCCGAGTTGGCAAAGGGCTGAAATACGCACTGCGGCCGTGACCGAAGCTCACATGCGCCGCGGCTTCTACAAGACCTTGTAGTAGCCACCAGCGGCAGCCCTGCGCGACCCTTCGGCACACACCGCCGCGCCATTCAAGTGCGGCGCCGTCACGCCATGCACGCACCCAACACTCACCCGCAGCCATTCGTCGATGCGCGTGTCGAACGCTGGGCAGCCGCGTGAGCAAGAGAAGCAAAGTCAGCGACGGCAGCCAGCAATCCGGCGGCGTGCTGAAAGAGCTGTGGGAGCGCATCGACTGGTCGCCCCACAAGACCAAGCGCAGCCGCCCGAAGCAGGGCGGGTCGACGCGCCTGGCCCGCACCGTCGCGCGTGCGCTCGTCAAGACACCCGTCAAGAACGACCCGCGCGCGGCACTGCGCCGATGGTCAGCAAAGCGCCACAGGTCATCGTCAAGATCCCCAAGCATCCGCCGACGGGCATGGTGCAGATTCGCAATCACCTTGATTACATCTCGCGCGAAGGCACGCTGGCGCTCGAAGACGAGAACGGCGAAAAGCACATCGGCGACGAAGGGCTGAAGGACATCAACGACATGTGGACCAAGGGCCACGAGCCCGTGCCCGAAGTGGAGCGTTTTCGCGAGGCGATCAAGGTCGTGCTGTCGATGCCGCCCGGCACCGACCGAGAAGGCGTGCACCGCGCGGTGCGCGAGTTTGCAAAGGAAGAGTTCAGCGACAACTTCCAGTACGTCTTCGCCTACCACGACGATGAAGCGCATCCGCACGTGCACCTCGTCGTCAAGAGCCGCGGGCTCGACGGCACGCGGCTGAATCCGCTCAAGGACGACCTGAATGCATGGCGCGTGCGCTTCGCTGAGAAACTGCGCGAGCAGGGCATCGATGCGTCCGCCACGCGCCGGCGCACGCACATGCAACGCGAGAAGGGCGTGAGCCAGGCCGTGCGCCAGATGGAGCGGCGCGGCGTCGAGCCCAAGCGCCGGGCCACGGCAAAGTCGCAGCCGAAGGCGAAGGAACGCGCCTTGAAGAACCAGGCGCAAACAATGCAGGGCCTGGGCAAGATCGCCAAGGAGCTGAGCCGCGAAGACTCGCCGGCCGATCTCAAGCTGGCGCTCGACCTGGTGAAGTACATGCAGGAGCAGCAGCAACAGCTGCAGCGCGATCAGGTGGCGCAGTTGCACCAGGTGGCGAACGGGCAGGGCGCAAGAGTCGAACCGGGCAAGCCAGAGTTGGACAAGGGCATGGACCGCGGTTGAACGCTGGCCGCGCGCGGTGGACTGCGCCGATCAGCTGCAACTCGGATCGGCGCAGGTGAGGTGAGCGCGTCGGCTCATCGCCGAGATTCAAATGGCAGGCGGCTTTGGATGTACATTCTGGTTTAATGAAACCTTTAATGGATAGTGCAACATGGCTCTGCGCGCATCAGATGTTGTTCCGATCAGCGAGGCCCGCGCCCGTCTCACCGAGCTGGCTGAGGATGTCGTGGGCTCGGGCGCGGAAAAAGTGCTGACCAAAAACGGCGCCAGCTACGTGGCGCTCGTCGACGCGCGCCGGCTCGACTACTACCACGCTCTCGAAGCGGAGCATGCCAACCTGGTGCTCGCTGAAGATGCCGTCACCGGACTCAAGCAAGCCCTGGCCGGGCAGTTCGTCACCGACGACGATCTCGACGAAGCGCTCGGCGTCACTCCTGGCCGGTGAGCATCCCGATCAACGCCAAGGTTCGGGCGGTTCCGAATTTCCTGGTCTGCTTGCGCGCTGCGCGAGGCTTCATGGTCGAGCAAGATGCCGTTTCGGCGGCTGCACGATTCAAGAAGCTGCAGGACGAACTGGTCAAGGCTCGGAATCTCCTGTCCTTCGCCCCCACGAGTGGTCGTCCTGCCAGACTTCTCGACGCCAAGACCGGCTGGGGGCAGTACCAGGCGCAGCAAGCGCTGCAGCTCGCGCGAGCGCTTGGCATGCCTGAGCTGCGCGAGCTCGTGTTGGCCCGCCACGTTGTGCTTTATGCCCACTCCGAGCGGGATGTTCTGCTGCTCTCCCTTCGCCATGAGCGCCAGTTGGGGTACGGCCTGCCTTGATGAGGCGATCGACCACGCCCAAGAGCCCAATGATGTTCAATATATTGAACATCGGCGCTAGAATCCGCAAATGTCATCTCTCCAGGAAATTGGCGCCACCGTCAAGGCGCGTCGGTCCGACATGGGGCTCACGCAATCAAAGCTCGCGCACCTCAGCGGCTTGTCGCGTTCCACGGTGAATCAGCTTGAAAACGGCTCGGTGGGCGACCTGAGCTTCAATCGCGCGTCGCGCCTGTTGTCGGTGATAGGGCTTCGGGTCGACGTTCCGTCGGCTCGAGCGCGCTCACGCGCGCACCATACAGCGACATCGAAAGCGCTGGAGCTGGCCGCCAAGACAGCCAGTGTCAGCTATCGGTCGACGCTGACGCCGACCGCATTGCGTCGAGCGCTCTTGTCGAATCAAATACCCGACGATTACGCACCGCACTTGTTCGTCCTTGTCGACGAGGTGCCGGTGGCCTTGCTGGCCGATGTGGTGGATGAACTGCACCGCGAACACGGCATAGCGCGAGCCGACATCTGGGCACGAATGAAGGAAATCGCGGTCTCGCTCAAGAGCAGCCGGGAAATCTGGCGATGAGTTCGGTCGACCTGTCTCGGCCAGGCGTGTGGTCCGAACTCTTTCCACAGGCGCATGATCGGTCCAAGGAGTTGGAGGCCGAGTTCGACGAGTTCGATGTCATCGCCTATCGCAAGCCATTTCGACAATGCTCGACGGAGTAGACTGTGGCACATTGCATCAGCCTGCGACAAGCAGGTCCCGCTCCATCCGCGTTTCCGATTCGTTGTTCCAAGCCGCCTCATCGACCGGTGAAACCTTGACTCGTTCGGCCGCGCAGCAGATCGAACATTGGGCGCGAATTGGCCAGGCACTGGAGCGCTCTGGCATTGACCATGAGTCGGTTCGCCATCTGTTGATGGGCCAAATTGAAAACGTTGATGCCAATGCGATGTGGGAAGACAAGCGTGCGAGACAGCGTCGTGATCGCGAACAACTTGCCGCTGGCCTGTCGCGCGCCGAAGACATGCGGCTCTTCACGAATTCGCGGGCCAAGGGTTCGGTCGTGTTGAATGGCCCGTACTAGGCCTGTCACGGCGCCGAACGAAGCGTCTTTCGGCGCCGATGCAATCGAGCGCCTGCTGCGATGCATCCCGCACGAAATGATCTTTGTGGGCGGGCAGGCACTGGGCTACTGGATAGCGCGATATGGCATCGGTGGCGAGTCCTCTGACGCCAGCGTCACGGAAGCGGAAGCATCCAGGCGTTTTTGGCGCAGGTGGTTGGCGGATACGTGCAATCGCCTCTCGCGCAAGCGCTGACCGGCGTCAGTGGCCCAGGTCCGCATCCCCATCGCAGCAAACTCAGCGGTCGAATACAACGTCGACGTTTTGCACAAGCTCTACGACAACGGGGCCTTCGCAAGTCAATCGCGTTCACGGAAAGGGCGGTTGCACGCGCCATTGAGGTACGCGACACTCTGGCACGGTCATGCGCTTACTTCACCTTGGATGTCGTTGCTTCGCGAGTCCATAACGCTGCCGGGCTCATCGAAGAGAAGGGCGAGCATGTGCTGACCCAGGCATACTGGCTGATCGAAGTCGCTCGCCATGCGCTGGTGCTTCGCAGCGCAAGCCAACGTTCGCCGACTCCGTCTAGAGAATTGATGCCATGTCAACGATCTGCATACGCGCAACTAAGTCACGGTCTTCTACGCGGCCGAGTGGTAGGTTGTAGCCTTGCCTTCCATGGGAGTCTCATTTTGAAGCCGGAGCCCCGATATCGGGTGGGCAGCGAGGTGCACCAGCAGAGGCGGGTCGACGCTGAACACGCTCACGCCGAGCTGGCCACCAAGATCACCGCACCCGGCCTGGACTCACCTCCACAAGTAGTCTTTTCCCGCTTTCCAGACTATCCGCCGAGTCTGCGCAGTGCGGAAATTGAAGGCGACGTGGTCGTCCGGTTTACCATCGAATCAGACGGAAAAGTCAGCAATCCAAGAGTGGTCGGCTCGCCCCCACCGGAATTGGCCGCGATTGTAATTCGCGCCATCATGCAGTGGAAATTC
>Ga0075366_10000422_pt1 | contig 19817 bp, 19 predicted proteins | sample EndMethybrTD3031_FD_72351 | JGI IMG/M metagenome (GOLD analysis project Ga0075366, IMG submission 72351) | Populus endosphere microbial communities from Tennessee, USA - Endosphere MetaG P. TD hybrid TD303-1 | ecosystem: Host-associated > Plants > Roots > Endosphere | place: USA: Tennessee...
TCATGGATGCTGGCCGCTGCCGAAAAAAATCTGCCTATTGTAGTACCCGGATGGGAAGATAGCACCATGGGCAATATATTTGCATCATACCTTATCAAAGGCGAGCTTAAAGCATCGACCATGAAAAGTGGTATTGAATACATGGCCTGGCTTGCCGATTGGTATACCAAAAATTCATCGGGCAAGGGCATAGGCTTTTTCCAGATAGGAGGGGGCATTGCAGGCGACTTCCCGATATGTGTTGTACCTATGCTTTACCAGGACATGGAGATGCATGATGTGCCTTTCTGGAGTTATTTTTGCCAGATTTCGGATTCAACAACTTCCTATGGTTCATACTCCGGTGCGGTACCAAACGAGAAAATAACCTGGGGCAAGCTGGATATTCATACGCCCAAGTTTATTGTAGAGAGTGATGCTACCATTGTAGCCCCCCTGATATTTGCCTGGATACTAAAACAATAACAACATTTATAATCGATTTTGATGAAAAACCATCAAAAGATTTTCAAAATGATATAAATATGCTTTAAAGAGTATTTAAATGGCACTTTTCCATTTATTTAGAACGATTATAAATTATAGGTTACTGTCATTTATGTGTCAGCGATACTGTAATAAATTTTACTTTTGTGGCTGTAAAAAGCAGATGGATCATACATCTTTACAGCAGAATAAAACATTAATATAAAAATTATTTAGCATAAATACACTTTATGAGAAGTTTCTCATTGATTTTTAAACAATTCTCAAGGTCGGTTTTACTGATTGTTGGGTTTGCTTTCTGGGGTTTTTCTGCTGCTTACGCGCAAACAGATGCTGCTAAGGGCGAGGCCATTTTTAAATCCAAATGTACAGCCTGTCATAAGATCGACCAGATCATGACCGGCCCGGCGCTTGGTCCACAGATTACCGAGGAAACAGATGATAAGTATCTTACCAAATGGATCCAGAACAATCAGGCCCTTATTGCCGCCGGTAACCAAAAAGCGCTTGCCATTGTAAAAAAGTTTGACGGAAAGGCGATGACCACCTTTACCGAGCTTTCTGATGCTGATGTTGGTAATATTATTACTTACGTGCGTACAGAATGGAAAACAATGCAGGAAAAACCCAAAGTGGACCCTAACGCACCAGGCGCCGAAGCAAAAGGTCCGAGCGAACTGGTTGTTTGGGGTTTAGTTGGTATTGTTATTATCGCATTCATTTTAATACTTGTATTAAACAGGGCCGCCGGTTCGTTGGAGCGGGTGTTGGCCAGCAACCCAAACATCGTTGTTGAAGAAGAGCCGGCCGCTGCTGATAAAAACGTACTGCTTAAAAAAGTCCTTAAAAATAAAAAGCTGGTATTCTTTATACTGCTTTGTGGTACCATTGCTATGGGCAGCTGGGGATGGGTTACCTTGTGGAACACTAACGTACACACAGGTTACCAGCCGGTACAGCCAATAAAATACTCGCACGAGTTGCACGCCGGTACTATGAAAATAGATTGCCAGTATTGCCACACAGGTGCATACAAATCAAAAAATGCTTCTATCCCATCATTAAACGTGTGTATGAACTGCCACAAGGTTGTTAAAACCGAATCGGCAGAGATACATAAAATCTATGATGCCCTAGGGTACGATCCAAAAACTCAAAAATACGATAGCACTGCAGCCAAGCCTATTCAATGGATTCGTGTTCATAACCTGCCCGATCTGGCTTACTTTAACCACTCACAACACGTTAAGGTTGCCGGTTTAAAATGCCAAACCTGTCACGGTCCTGTTGAAACCATGAAAGAGGTTTACCAATACTCGCCGCTTACCATGAAATGGTGTGTTCAGTGCCACAAACGTACCGAGGTTAACGCCAAAGGCAACGCTTATTACGACAGCATACTTGCAGCACATGATAAGATTAAAAAAGGCGAAAAAGTTACTGCCGCTGTTTTAGGTGGTATCGAGTGCGGTAAGTGCCACTATTAATAAATAAGAATTTAGCATTACAGTTTATATAGCTTAAATGGACAGCAATAAAAAATACTGGAAAGGTTTAGAAGAACTAAACAAAACCCCAGAATTTGTTGAGAAAAATAAAAACGAGTTTGCAGAGCCTATCCCTATCGAGGATGTGTTAAGCGGATCTGGTTTATCGGCTAAAACCCCACGCCGCGACTTTTTAAAGGCGCTTGGCTTTGGTGTTGGCGCTGTTACGCTGGCCGCTTGTCAAAAAGTGCCTGTACACAAATCAATCCCTTACCTTATAAAACCTGAGGAAGTTACACCTGGTGTGGCTAACTACTACTCTTCAAGTTATGAAGGTCAGGCTATTTTGGTAAAAACCCGTGAAGGCCGCCCTATTAAGGTAGAAGGTAACCCTAACGATATTTTTGCAAAAGGCGGTTTAAGCGCGCAAGGCCAGGCTTCGGTGCTTGATTTGTACGATGTAAACCGTACCCAGGACCCTAAAATTAATGGGGCAGATGCAGCATGGCCTGAGGTTGATGCGTATGTATTACGCGAACTTGCCGCTGTTGCAGCATCAGGTAAAGGCATTCGTATCATCACCTCAACGGTACACAGCCCGTCTACCTTAGGTGTTATTGCCGATTTTATTGCAAAATACCCAACTACAAAACACATCAATTATGATGCGGTATCATACACCGGTATCATCCAGGCTAATCAAAACAGCTTTGGTAAAGCGGTATTGCCACATTATAATTTCGATAAGGCAGAAGTGATTGTAAGCTTCGGCGCCGATTTCCTTGGTTCATGGATTTCGCCCGAAGAATTTACCCGCCAGTACGTATCAAACCGTAACAGCAAATCGCTTGAAGCAAAGAAAATGTCCCGCCATATTCAGTTTGAGGCAGGAATGAGCTTAACCGGTACCAATGCCGATAACCGTTTCCCGATTAAACCATCTGAAGAAGGCATTGCTTTATTAAGCTTATACAATGCAATTGCCGGTACAAGCCTGGCAGGTGCAAAAAAATTAAGCAATAAAGCGGCCGATACTGCCATCACTTTGGTTGCTAAAGAATTATTAGCGGCAAAAGGTAAAGCATTGGTTGTAGCAGGCTCAAATGATGTTGCTACACAAACTTTGGTAAATGCCATCAACTCGGCTTTAGGTAGCTACGGCAGCACGATTGATTTAGATAATCCATCAAAACAATATGCCGGTAACGACCAGGATTTTGTTGGCTTTGTAAACGAATTAGCAGCAGGCTCAATAGGAGCAGTATTTTTCCTGAATGCCAACCCTGCTTATGATTACTTTAAAGCAAAAGAATTTACCGAGGCACTTAAAAAAGCACGTTTGACCGTATCTTTTTCAGATCATGGCGACGAAACCGCTTTGCTATCAAAAGTAGTAGCGCCAAATCACCATTATTTAGAGTCATGGGGTGATGCCAACGCTGTTGAAGGTTACTATACCGTTGTACAGCCAACCATCAACCCGGTTTATACTACCCGCCAGGCAGAGCATAGCTTATTGGTTTGGGCCGAGAACCCGGTTAAGGATTACTACACTTACGTACGCAATACCTGGGATAAAGGCTTATTAGCAAAAGGTGGCTTATCCGGTCAAAAAGGATGGGAAAGTTTATTGCAGACAGGAATGGTGAAAACTGCCCCTGTAGCTGCCGGAACATACACCTTTAGCCACGATTTAAATGCGGTAGCGCAAACTATAATTGACCATAGCAACAGCCTTGTTTCGGGCGATAAATTTGAATTACAGGTTTATCAATCGGTAGGTATGGGCGATGGTAAACGCGCCAACAACCCATGGTTACAAGAGTTGCCAGATCCGGTATCTAAAGTTACCTGGGATAACTTCGCGGCCATGTCGATGACTGATATTCAGAAATTGGGTTTCGAAGAAGGTGATGTAATTAAAGTGGAAGCAAACGGCTATTCGGTTGAACTTCCGGTATTGGCGCAACCAGGCCAGGCGCAAGGCACCATATCCATTGCTGTTGGTTACGGCCGCGTTAGCGCAGGCCCTGTAGGTAACAACGTTGGTAAAAACGCCTTCCCTTTCTATAGCTACCGTAACGGTACTTTCCAAACTACCGCGGTTATTACCGACTTCAAAAAAACTGGTATTATATCGCCGCTTGCGCAAACACAAACGCACCACTCATACGAGGGTAGGAGCGTTATCCGCGAGGCTTCGTTCACTGCATATAAAAAGAACCCTGCGGCCGGTAGCGGTAACGAGGGCGAACATAAAGATTACAATAAAACATCGCTTTGGGATGATCATGACCGCCCTGTTTATAACTGGGTTATGGCTATTGACCTTAACGCCTGTACCGGTTGCGGCGCCTGCGTTGTAGCTTGCAGCGCCGAGAATAACATCCCGGTTGTAGGTAAAGACGAGGTTAAACGTCGTCGTGAAATGCACTGGATCCGTATTGACCGTTACTACAGCTTTAACGATCACGGCGACAGCGAAGAAGCGATAACCAAAGAAAAAGATATTGCCAAACTTACCAACTTTGATAACGTATCGGTTGTTCACCAGCCAATGCTTTGCCAGCACTGTGACCACGCGCCTTGCGAAACAGTTTGCCCGGTATTAGCAACCGTTCACTCATCAGAAGGTTTAAACCAAATGGCATACAACCGTTGTATAGGTACACGTTATTGCGCAAATAACTGCCCTTACAAAGTACGCCGCTTTAACTGGTTTAACTACTGGAACGATTCACGTTTTGATAACTACCTGAACAACGAGCACACCCAACTGGTATTAAACCCGGATGTTACTACACGTTTCCGTGGGGTAATGGAAAAATGCTCTATGTGCGTTCAACGTATCCAGGCCGGTAAGTTAAAAGCCAAAATTGAAAAACGTCCGCTTAAAGATGGCGAGATCAAGGTTGCCTGTCAGCAAACCTGCTCGGCAAACGCTATCGTTTTCGGTAACGCGAATGATCCTGAATCTGAAGTTTCAAAAGCATTGAAGAGCGAAAGAACTTACTACGTACTTGAAGAGTTAAACGTACAACCAGGTATTGGTTACCAGGTTAAGGTTAGGAATTTATCAGAATTAGAGGCTTAAATTTTTTATATACAGATAACAAAATATATGTCATCTCATAGTGAATCAATAATAAGGGAACCGTTAATTACGGGTGAAAACATCACCTACGGTCAGATTACTGACGATGTATTACGCCCCGTAGAAAATATGCCAGGTAAAGCCTGGTGGATCGGTTTTAGTGTAGCATCATTGGGCGCGCTGCTTTGGGTGGTTGCTATCAGCTACACATTTTGGTTTGGAATCGGTGCCTGGGGTTTAAATAAAACAGTTGGATGGGCATGGGACATTACAGGTTTCGTATGGTGGGTAGGTATCGGTCACGCCGGTACGCTTATCTCTGCGGTATTATTGTTGTTCCGTCAAAACTGGCGTAACTCTATCAACCGCTCGGCCGAGGCGATGACCATCTTCGCGGTAATTTGCGCCGCCACCTATATCGGTGCGCACATGGGCCGCCCATGGATGGCTGTTTATTCGTTACCATTGCCAAATCAATATGGCTCATTATGGGTAAACTGGAACTCTCCGCTTATCTGGGACGTATTCGCGATATCAACTTACTTCTCGGTTTCATTGGTATTCTGGTACACAGGTTTATTGCCTGATATCGCTACCATCCGCGACCGTGCAACTGGTTTACGCCGCCGTATATACTCTGTGTTGTCATTCGGATGGACAGGTTCAGTTAAAACCTGGCAACGTTTCGAGACCGTGTCATTAATTTTGGCAGGTATCTCAACACCACTGGTACTATCGGTACACACTATTGTATCCATGGACTTTGCAACATCACTGGAACCAGGATGGCACACTACCATCTTCCCTCCATACTTCGTTGCGGGTGCTATCTTCTCGGGTTTCGCCATGGTGCAAACCTTGTTGTTAGTTGCACGTAAAGTATTAGGATTAGAAAACTACATCACCATGTTCCACATCGAATCGATGAATAAAATCATCCTTTTAACAGGTTCAATTGTGGGTGTGGCTTACTTAACAGAACTTTTCATCGCATTTTACTCGCAGGCCGAGTACGAGCAATACGCGTTCATGAACCGTATCTCGGGACCGTACTGGTGGGCATATTGGAGCATGATGACTTGTAACGTTATTACGCCGCAATTATTCTGGTTCAAAAAAATCCGTACCAATATTCCATTGGCCTGGACATTATCTATCGTAGTAAACATCGGTATGTGGTTTGAGCGTTTTGTAATTATCGTAACCTCGCTGCACCGCGATTATATCCCTTCAAGCTGGGCTATGTTTTATCCAACCTGGGTTGATGTGAGCATCTTTATCGGTTCAATCGGTTTATTCTTTACCATGTTCCTTTTATTTGTAAGGGTGCTGCCTTCAGTGGCTATGGCCGAGGTAAAACTGATCCTGAAAAGCTCAAGCGAGCAAGCTAAGAAAAAATTACTTGCAAGTGGCCATGTTGAACCTGCCGAGGCTGAGTTCTACATCAATTCATTAGGCAAGTTTGATAGTGTTGACCAATCATCATACGAAAAAGTATAAAAATGAGTAGCACCAAATATATATTAGGAATTTTTGATGATCCCGATGATCTGATGCACGGTATCGACAAATTACAGAAAAATAGCGTCCCTATTTACGATGTTTATTCGCCATGCCCTATTCACGGTATCGATGCTAAATTAGGCATTAAAGATTCGCGCCTGGGTTATGCAGCCTTCATGTTTGGCTGTTTAGGTGGCACCATCATGTTCAGTATGGTTTATTACATGCTGGTACACGATTGGCCTATCAACATCGGCGGTAAAAACTTTTTTGCCATCCCCGATTTTGTGCCGGTAACCTTTGAGTGGACGGTATTATGGACGGCTTTTGGTATGACATTTACCTTCTTTTTTGCCACGCACCTTTTCCCGGGCCGTGCGCCAAGAGTAATGGACCTGCGTGCCACCAACGACAAATTTGTTATCGCCATTGATGCAAAAGGTAACACACCACACGCAGATATTGATAGTTTATTAAAAGAAGCAGGAGCTGTAGAAGTTAAGCATAACGACAGAAAATATGTTAGCTATGAATAAGATTAAAATAATAGGAACATTAGTTATGATTATCGCTGCTTCGATAATTGTAACATCATGCAAAGATAAAAGGAGTACAGGTTGGGAGTATGCACCTAACATGTACGAGCACCTTGCTTACGATCCGGATCAAAAGAACAATCAATTTAAGGATGGTAAAACAGCACAGGTACCGCCAGCCGGGACAATCCCGGTAGGTTTCACCAGGTTTGATTATCCTAATACCAAAGAAGGTTATGAGCTGGCAAGCGTTGAGGTTAAAACTGTGATTGCACAAACCCAGGCAAACTATGCAGAAGGTAAAATACTGTTTATGCATTTTTGCTCACCATGCCATGGCGAAAAAGGCCTGGGCGATGGTGAAGTTGTAAAACATGGTTATCCACCTCCGCCATCTTATTCGGGTGGCCAGTCATCACGCGGTGGCGCCATGAAGGATTTAACAGACGGTAAAATTTATCATACCATTACTTACGGTGTAAACGCGATGGGATCTTATGCTTCGCAGCTTAGTCCTGAAGAGCGCTGGAAAGTGATCATGTACGTTCACCATTTACAAACTTTATAAGAAATAATATTTAATGAGCACTCATAATAGTTTCGACGAGCAATTTGTGTTTACCGGTAAGGTAAAGACATTGAGCCTTGCTGCGATAGCAGTGGGGGTTGTAACCATAATTGCCGGATTTTTAACAAATGGTGAACGTACCTTTGCAAACTTATTGCTAATGGGTTATTACTTTGCCTGTGTTTGTATGGCCGGTGTGTTTTTCTGTGCGTTGCAGTATGTTGCGCAGGCCGGCTGGTCGGCGTCATTGATCCGCATACCGCAGGCATTCGCAAAAACGTTGCCAATAGCAGCAACTATATTGCTTGGTATTGTAGTAGCAGGTTTATTTATAACGCATACTACCGAAATTGAAGGCAAGCAGGTTGTTGCACCTTATTTATATAAGTTGTGGGCAATAGCCGGCGTTGAGATAAAAGGTAATGCCAATTTTGATCCTATCATAGCCGGAAAGCACGTATTTTTAAACAAAGGGTTCTTTTTAACCCGTATGGTGGTTTTCATGGGAAGCTATGCCATTTTTGGTAACCTGCTGGTGAAATATTCAGAAGGGGAAGATGAACTGGGCGGTATGTTTTACTACAAAAAGAGTTTTACTATCTCTTGTTTGTTCCTGGTAATATTTGGTTTCACTACGCCGATATTTGCTTTTGATACCATCATGTCGTTAGAAGCACACTGGTTTTCGACTATGTTTGGCTGGTATAACTTTGCAGCCATGTGGGTTAGCTGTTTAGCAATTATTACTTTAACAATCATTTATTTAAGGCAGAGCGGTTACATGCAGTGGATTACACAAGATCACCTGCATAACCTTGGCCAGCTGATGTTTGGTTTCTCTATCTTCTGGACTTACGTATGGTTTGCACAGTTCCTGTTGATTTACTATGCCAACATTCCTGAAGAAACAGTTTATTTTGTACGCAGATGGGAGCCTGAATTTAAACCATGGTTCTGGTTAAATATTGTAATTAACTTTTTAGCGCCGTTATTGATCATCATGTCACGTGATTCAAAACGTACTACCCAGGTGTTAAAGGTTACTTGCGTTGTTTTAATCATCGGTCACTGGTTAGATTATTTCCAGATGGTAATGCCGGGCACCGTTGGCCCAACATCACACTGGTATACCGAGATCCTTTGGATTGAGGTGGGTGTGGCTATTGGCTTTGCGGGTTTGTTTGTATTCTTGACCATGAACGCGTTGAGCAAGTTCAAATCAATAATACCTAAGAAACACCCTTTCCTACAGGAGAGTCTTCATCATCACATATAATAATTGTTATTTTTGCATCAAATACAGAATACCAAACAAACATTAAAATGGCATTCAAAAAATTAATAAATTCTAAAACCATACTATCGTTTTTTGCAGCGTTTATGCTTTTTGGCACAAACCTGCTGATGGCGCAAACTCCGGCTGCCGCAGCTGGTACAGGCGAAGATGCTAACCAGGTTGACTGGACGGGCGTTGCCTATTATGTGCTGATATTTTTTCTGATATGCCTTGGTGTAGCTGTAATAGGTAAAATTTTAAAGATCTATGATCTTTCCCTTAAAATTCAAGGCAAAAAAGGTTTAAAGTGGAACAATGTGATGGGCGTTGTTTGCCTTATATTCCTGGTAGCAGGTTTATATGGCGCTTATTGGTCATTTACTGTTCAAGGTTGCATGACATTGCCCGAATCTGCATCTATCCATGGGGTAAAAATTGACGAAATGTTCACGGTTACTACTATTTTAACCATGATCGTGTTCTTTATTACCCAGATCCTGTTGTTTGGCTTCCTGTTTCAATATCGCCACTCCGAAAAACGCCGCGCGCACTTTTTGCCGCACAACAACACCATTGAAAAAGTATGGACAATTGTACCTGCTATAGTGCTTACTATCCTGGTGGTGTTTGGTTTCTTCACCTGGCAGAAGATTATGGATGATACCGATGCCAAAGGCGAGGTGGCTTCAATAAACATTGATATTACCGGCCACCAGTTTGCGTGGGAGTTACGTTATCCGGGTAAAGATGGTAAATTAGGCCCTAAGAGATTTGACTTAACGACGGCAGCAAACAAGCTGGGGGTTGATTTCACTAAAAAAAGCAGCTTTGATGATTTATCTGCCGATACCATGTATTTGCCGGTAAACAGGTCGATAAAATTGAACATACAGGCACAGGATGTAATCCATAGTGTTTATATGCCGCACTTCAGGGTTCAGTTAAACGCCGTACCGGGATTACCAACCTACTTTAAGTTTACTCCAACTATTACTACTTCAGAGATGCGTCACAGGCTTGATGACCCTAAATTTGAATATATAGTATACTGTAATAAAATATGTGGTGGCGGTCACTACAACATGCAAAAAGTTGTACGTGTAGTTTCAGAAGCCGAGTACCTGGAATGGTTGTCGCGCCAAAAACCTTATTTAACCGATGGCTTAAAAAAGGAATTGCATTTCGCTGATGCGGAGCCGCAAAAAGCAGTGTCACAAAACAGGTTAGCGTTAAATAATTAATATAAGATAAAAGAGCGATTATGTCAACAGTAGCAGTTCACGATCACGTAGTAGCACATCACGACGAGCACGGTCACGAACATCATCATAACGAAACTTTCGTGTCTAAATACATATTTAGCATGGATCACAAAATGATCGCCAAGCAATTCCTTATTACAGGTATTACTATGGCGGTTATCGCAATGATATTATCCATCCTTTTCAGGATTCAACTGGCTTATCCAGATAAAACATTCCCATTATTAACTACACTACTGGGTCATTTTGCCCCTAACGGACGTATAAGTACAGAGTTTTATCTGTCGTTGGTAACCATTCACGGTACCATCATGGTGTTCTTTGTGTTAACAGCCGGCTTAAGCGGCACTTTTGCCAACTTATTAATCCCATTGCAGGTTGGTGCGCGCGATATGGCTTCGCCGTTCATGAACATGTTGTCATATTGGTTCTTCTTTTTGGCCAGTGTAATTATGTTATCATCGTTTTTTGTTCAAAGCGGCCCTGCAAGTGGCGGCTGGACAATTTACCCGCCACTATCAGCATTGCCAAAAGCTATGCCCGGTTCTGGTATGGGGATGACCCTGTGGCTAATTAGCATGGTATTGTTTGTTGCATCGTCATTAATGGGTGGTATTAACTATGTAAGTACCATATTAAATATGCGTACAAAAGGGATGGACCTTTGGAAAATGCCTTTAACTGTATGGGCCTTATTCCTGACTGCTATATTAGGTGTGCTTGCATTCCCTGTATTGGTTGCCGGTGTAGTATTGCTGATATTTGACCGTAGTTTTGGTACCAGCTTCTACCTATCCGACATTGTATTAAACGGAGTGCAACAACCTTATGAAGGTGGTAGCCCAATCTTGTTCCAGCACTTATTCTGGTTCCTGGGCCACCCCGAGGTATATATTGTAATTATGCCTGCGATGGGTATTTCATCTGAAATTATGTCGGTAAACTCACGTAAACCAATCTTTGGTTACCACGCGATGGTTTACTCATTAATTGGTATCACCGTATTATCGTTCATCGTTTGGGGCCACCACATGTTTGTAACTGGTATGAACCCGTTCCTGGGTGGTGTGTTCATGATCACTACATTGATCATCGCGGTGCCATCGGCAGTAAAAACATTTAACTGGCTGGCTACACTTTGGCGTGGTAACATCAGGTTTACGCCTGCCATGTTGTTCGCTATCGGGATGGTTTCCTTCTTTATCTCGGGCGGTTTAACAGGTATTTTCTTGGGTAACGCTGCTTTAGATATCAACTTACATGATACTTACTTTGTTGTTGCCCACTTCCACCTGGTAATGGGTTCGGCAGCTATATTTGGTATGCTTGCCGGGGTTTACCACTGGTTCCCTAAAATGTTTGGCAGGCTGATGGATGAGAAGTTAGGCTACCTGCACTTTTGGTTAACATTCATTGGCGCTTATCTTGTATTCTTCCCGATGCACTTTATGGGATTGGATGGCGTTCCCCGTAGGTATTACGCGTTCACCGAGTTTGCTTCCATGCAAAAATGGCTAACCATCAATACCTTTGTTACATGGGCGGCTATTATGGCGGCTTTGGCGCAGGTGGCTTTCATATATAACTTTATTGTATCGATATTTGCAGGTAAAAAAACCACTCAAAACCCATGGGAGTCAAATACCCTGGAGTGGACAACACCTGTTGAGCATTTGCACGGCAACTGGCCGGGCGAAATTCCAACTGTTTACCGTTGGCCATATGATTACAGCAAGCCTGGTGCCGAAGAGGATTTTATCCCTCAAACGGTTCCTTTCTCTCAAACAATGAGTTCAAATTTACCTCATGATTTTGAAGATAACCCGGCTGGCATGGATGAGTTAACTAAGTTTAATGCCCGGCCGAAATCAATTGACGGCGAGGAGCCAAAGATATCTTAATACTGATCTGATCTTTTAGGGCACCGTACTGAATTTGAGGATTTGAAAATTTGAGAATTTGAAAATATTGCATCTTCAAATCCTCGAATTTTCAAATTTTCAAATGCAAAGGGTGCCCTAAATTTTTAGAAAACATTTTAAATGAATAAAGCTGCACCCAACAAACGTTTTCAAAAAACAGGCCTCATAACAATCATTTTACTTTTTGTTTTGATACTTGCGGGCGGAGTTGTACGTAGTTCGGGGTCGGGAATGGGATGCCCTGATTGGCCTAAATGCTTTGGCCGCTATATCCCGCCAATAAGCAGTGCCGATTTGCCTAAAGATTATAAGCAAACCTACGTTGAGAAACGTTTGGCCAAAAACCAGCGCTTTGCCAAAACATTGGATGTATTTGGTTACAGCGAATTGGCCCGCAGAATTCGTGAGGACAGATCGATCCTGGTACCCGAAGAATTTAACGCCGGGAAAACCTGGACCGAATATGTGAACCGTTTAATCGGTGCGATATCCGGAGTGTTTTTGCTGCTATCTGCCATTTATTCGCTGGCGTATTGGAAAGTTGATAAAAAGATAACTATCCTAAGCATCTTAAATTTAATACTGGTTGTTGTGCAGGCCTGGCTTGGCTCTATCGTTGTATCAACCAACCTGGTGGCCTGGATAGTTACTGTACACATGTTGCTGGCGCTGGCTATATTGGCAATATGTATTTATACTTACCATTTGGCCCGGGTTTATGGCAACAGTAAATTAAACACAAGCCCGGTTGTTTACATTATAACCTTGGCGGCATTGGTTTTAAGTGTTTTGCAAATAACATTTGGTACCGAAGTACGTGAGAAAATAGACGCAGTAGCGGCCCATTTTCAGGGCGGTTATCGTAATAACTGGATAAAAAGTGCCGGTGAGGTTTTTACGCACCACCGGGATATGGCCATTTTAGTGTTTGTTATCAACGTAGTATTATATGCATTGGTTCGCAAACAATTTAACAGGCATTCCATCCATCAGCAGTTAATGAGTTTTAACTTTTTGATGATCATGCTGCAAATTGTTACCGGTATCCTGCTGTCTTATTCGGCATTGCCGCCGGTGGCGCAGGCGGCGCATATTTTATTGGCAAGTTTGATTTTTGGAGCACAGTTTTATTTGCTGTTGAATTTATATAAGGCGGTTAATGTTAGGGGGCTAAGCAAATGAAATGGAGTGATTATTCGAAACTGATTAAATTAAGGCTTACCTTTTTGGTTACTTTTTCGGCCTCGATATCATTTTTGATAGGAAGTAAAGCCAATGGGCATATCGATTGGATCAATTGGGTAAAGTTAATCATCGGTGGTTTTTTAGTGACGTCGGCCGCTAATGGTTTTAACGAGATCATCGAAAAAGATCTGGATAAATTGATGAAGCGGACGATGGACCGCCCGTTGCCGTCGGGAAAAATGACCAACGGGCAGGCGTTAGTTTTAAGCCTGGGTATGAGTATGGCTGGCACTTATTTGTTAGGAAGCCTTAACCTGCTGACGGGGTTGTTATCGGTATTTTCGATATTGTTATACGCGTTTGCATACACGCCGCTTAAGCGTAAATCGCCTGTAGCGGTATTTGTTGGCGCCATACCGGGGGCTTTGCCACCACTTATTGGTTATGTAGCCGCCCACGGTAAAATAGATACTATTGCTTTAGTATTGTTTGGTATCCAGTTTGTATGGCAGTTTCCGCACTTTTGGGCCATTGCCTGGGTGCTGGATGACGACTATAAGCTGGCCGGTTTCAGGTTATTGCCCACGGGCAACCGTAATTTAGGAAGCGCGGTAATTACCTTTATATTTACACTGATATTGGTGCCGGTAAGTTTATTGCCAACTATTTACGGCTACGGAGGTTACTATGTTGGCGCAGTATCATTAGTGTGCAGTATTATTTTTTTATACCAGGCTTATAACCTGTTGCGTACACAGCAAATAGAAGCGGCCCGTAAATTGATGTTCGGCTCGTTTATGTATTTGCCTATAGTGCAGTTAATGTTTTTATTTGATTTTATAGGAAAGTGAAAGTATGATGGCTTCGATTCAAAAAACACCAGACAGGCTTGATCTGGAACCGAAGAAATTTAACATGTGGATTTTTATATTCACATCGTTTATGTTTTTTGCGGCTTTAACCAGCGGGTTTATTGTTTATAGCGGCAGCAAAGGGCATGGCCTTAACGTAATTATGCCGAGCGCGTTTATGTACAGTACTGCGGTTATTATTATCAGCAGCGGCACCTTGTTTTTGGCGCAAAGGGCGGCTAAAAATTTGCAGGTAGGTGTGCAGCAGCTATATTTATGGCTTACATTTATGCTTGGGGCAGCTTTCTTTGCCATCCAGGTTTATGGCTGGAACGTGTTGACCTACAAAATGAACGTGTATTTAACCGATCCTAATGCATCCCGTTCATTTGTGTATATATTTACAGGTAGCCACCTGTTGCACATTGTTGCGGCTATATTGTTATTATTAAGCACCCTTTGGGGTACATACAGAAGTGTTCCGCAGGTACGTAACCTGTATAAAATGCAAATGACTTCTATTTTTTGGCATTTTCTCGGAATTATATGGATTTATCTGTATGTTTTTTTACTTTTGAACCAAAATTAACACACCATTATTTAAGTACAAATGAGTACAGCAGTATCACCAATTGATGAAGTAAAAACAACTCCGTGGTCTGGAGGGAGGTCTCCCTTCAATGTTGAGTACGGAAAAATTATGATGTGGTTTTTTCTCCTTTCGGATGCATTTACCTTTTCGTCATTACTAATTTCTTACGGCTCGTTGCGTTTCAGCGCAAGTGTTTGGCCGGCAGCAGATAAAGTTTTCCAATCGGTACCGGGCACTTCGATTGATCATGGCGCGCCGTTGGTTTTTGTAGGTATCATGACTTTTATCCTCATTTTGAGTTCTGTTACTATGGTATTGGCTGTTGAGGCCGGTCATCGTAACTCTAAAAAAGAAGTTATTGGCTGGATGATTGCTACCGTTATAGGTGGATTTATGTTCTTGGGCTGCCAAGCATTAGAATGGAACCACTTATTTCACGAAGGGTTTTGGTGGGGTAGCACGCCAGGGAAAGAGGCATTAAGCGAATTTTTTAACGCTGGTGGTACCGACGCCGCAAGGCACATGACCGCGCAAGAGTTCGCAAACTTGTTCTTTACCATCACCGGTTTCCACGGTTTCCACGTATTTACAGGGGTTATCATCAATATCATAATCACAATTAACGTATTATTGGGTACTTACGAAAAACGTGGTAGTTACTTAATGATTGAAAAAGTTGGTCTTTACTGGCACTTTGTAGATTTAGTTTGGGTATTTGTGTTCACGTTCTTTTACTTAGTTTAAAAATATTATATATATGTCAGCAGAATCACACGAAGTTCACCACGATGGCGGACACGAAGGAATGACCAAGAAGAAGATTTGGCAAATAGCTCTTGTATTATCTATTATCACCGCAATTGAATTTATTATTGCATTAGGGGTTGTTCCTGGGCATCCTGATTATCTTAGATATGCAAATCCAGCCTATATATTTTTAACCTTACTAAAGGCCTTCTTTATCGTAGCATATTTTATGCACTTAAAGTTCGAAAAGATGGGATTAGTATTGGCTATCATTGTTCCTATATTATTTATAGTAGGTTTAATCCTTGTGCTTACTAACGAAAGCCACCACTGGATTACGCTTCGGGGGTAATGAAGGCCGCCATCTGGAAAAAAATTACAGTCCTGGTGCTCATATTAGCAGTACCAGGATTTTTGTATTATTTACTAACCGCTAAGGGTAAAAACAGGTATAAGCCGCTTGCTCATTTTGGCCCAAAAGAAGTGGCTAAAACAAGCCACAGGTTTCACGGTAAGGATATCCCCGATACTAATTATTACCAGCTGCCGCCATTTAAACTTACCGATCAGGATGGTAAACCCTTTACAGAGGCCAACCTTAAAGGGAAAATATTTGTTGCAAGTTTTTTTTATACCCACTGCCCAACCGTTTGCAATACTATCAACAAAAATTTGAGTTATTTGGTGGGTACCTATTGGAAGAATAAGATGGTATACTTTACATCCATCACCGTTGATCCTGAACGGGATACACCGGATGTTCTGAAAAAATACCTGCAAGTCTTTAAGCCCGAATCAAACCGCTGGGTATTTTTAACGGGCGATACCACATCCATATACAGCCTGGCCCGCAAAGGCTTTTTGGTTGATGCGGTGCAAACAGGTAAAGACGATTTTATATACAGTGATAAGCTGATCCTTATTGACCAGGACAAACATATCCGGGGCTACTACTCAGGCGCTAATACAAATGACGTAAACCGCCTGAACGACGAAATAAAAGTGCTGATAGCCGAAGAACTGCGTAAAGTTGATAAAGCCTTATATTAACAGATATGACCGATAAATTTATACTCCGTTTTGTTGCAGCCGTTACCATATTTGTAATAGCCGTGGTTATTGTGTTAAACAGGCACCTTATTCCCGGGCCGGCAGTTGCACCGGCATTTACACCATACCTGCCTATGCTTAACGCGGTACTTAACGGCGCCTGTACCATGCTTTTATTGTTATCATTATACTTTATTAAGCAGGGTAATATAACAGTGCATAAGCGGCTTAATATCCTTACGTTTTGTTTGTCATCAACATTCCTGGTATCCTATATCCTGTTTCATTACCTGATGCGCCATGATACCCTGTATGGCGATGCCAATTTTGACGGAATCCTGTCCGATTCGGAGCGTGCCCAGGTTGGCGGGATGCGTACCCTGTACCTTGCTATCTTGACGCCACACATCATATTGGCCGCCGGCGTATTGCCGCTGATACTGTTAAGCTTTTACCGTGGCCTGCAAATGCAGGTAGAAAAACACCGTAAACTGGTACGCTGGACATTCCCAATATGGTTGTTTGTAACCATTACAGGCGTAATAGTTTATTTGATGATAAAGCCGTATTATCAATTTTAAGGGAAGATATAGTCCAGCGTGCTTATTGGGGCGATGCCTTTGGCCCGGGCTGTCTATTTATACGCCTGCAGGCGTTGCGCTCGTGGCCGGTATCCATTACCATCCCTATCGCGTTTGTGTGAACCGGAATTTATGGAATTAACTTAATTACACTAATTTTAAAATTCCGGAAATTCTTTAATTCGATAAATTCCGGTTCAGACAACGTCTTTGCATTCAACTATCTTCCTAAGCGTACGATTCTATTTCTAATAATTTATTACTTAAATTTGCCTTCATGAAACGGGTTTCAAAAATCATTCTTTTCGTAATAGCCCTTGGGCTAATGGTGGGCTTAAGGCAGCCTGTAAGGGCCCAGTGCGCGCAATGTGCTGCGACTGTAGAGACTAACACCAAAAGCGGCGGTAACGCGGCTAAAGGCCTTAATAAAGGCATCTTGTTTTTACTTGGGGCCCCTTATTTTGTGGTTGCTATTGGAGGCTACGTATGGTACAAAAAATACCGTCGAAAAAACGTAAACCTGAACGAAATGCATCGCGAAAGGCTTAACCTTAATTAAGCTAATAACTCCCCAATAATTATTAACTATGCCCGAAACGCCAAAATCATGGGCAATGCTCAATTGTAAATGCCCGCGTTGCCGCAGGGGCGATATGTTCCAGGGTGGGCCGTATAGTTTTTCAAACAAAATAAATCTTAACTGCCCGCATTGTAACCTGTACTTTGAAATTGAGCCGGGGTATTTTTACGCGGCCATGTACGTAAGTTACGCGCTTAATGTGCTGGAGGCGCTGGGCCTTGCCTGGCTCACTTATTTGGTAACACGCAATTCCGATTCGCCCTGGTTGTACCTTGGCGTACTAATAGGGGGCTGCATTTTACTGGCGCCTATAAATTTCAGATATTCGCGGGTACTGTTGTTGTATTGGCTATCGCCAAAGATACATTACCAGGCTTATTTAGATACAGATGATTTACCAGGAAAGTCTTGAATTTTTAAAAGACCTGGCCGAAAATAATAACCGCGAGTGGTTTACGGCCAACAAGGAACGCTATGATGCAGCACGCGAAAATGTAATTGATTTTACCGGTAAGCTGCTTGCCGAATTGCAAAAAATTGATCCGGCCATTGACGAAACGATGGACGCTAAAAAACGGGTGATGCGCATTTACCGCGATATCCGGTTCAGCAAAAACAAAACACCTTATAAAAACAATTTTGGCGTAAGCATCCCATCCGGTGGTTCAAGAGGGGGCACGGTAGAGTTTTATTTGCAAATTCAGCCGGGTAATTCTTTTATCGGCGGCGGTTACTGGATGCCCGAAGCGCCGCACCTGAAGGTTATCCGCCAGGAAATTGATTATAATGCAGCTGAATTAAAGCATATTATTGACGATAAAGCTTTTGTTGATTTATTTGGCGATTTCAGAAAACAAGAACAGTTAAAGTCTGTACCTCGTGAATATAGCGCCGAAAACGAAAATATCGACCTTCTTAAGCTAAAAAGTTTTGTAGCCTGGCATAAAATAACCGACGAAGAAATAACTGAAGAGAGCGCCGTACAACTGGTAGCCGATATCTGTAGCAAGATCTATCCGCTGAATGTTTTCCTGAAAAATGCGCTTGCATAATAATACCCACTTAATAACTGTTTTATGAAAATCAAATATCTTTTATTAGCCGCTACTTTTTGTACAGTCTTCAATTCGTGTAAAATATTGTCGCCAAAAGAATATAAATCATTAGTTGCGCAGCGCGATTCGTTGAATACCCGTACCGGTAACCTGGAAGAAGAACTTTCGCGCCTGCAAAATGATACCGCGCGCCTGCACCGCCAGATTAACGATTTGCGCGACAATAACAGCGCCCTGAATAATAACCTGGACGTTACATCAACCAAAGCAAACCAACTGGCTGCCGATTTGCAAAAGCGTGAGGCGCGTTTAAAAGAGGTGGAAGAAATTCTGAAAAAGCGCGACGAGGCCACTAACGCGTTAAAAAACAAATTGCAAAAAGCATTATTGGGCTTTCAGCAAAGCGGGCTAACGGTTGATATCCGTAACGGCAAAGTATATGTATCGCTAACGGATAAACTGCTGTTCCCTTCGGGCAGTATCATTATTGATGATAAAGGTAAGGAGGCGTTGAAACAACTTGCTGCTGTACTAAATAAGGAACCAGACATCAACATGGCGGTTGAAGGCCACACCGACGACAAAAAAGTAAAAAATCTTGGCCAGATAAAAGATAACTGGGATTTGAGCGTGCTGCGCGCCACATCGGTAACCCGCTACCTTACCGAAGTGGAGATGGTTGATCCGCACCGCCTCACCGCTACAGGCAAAGGAGAATTCCAACCGATTGATACAGCAAATACCGACGAAGCCCGCACCAAAAACCGTAGGATTGAGATTGTGCTCACGCCAAAGCTGGATGAACTTTACAACCTGATCAGTAAATAAAATTAAAAAGCTCCTGTAATTACGGGAGCTTTTTAATTTATATATAGCGTTGATAACCACTTTTAAAGCTGATTCAAAATAATGCTAAGCTCAGCGCACCAGCCTGACAGTAACTTGAATATTTTCTTCTTTATCACCGGTTTAACCTGCCCGATGGACAGGGCAGGTTAAAAACTCCCTTTAGTTTAAATGTCGATTCTATTCTATATAATAG
>Ga0075366_10000423_pt1 | contig 19795 bp, 1 predicted proteins | sample EndMethybrTD3031_FD_72351 | JGI IMG/M metagenome (GOLD analysis project Ga0075366, IMG submission 72351) | Populus endosphere microbial communities from Tennessee, USA - Endosphere MetaG P. TD hybrid TD303-1 | ecosystem: Host-associated > Plants > Roots > Endosphere | place: USA: Tennessee...
GTTGCATTCACGAGCCCAACGGCCAACACGACCCTGAACTTCCCGGCATTAGCAGCAGGTACGTACACAATCTGTACGACGAGTGGCAACTGTTCTGGGGCGGCTGCAACTCTCCAGTCGAACTACGATAATTCGTCCAACCCTGAGATTGTGCTTGATGCGACAAGGGGCGCGTTGACTATCAGGGACGCCAGTGCAGCTTTGGGCGCCAATCTTCTGGAAGTCCAGAACAACGCGGGAAGCGTGACCTATCTGGCGGTCACAGCTTCAGGCGCTGCGGTTACAGGAACGCTCTCGGCATCGGGTAACATCAACTCTACCAGTGGCGGCATCCAAACCAATGGTACGACTCGTGTTGATAACAGCGGCAATTTAGTTAACATCGCTGCAATCACGACGAGTGGTAACGCAACAATCCAAGGCGGTACGGCTACGCTTGGTACCAGTGTTCAGGCTGGAAGCATTGTGCTGAACGACGGCTCATCCAACACAGGCACACTGCAAGTTGCCGCTCTTGGGCAGAACACCGTCTATACATTGCCCGACCCAGGCGCAGGCACGGCTACTATATGTCTGGCTACCGGCAACTGTGCCGGATCAGGTGGCGGCGTCACAACGGGTGGCGGCTCGACGAACCGCTTGGCTAAGTTCACAGGCTCACAGGCTCTGGGCGACTCTAGTCTTACCGACGATGGTACAAACGTAACAGTAACCGTCGATGTCATTATCCAGGGCGGTGATCTTACCATGGGGACTGCCGCGCAACGTGGTTCAATCCTACTGCATGACGGCACAGGCCAGACTACGACTTTGCAGGCTGGTAATAGTGCGGGCAACCAGACATTCGTGCTGCCTACTAACACAGGCTCAGCTAACCAGTGTCTGAAACAGAGCGGCACTGGTAACCAGTTAGTTTGGCAGGATTGTGACGGCGGGCTAGGCGGTAGTAGCGCAACGCTCCAAACGGCCTATGGCAACTCGGCAAACCCGGAGATTACGCTTAACAGCAGCGTCGGCGGGCTGACTATCCGCGATAACAGCACACCTCTGGGCGCTAACCTCTTCGAGATCCAGAATAATGCTGGCAGTACGACATACTTAGCGGTCACGGTCAGCGGCGTATCAGTCGCGGGTACTGCTAGTGTAACGGGCAATATTAACAGCTCAGGCGGTGCGCTGCAGACTAACAGCACTAGCCGCATCGACAACTCCGGTAACCTGGTTAACATCGGCAATATCACTGGTACAGGACCAATATCTATTGCTTCCGTGGGTGCTGGCAATGACATTACCGTGGATGGCGCAGACCAGTTCATAGTCCAGGACGGCGCGGTCTTTAACGCGGCAACAACGTTCAATGCTTCTATTAGTATAGGTGCTAACAATATCACTGGCACAACTGGCAATATTGACCTTACAAACTTTGACGTTGTAGGCAGTACGGGCAATGTAACAGCCGGTACATACAACGGCCAGACAATCTCTAATGCAGCTAACTTCACAGGCAGCGTAGCAATCGCCGGCAATACAACCATGACTGGCGATGTTGCGGTGAACGGCGGGGACATCACTTCTACGGGTGCCCTCAACATCACGCCTGGCGGTACGTTAACTATTGGCGCTACTGGCCAGCAGCTGATCCTGCAGGGTAGCGCGAATACGCAGCTAACAGCTACTGGCGGCGGCTTTACAACGACCGTAGGCTTCGCTGGCAGCCCGACAGCTGCCGTTGCCTACAACTTCGACCGCGCAGCAGCAGCTGGTATCTATACTATCTGTACGAGTATCGGCAACTGTGCCGGATCAGGTGGCGGTGTTACGACCGCTGGCGGCACAACTGGTACGTTGCCTAAGTTTACTGGTGCTGCGAGCCTTGGCGACTCCTTGCTATCTGAAAGCGGTTCCACAATGACCGTTAACGGCAACTTAAACCTTATTACTGGTAACCAATTCCGTGTAAATGGCGCCCAGATCTCATCTGCTAACTTATCAAACGATGCCAACCTAGCTAAGCTTGGCTCTTCGCAGACCTTTACGGGTAACACCGTAGCTTTCCAAAACGGCACGAACTCGGCTAATGCCTTCAATGTGCAGAATCAGACTGGTGGCCGTGTGCTGACTGTCGATACCACTGGTGGCCAAGTGTTATTGGGCATAGGTTCAGTACTCGATGGCAAGTTAGTCTTTAGTAATGTGAGCAACGCCAACACTGTCACGATCTTGCCGGGCACTCCAACTGGCAACCGCACCCTGACGCTGCCAAATGCTAGTGGTATTCTTTGTACCGACTCAGGAAACTGTGCCGGGGCAGGGGCTACACTCCAGACAAGCTATAACTTCTCCGTAGGTGGCACAACACCGAAGATAAAAGTTAACAGCACGCTCATGGGCGTCGACATCCAGGATGCCGACACGACAATCGGTGCCAACCTCTTTAACATCCGCGCCAGCAATGGCGCAGGCCTCGGGAACGTGATGTTTGGTATCAGCAGCACTGGCCAGGTAACTTCCCAGAACTCAAGCAACTCTACTACAGCCTTCCGCTTGCTGACCCAGGGCGGAACATCTGTGCTAACCGGTGACACCCAGAACGGGGCAGTCAGACTTGGGCAGTCAGGGACTTTGGACGGCACATTGGTATTCTCTAATGCCGCTAACGCGAATACGGTTACCATTACTGCGCCTACGGTTACAGGCGCCCGGACGGTAAGCTTCGGCGACGAAAGCGGCACTGTTTGTCTGCGCAACAGCTCAAACTGTGGTTTTGCTGTAAGCAGTGGCTCAGGTAACTACATCCAGAATCAAAATGCCGGCGCGCAGTCTAGCTCGAACTTCTGGATCTCCGGTACGGGCCGGGCTGATACGTCGTTCCTGGCGCCGCTATATGACACGGCTGGCGCAACCGCTCTTAATATAGGTACAACCAACGCGACTGCCATCAACCTGAATCAAAATGTGGTGATTGCTAGCGGCAAGACGTTGACCGTTAACGCGGGAGCCACTTTCAACTCAGGCCTCGACATAACTACTAATAATATTACTGGTACTACTGGCGGTATAGACCTGACGAACTTCGATGTAACAGGATCAAGCGGCAATGTTTCTACCAACGGCAGCCTGTCAGTCAACGGCAGCACGACCCTGGGTGACAGTATTACGAATGACCTCCTCACTATTAGTGCCGTGTTACAGGGCGGTACGCCGCTGGTCTTTGAGGGTGCAAGCGCAGATGCTAGCGAAACCACCTTTGCTATCACTAACCCAACCGCTGACCGGACGATTACGTTTGGCGACGAAGACGGCACCGTCTGTATGCGTGGTGCTGCTAACTGTAGCTTTGCCGCTGCGAGCGGCTCAGGCAACTACATCCAGAACCAAAGCGCGCTCCAGCAGACAACCTCAAGCTTCTGGATCTCGGGTACAGGCCGTTCAGATACAGCCTTCACGACGCCACGGATTGATACCGCCGCAGCTGGCGCTTTAACGATTGCCGACGCCAATGCAACCTCTATTAGCATTGGTAAGGCATCCAGTAATATCCAGACGACAATCACGGGTACCGCTATCATCAAGCCGTCTACGGGCAATGATTCGGCTACTGCCTTCCAAGTGCAGGATGCAGCTGGTGCGGGCCTCATAACGGCAGATACGACTGCCCGCAACGCCTCAGGCGGTAATCTGATTAAGATTGGTAACTCTACTGGAACTGATACCGCTACGACGATCCTTGTGCTCGATGGGGCTACTGCCAATCCTACGACTAACCTGGCTGCACTGAGCGGCGGCCTCTTTTACAACTCAGTTACCCAGAAGGTTAACATTATTGAAAATGGCGTCGTAAAAGCACTCTGTAATGCAACTGACCTGGCATGTTCATCGGCACCAACAGTCCGGCTGGACCAGGTTGCAGCTGCTAACGCCAATGCAAGCATCAACAACGGTAGCAACAACGTAGTGTGGAACTGGCAGCTAACGTCTGCTGAGGTCGGCATGGTCTTCGGTGAGACTGCTGCCTCGACAGGTGGCGGCACCAACAACCAGTTCGTCCTACAGAGTTCTACACTGGCAGGCTCTACAGCCTCGCCATTGAGCGTACTTTCTAACTCGGTTGACGCTGCTGACATCGTATTCAACTTGAACGGTGCTGGCGACCTGCAGTTCCAGGACGGCGGCACTGCCTTTATGACATTGAGCGATGCAGGCGCTATCGACATCACACTTGATGCTACCGATAACCCCGGCTTCACTATTACCAACAATGGCAGTGGAGACGTGACTATCAACCAGACGAGCGGCAACTTCGTTATTAACGAAAGTGGCGTTGCAGCGTTCAGGGTTGATAGCGTGGGCGACGTTTACTTGGGGCGTGCTGACAGTGGGCGCTTTGTCTTTGTTGGTGATGGCACCTCTACGCTCTCCAGCGCAAACCTGCTAGTCCTTGACCAGCAGAACACTGCTGACCCAGGCAGTGTTATGGGTGCCATGTATTACAATTCGCTTTCAAACAAGTTCCGCTGTAACGAAAATAACGTCTGGAAAGACTGTATAGCGGCTGGCTCTAGCACCGACCTGCAAACTGCATACTCTAACTCATCTTCACCAGCTACTATCACCCTGGCAACAGGCAAGAACTTGGTATTTACGTCACCTGACGTTGCAACTGACCCCAACTTCATCTTTAACCTGCAATGTGGAACATGTTCTGCCAGCGGCGGACGTTTTGAATTGAATATGACCAACACGAGCGGCACCCAGACAGATGCTATGATCATTAACCGCAACGGCTCTGGCGGTACAACCACCAACGGTATAAACATCACAAGTACTGCCGGCACACTGACAAACGGTATCGCATTTACAGGGACAATTGGTGTTGATATCTACCGCAGTAGTGGTACATTGCTCCTCCAGGGCGGTAACGGCTCGGGCCTAGGTGTAGCTGGCACTGCTATCTCCGCAGTATCAGGTAACGGTAGCAACGCTGTCACCACCACAGCTGGTGCTGGCGGTGCAACTACGCTTACCTCAGGTACCGGCGGCAATGCGACGAGCAGCGGTACCGGCGGTGCTGGTGGCAACTTTACTATTACAGCCGGCAACGGCGGCACGTCTGCAGCGGGCAATGCCGGCAGTGGCGGTGTTATCACGCTGCAGCCAGGTATTGGCGGTGTAGGCGGTTCGTCTGATGGTACGATGGGCCGCGTACAGATTGGCTCCAGTACTACTAACACAGCAGCTAACGTCTTCGCCTTGGATTCATCGAGCGTTGCAAGCGAATCCGGTTTCAATGCTGGGCAGAATGTTAACGGGGCCATGTACTACAACACCAACCTTGGTAAGTTCCGCTGTTACGAAGGCGGCACATGGAAGGACTGTATCCAAAGCGGTGGTGCTAGCGGCACGTTACAGGCAGCCTACACGGCATCTACTGGTGGCACGACACCTGAGATCAAACTTGATACTACACGTACGACATTGGATATCCAAAACGCTGACTCAGCACTTACAAACAACCTGTTAGCAGTTCGCGCCAACAACGCCAGCGGCCTGGGTAACCTGTTGTTCAACGTTTACTCCAGCGGCCGGGTGGGCATTAACATGGGCACAACCAGCACCAACCCAGCATATGACCTGACATTCGGTAACGGCTCAGCACGTACGATTGGCGTGGCTAGCGCGGCTTCCGGTGCTGGCAGTAGTATCTCTATGCAAGGTGGTACGGCGGGATCAGTCGGTTCTGCTAACGGAAACGCTATTGTAGCCGGCGGTGGCTCTACGGGTGCCAGCTTTAATGCAGGCGGCGGCACATCTAACGCAAGTGATGACGTCGGCGGTAACGCCGTAATGCAAGGTGGTACCGGCGGTGGCTCGGTGATCGCTTACGGCGGCATGTATGACGCGGGTAATGGTTTGCAAGACGGCGGTAGCGTGATGCTAACTCCAGGAGCTGGTGCCAGCGGCGGCTTTGACGGCGCAGTTATTGTTGAGCCGGTAGCTAACAGCACCTCAACCTTCATCGTCCGCCAATCAAACGACACCACCGTACTGCGCGTAGATACGCTTGTACCACGCGTTAATATTGGTGCTATCGCCCAAGACGATACGGGTGCGCTGCTTGTCCTAGACGGGAAGACAGGTGCTACTGACCCAACTGGATCCCTAGGCGGCATGTACTACAACATCGGTATGGGTAAATTCCGCTGTTACGAAAAGAGCTTATGGCGCGACTGTATGGCTACGGCCCGCAGTGAATATCACTATATTCACGAGATGATTGGTACTACGACTGAGAATAATGGCGGCTTTTATAGCTCGCTGGGCGGTCTCTTCCTCGGCGGTGTGGTATCTGGCGCAACGGGACACCCAGGCATCGTCCAGCTCTCAACAGGTACAACCAGTGCTGCGGGCGCTGCAGGATTCGGTGCTAATGATACAGGGGCCAGCTTCCTCTTGGGCGGCGGTGACTACTATAAGCATGAAGCCCTTATCCGTATTCCTACGCTTCCTACATCAGGCCAGAACGCTGTCATTAGGAGCGGATTATACGATGGTAGTAGTAGTGGCGACGGAACCGATGGCTGCTTCTTCAGGTACACCAATGGCACGAACTCAAACCGTTGGCAGGCCATCTGTGAGAATAACGGTACCCAGTCAGTATGTAACTCAACGAGCACGCCTGCCGCCAATACCTGGTACCGTTTGACCGTAGAGGTTGATTCGACTGGTAGCGCCGCAGACTTCTATGTCAACGGCACTAATATCTGTACGGTTAACTCCCAGATCCCAACGTCTGCTGGTAGGAATGTGAGTACCAACGTGACTGCTATCAAGTCGGTTGGTACGGGCACGGCTGTCACTATGGACGTGGACTACGTGGAAACTCTAATCCAGTTCGGGGCGCTGAGGTAGATATGTCTGATCCATGAAACTATCCTAACTATTGCAAAAAATAAACATAGATGGAGTTCCTGCATGATTCACAGAACAGCGTACAGAGGTAGAAAACATATACTGGTATTATCAGGCTAGTGCTTAGTCGGACTGACTAAAAAGTTTATCCACAGTAAGGGGTTATCCTAACAGCGATAACCTTGTTGGTCGTTGTAAAAATCATTGCCCCCTTACCATAAGCGGTGTAAGATGAAATAGGGTCATTGTACCCCTAGAAAAATATTTCAAAATTCAAAACCAAACAGTGGAAAACAAAGACCAAAACAACACCTCGTTGACCGAAGGTACTCTAGGGAGTGCTGATATGGGATCAGGTGCTGTGAAGGAACCCCCACCAGATTCAAACGCCTTGTCGTTGGACCCTTCGACGGAACAGCCGCTCATTTCGCAAGAGCAGCAGCCAAAGGGCAGGGCGAATATCTTCTTGCGTTTCGCACGCAGGCTTGATGTTATGTTGGCCGTACTCCTCCTGGTAGCAGGAGTAGTGGTCGTTTTTAGCGTGACCCGGAACAGGTCAGCCAATGACGCCAACACCTCATCAAGCGCCACGGGCAATTTCGGCACCGTGAGCGTCCCACTCGAAGACCTCATAGCCGGCAAGGACCTGAGCCTTGCGGGTATAGCCAATGTAACCATCAACGGTCCGATCCAGCTGAATAACGGCTTGTATGTTGCGCCCACTCTCCAGCCGACTGGTGCCCGTGCCGGACAGATCTACTATGACCAGGGGACTAACCAGCTCGCATACTTCAACGGCGAGCAGTTTGTATTCCTGACAAGCGCTGGCCAAAGTGTTGGTGGGCTGCAGAGTCTCGGCGGTGCTACAGGTGTAGTTACCCTCGGGGACGGCGTGAATGTTGCAAACAACCAGTTATCTAACACTGGCGTTTTGTCTGTCCAGGGTCAAAGCGGTGATGTTGCGCTGACCGCTGGCCCAGGAATAATTATCAACGGCACTAATTTCAGCAATGATGGTGTTATCAGTATTGCCTCGGGCTCACCCAACATAGATGTAGCAGATGACGGCAACGGCAACGTTACGCTGACGGTAACTTCAGGCGCTGGTACGATTACCAGTTCGGGTGGTACAGCAGGACGTGTCCCACTTTTCACAGCTTCCCAAAACATCGAAGACTCAATCATAACCCAGAGCGGACTAACAGTCACCATCAGCGGTGACTTGAGTGTGGTGACGGGTGGATTGACGTTGAGCAATGCACTTACCGTAAGTAACGGTGGTACAGGATCTAACTCGTTCTCCAACAACGGCGTGTTGGTAGGCAATGGAACAGCGGCTGTCACGGCAGTGGCAGCTGGCGGATCTGGTTTGTGTCTGCTATCCACGGCCGGTGCGCCGGCATGGGGGGCATGCCCGAGCGGCAGTGGCGTGACATCGCTGAACAGTCTTACAGGCGCGCTCAATATTGCGAATGCATCCGCTGCAGGTAGCACTATTACCCTCGACGACGCCACAACGAGTACCAAGGGTATTGCCAGTTTTAACAGTACGAACTTCAGTGTAGCTGGCGGTGCGGTCAACACTATCCAGAATATTAACACCGCCGCAACACCGACGTTTGCTGGTGTGAACACAAATAATATTACCCCAAGTGCAGCCCTTACGGTCGGCATTAGTGCACAGACGGCGCTGCTGCAAGGCTCAACCACAACCATCACCTCCAACGGTGCTGGCAACAATATCGTTCTGAACTCAGCTGCAACCATCGAACTGCAAGATAATACGAACGTAACAGGGAACGTCGCTGCTAGTGGTGATATCGCCGTCAACGGCGGTGACCTGACAAGCTCAGGCGCCCTTAACATTACTCCTGGCGGTGCTTTGACCATTGGTGCAAGCAGCCAGGCACTGACACTGCAGGGCGGTGCGACTAGTAGCTTCCGCGCAACAAGCGGTGCTAATACGACAGTCGTAGCCTTTACGAGTCCAACGGCTAACACGACATTGAACTTCCCGGCACTTGCAGCCGGCACGTATACGATCTGTACCACAAGTGGTAACTGTGCGGGTGCATCAGCTACCCTCCAGAGCGCTTACGATAACTCAACAAACCCTGAAATCGTCCTAGACGCCACCCGCGGGGCTATGACCATCCGTGATAACAGCACCCCTCTGGGCGCTAACCTCTTGGAAGTCCAGAATAATGCCGGCAACATTACCTACCTTGCCGTAACAAGTGCGGGTGCAGCAGTGACTGGCACAATTGGCGCAACTGGCAACATCAACTCCAGCGCAGGGGCAATACAGACCAATGGCACTAACCGCATCGACAACAGTGGTAACCTAGTGAATATCGCTGCTATTACGGCTAGCGGCAGTGCTACTTTCCAGGGTGGTGCCGTCACATTGGGTACGAACTCCCAAGCAGGCACTGTTGTACTGAATGATGGAAGTAGCAACACAGGCACACTGCAAGTTGCCGCTCTTGGACAGAACACGATTTACACCTTGCCAGACCCGGGAGCAGGTACGGCAACTATCTGTTTGACGACTGGTAACTGTGCAGGTACCGGCGGCGGCGTCACAACAAGCGGCGGCACCACTAACCGTTTGGCAAAGTTCAGCGGCGCCCAGGCTATTGCGGACTCTACGATTACAGACAACGGTACTACCGTTACAACCTCGGTTAATATTGTCATCCAGGGCGGTACTGCTACCTTGGGCGTCGCGGGTATTCAGGGCGGATCGTTAGTTTTGGCTTACGGCGGCGGCGCATTCACTGGCACTCTGGCCACAGACACCCTGACAGCTAACCAGTCTTATACATTACCTAACGCTAGCGGTACTTTCTGTCTGACAAGCGGCAACTGTGCCGGTGTCGGCGGTACGGGTGATATCTTGCAAGGCGGCAACAACTTTGGCACTGCAGTAACGATCGGCACTAACGACAACTTTGCTTTGAATTTTGAGACCAATGGCACAAACAGGATGACGATTGCTGCTGACGGTTCCTCGGCTACCTTAGCTGCTAATATGGACCTGCTCTTACAGGGTACGACCGCTTACATCAGCAACTCACAGGGGCAGACAAACTCTGAAGCTATTGGTCTTAACGCTACTGCTAGCGGTGCCAACGCAGTGGCAGTGGGTAACGGGGCTGTTGCAGTTGCCAATGCAGTAGCTATCGGTCGTTCTGCTGGCGCGTCATCAGGCGCCTTCGGCGGCCCTGTCTCCATAGGTGACAGCGCCAATGCTGGTGCATGGGGTGTTGCCATAGGTCAGAACAGCTCCAACGGCGGCAATAACAGTATATCTATAGGTAACGGAGCAAGCTCTGCTCAAGATGCCGTAGCATTGGGCGCAGGCGCTGTTGCCAACCAGAACGGCGTAGCGCTGGGCTATGGCGCAACGACTAACGGTAACAACAGGATCGCTATCGGCCGCAACGCTGCAGCAACCGCAGACTTCCAGATGGTTATCGGTTCTGGCAGTAATCCTATTAATAACGCCTACATTGGTAACGGCGTAACAAGCGCTACGCCAGAAGACACAACATTGCATGCTACAGGTGGTAGCGGTACTAATGTGAGCGGTGCAAACCTGAACCTGGCTGCAGGTGCAGGCACAGGTAGCGCTGCTGGCGGTAACTTGAACTTCCAAGTCTCAACTCCTGGAACTTCGGGGGGAACGGCAAACGTTCCTGCTACTGTTGCCAGCTTGAGTGGCACAACAGGTGCTGCTTTATTCAAGAACTTAGTCAACTCAGCCTCAGCCTTCGATGTGCAGACTGCCGGCGGCGCATCGGTATTCACTATCAACACCTTAACCAATGGCGCAACATTGGCTGGCGACTTGGCTGTAAACGGTGGCGACATTACCAGCACAGGTGCTCTCAACATTACTCCTGGCGGTACCTTAACTGTCGGTGTAGCTGGCCAGCAGTTAATCCTGCAGGGTAGTGCAAATACCCAGTTGGTTGCCAACGGCAATGGTTTTACGACAACGGTTGGTTTCAACGGGACTGCTACTGCCAGTGTAACTTATAACTTCGATCGTACTGCAGCTGCTGGTACGTACTCTATATGTACGACCATCGGTAACTGTGCAGGTACCGGCGGCGGTGTCACAACAAGCGGCGGCACGACAGGTGCTTTGGCTAAATTCACCGGCTCCCAGACCCTGGGTGACTCATTATTATCCGAGACTGGCTCGACCGTTACCGTTAACGGCAATCTGAATCTTGTGAGTGGCAACCAGTTCCAGGTAAATGGCGTCCAAATCTCATCGGCCAACTTATCCAACGATGCCAACCTGGCCAAGCTGAGTGCTTCCCAGACCTTCACAGGCAACACAGTCGCTTTCCAGAATGGCACTAACTCAACCAACGCATTCAATATCCAGAACCAGGGCGGCAACCGCATCCTTACCGTAGACTCTAATGGTGGCCAGATTGTCTTAGGCACCAGCAGCAGCCTGGATGGTAAACTGGTCTTCAATAACGTATCAAATGCCAATACCGTAACTATCCTGCCTGGTACCCCAACTGCTAACCGCACCCTCACATTACCCGATGCCAGCGGTATCCTCTGTACTGATTCAGGCAACTGTGCCGGCGCCGGCGCCACACTACAGACTGGCTATAACTTCTCGGTTGGTGGTACAACGCCAAAGATTAAAGTGAATAGCACACTCATGGGCGTCGATATACAGGATGCCGACACCACAATCGGTGCCAACCTCTTTAATATCCGTGCCAGCAACGGCGGCGGCTTGGGCTCGGTTATCTTTGGTGTAGGTAACACCGGTGCCGTAACACTCCAGAATTCCAGCAACTCGACATCTGCCTTCCGCCTGCTGACCCAGGGCGGTACTTCAGTGCTGACAGGTGACACTCAGAATGGTGCTATTATTCTTGGCCAGTCAGGTACGCTGTCGGGGTCGCTGATTTTCAATAACTCCAGCAACTCCAACACGACCACTATCGCCTTGACGCCCGCAACGGCCAACCACACTATCACATTGCCAAATGCTACAGGTACCGTCTGTTTGAGCAGTGGCAACTGTTCTGGTAGCGGTTCGGCCAACACCCTACAGGCTGCTTATGATGCCGGTAATACCATAACCACGAGTACGGCCCGCAACATCGTATTCAACATGTCCGACAACGCTACTGATGCCAACTTCCTCGTAGACCTGCAGTGTGACACGAGCTGTGGTGCGAATGGCCGCTTTGCTATCCAGGACGACGGTACCGATGTATTTGCAATCTCGCCATCAGGCACCATAGCATTCCAGCCTACGGTTGCTTCAGCAACGGCATTCAACATGAAGACTACCCTTAACAATAATATGTTTACGATTGACACTCTAAACTCGCGCGTAGGCATCAACTTGGGTGGCAACAACTTACCTACATTATCTGGTACAGAACCTGGCGTGGAGATGTCTGGTGCGCTTCGCATTTCAGGTACGTCTGGCATAGACAGCTACAGGACTCCACTGAACGTTGGAGTTGCGGCTAAGATAAATATCGTAAACCAGAGCCTGCCTAACTTCGGTCAGATCATGGCTATGGGTTTGACCTCAAGCTCAGACGCGACCTCACGCGCACTCTCTTTGTTCGATGCCCGCACTGTCCGCCACCAACCTACCTTGGCAGTGTTTAACCCTGACGAAAATGCCAGTATCGGCTTTAGCTGGAACGGCTCAAGCGCTACTGCCTCTCTGCAAACAAGCGATTCTGACAATAGTAATACGAAGAACATAATCCTCCAGAGCGGTAACGTTACCGCCGGTAATAATAACAGTGGTGACGTCCAGGTTAACACGGGTACGGTTGCAGGCAGTGGCACATCGTCGGGAACTCTTTACGTAGTATCAGGTGACGGTATAGGTACCAACACATCATCAGGTAACGTTATCATTGACGTAGGTGTTAACACGGGTGCGGGCACACGTGGAAACGTTAACATCGGTGTGACGAACGGTCTTTCTGTTAATATCGGCCGTACTGCCGGTACGACTACCTTGCAGGGCGGTACGACTAACGTAACGGGTACGCTTAACGCCAACGGCGACGTTGCCTTGGGCGATGCGGCTACTGACCTGATTACAATGGCTGGTACTATCCAAGGCGGCAGCCCATTCGTATTTGAAGGCGCTACTGCTGACGCCAACGAATTAACGCTGTCCGTTGCATCGTTGACTGCTGACCGCACTATCACGCTGCCTGACGAAACAGGTACAGTCTGTCTTCAGAACTCAGCAAACTGTGGTTTCTTGACGGGAGCTACTACGGACTACATCCAGAACGGTACCACTGTCCAAACTGCCAACTACGCTATCCGCTCCAGTGCTATAGGTAACGTGGGTGCTGTTATCCAAGGTGCAAACGGCCAGACAGCTGACCTCTTCCGGGTACAAACCTGGAACGGCTCATTGGCGACTACTGTCTTTGGCGTAGGCAACACTGGCAACATCACCGCAACAGGTACCTATAACACCAACACATTCACTGGAGGCGCCCTGACATTTGGTTCTGCTGCCACGATAAGCGCCGCCGCATCTACGGCTCTGGATATTACCAGCAACGCCGCATCTACCTGGAGCACCACAAGTGGTAACTTAAGCATCCAGGCCCAGGGTAACCTGAACTTGGGCAATGCTGGCGGCCAGACTATTAACCTAGGTACAGATAACAAGGCTCACACTATTACTATTGGTAACCAGTCTACGACTGGTGCACAGTCAGTCACAATTGGATCTAATGGCAACACTGGTAGTTCGGTTAGCCTTGAGTCGGGTGCAACGGGAGCCATCAACATCGGTAATGCTGCAACCGCTCACACGGTTAATATTGCCACAGGCGCAGCTACTCAAACAGTTAATATCGGTTCAACTAACGGGACTAGTACTACTACTATCTCGGGAGGTAGTGGCGGTGTAAACATCAATGGTGCTACAAGCGTAGCCGGGCAGTTAAGCGCAACGAGCTTTACTGGTGCGGGTCTGACTGATTGTGACAGCATCAACTCCAAGTTGCTCTGGGACACTACGACAAAGACCTTCTCCTGTGGCACGGATAAGCCAAATGTTATAAACCGTAAGTCTACTGTCGAGACATCAAACTCTCTTACGTACGTCAGTGATGTTAATAATTCATTCAGGTTTACGGTTGCCGCTGGTGAGATATGGGCTTACCAGATTAATACGAACTTCAACACTAACGACACAACCACTACTAACGCTAGCGACACCAACCCTGAAATCAGGATGCTGATGTCCTCTACGACCGGTGCAACCTGCCGCCATGAGATTAACAACCTCTACATGGTGCAGAATATTACCTCAACGTCATGTACTTCTCCTATTGGTGAGCCTGACCACGCTGGTGACACGACCGACCAGCAATACCTCATGTGGGGTACTATCGTCGGTGGCTCCAGCAGCTCGACGGTAACGCTTGAGTTCCGCCGTGCCTCGGGCGGTACGGGAACCATTACGCACACTGCTGGCGGCTTTATGACTGCCTACAAGTTGAGCGGTGTCGACCTTGCTGAGGCGTACTACACTAATGACAATTCGGTTGGTCCTGGTGATGTCGTAAGCGTGGATGGTGACACGAGCCTTAAGGCTGGCGTTAAGAAGACTAGTGGCGCTTATGATGCAACTGCGCTGGGTATCGTGTCCACGCAGCCTGGTATGGTGCTGGGTGATCCAAACGCGATTAGCTCTGGTGGCAAGCCTGTACTGCTCGCACTCTCTGGCCGTATCCCTGTAAAGGTATCTCTTGAGAATGGCCCGATCAACCCTGGTGACTATCTGACCACATCAAGTACGCCTGGTGTAGCCATGAAGGCTACCCAACCTGGCCAGATGATTGGTAAGGCATTGGAAGGGTTCAATAGTGCTAACCCGAGCGCCCGAGGGGTTGTAATGACCTTTGCCAACCTGACCTATGCTGATCCAAACACTGGCGTTACTGCTAATAACGACCTCCAGAACGGTACTTTTAGCGACCTGAATATAGACGGCACACTTACAACTAAGAACCTCAAGGTAACAGGCAAGGCTGACATCCACGAATTAGTTGTCGGTACGATGTCTACTAATAGCTTGAAGGTAAGGGGCAGTATGGCAGTCTCCGGCGACATTAACCTTGATGGCGTAGGCAAGAGTCGCAACGCTATCACCAAGAAATTTGTAGCTTCCAAGCATATTCCTATCGGTTCAGTTGTTATTGTTGACCCGGTCAACGATGGACAGGTGACTTCGACTACTGTTATGGGTGACACACGCGTACTTGGTGTAGCCCTGACTGAGGCTGACGCTGGCGAAGAAGTAACTGTCGCCATCGGTGGTAGTGTCCAGGTTATGAGTGCTAATGCCACTATGATCCAGGGTGGTGACCTTATGGTTAGCTCGGGTCAAGAAGGCATGGCGGAGAAGAGCGTCGCTCCACAGCCGGGATCTATGGTGGGTAAGGCCCTGGGCAAGTCTGACGACGGCCAATTGGTCTGGATTCTCGTGTCCCTCCATTAGAAAAAGTAAAAAATTACAACTTTATGAGTACAGAGGTTGCACCGTTTAACATAAGCGGTGTAAGATGAAATGGGGAAAATATACCCCAAGAAAACAAAAAGCTGTGGAAAATAGAGACCAAGACAGCCTAAATTCAGACATTCCAACCAATGACAGCTCACTGGACTCTATTAATGATGTCCACGCCGCTCCAGCAGAAGGATTAAACGGTGTCGCAGTAAGTACCCAGCTCTCTCCCCAAGAGAAGGGGTGGGGCTATTATTCGTCACGCATGTCGTGGCCGGTTATCGCAATTATTTCTGCTTCCATATTGATTATCGGCGCTATTGTTTGGCTTAGCATTGTACGCAGCCAAAACAATGCAAAAGAAGTCCAGCAGAATTCCAACAGCTACAATGAAACGAGCTTGAATTTAGACGAACTGCTTAACGGCAAAGACTTGAGTATTGGCGATATCTCCAATGTAACCATCAACGGTACGTTGCAGGTCGGTCAGGACTTACAGCTTGGCCCTTCACTCCAACCAACGGGTGCGAAGAGGGGACAGATCTACTATGACCAGAACACCAACGAACTCGCGTACTACAACGGCGAGCAGTTTGTATTCCTGACCGGTCCTAGCGAAACAAATGGCGGTGTCCAAAGCTTGGGCGGCGCCACAGGCCAGATTAGCTTAGGTGCCGGTCTAAATTCTGCTAATGGCCAAATAAATAACACTGGAGTTTTGTCTGTCCAAGGTCAGAACGGCGATGTGACCTTTACGGCTGGCGCCGGCATGGTTATTAACGGTAACACATTTAGCAACAGCGGTGTCATCGGCGTAACGTCAGGCAGCTCCAATGTTGCGGTTACCAATGATGGCAACGGCAACATAAGTATTAGCGTTGATGACCCAGCCGGAGGCACCGGAACAATTACAAGTTCTGGCGGTACCAATGGGTCTATCCCGCTTTTCACTGCGTCGCAAAACATTGAAAATTCAATCATTACGCAATCTGGCTTAGCTATTACTATCGGCGGTAGTCTTAATCTGACTAACGCCCTGGCTGTCAGTAATGGTGGTATCGGTACTAATACGCTCGCAGCCAACGGGGTTTTGGTCGGGCAGGGTACGACTGCGATTACATCCGTTACAGCCGGTAGCGCAGGTCTCTGTCTGATATCAACTGCCGGCGCGCCAACTTGGGGCGCTTGCTCAGGCTCTGGGGGGGTTACTTCGCTGAACGGTGCCACGGGCGCGCTCAACATTGCAAACGCTACTGCCGGCGGATCAATTATCACGATTGATGACGCTACGACAACTACAAAGGGTATAGCCAGCTTCAATTCGACAAACTTCTCGGTAAGTGGCGGAGCGGTTAACACTGCTCAAAATATTAATTCAACAGCCACACCAACATTTACGGGCGTGAACACAAATACGATTACGCCAGGGGCTGCACTGACTGTTGGCGTAAGTGCTCAGACTGCATTACTGCAAGGTTCAACTACGACCATCACGTCAAACGGCGTTGGAAATAACATTGTGCTTAACTCAGCTGCGTCAATTGAGCTTCAGGACAATACGAATGTAACAGGCAACGTAACGGCTAGCGGTGACCTCGCAGTTAACGGCGGTGACATTACCTCATCGGGTGCGCTCAACATTACTCCTGGCGGGGCACTTACTATTGGGTCTTCCAGCCAGGCGCTGACATTGCAAGGCGGGGCAACGAGCAGCTTCCGCGCAACAAGCGGCGCTAACACAACAGTAGTTGCATTCACGAGTCCAACAGCTAACACGACCTTGAACTTCCCAGCCTTAGCCGCTGGTACATACACTGTTTGTACGACGAGTGGTAACTGTTCGGGTGCTGCAGCTACGTTGCAGTCAGCCTACGACAACTCGACTAACCCAGAGATTGTTTTGGACGCCACCCGCGGCGCCATGACAATCCGCGACAATGCGTCTGCCTTAGGCGCTAACTTGCTGGAAGTTCAGAATAATACTGGCAGTACTACATACCTGGCGGTAACGGCTTCCGGTATTGCCGTAACAGGAACGGCTTCGATCACAGGCAACGTCAACACCACTGGTGGTGCCTTGCAGACCAACAGCACAAACCGCATCGATAACGCAGGTAACGCTGTTAACTTGGGTAATGTAACATTGTCTGGCGCAATCTCTGGTGGCACTACTATTACAGGTTCGGGCAACATCAATAGTACCGGCGGTGCTATCCAGACTAATAGCACCAACCGCATTGATAACAGCGGTAACTTAGTAAACATTGCAGCAGTAACAGCTAGCGGCAGTGCAACTTTCCAAGGTGGTACAGCAACGCTTGGTACGAACGCCCAGGCGGGTACTGTGGTCCTGAATGACGGCAGCTCCAATACCGGAACGCTCCAGGTTGCAGCTCTCGGCCAGAACACCATCTACACGCTTCCGGATCCAGGGGTCGGCACGGCTACTATATGTTTAACGACTGGCAACTGTGCCGGTTCAGGTTCAGGAGTAACTACTGCCGGTGGCAGTACTAACCGCTTAGCTAAGTTCACCGGCAGCCAGGCAATTGGTGACTCGACAATCTCGGACGACGGTACGAATGTCACGGTTAGCGTGGATGTGATCATCCAGGGTGGTGACTTAACGGTCGGCACTGCCTCGCAAGGCGCATCAGTAGTAATGCACGATGGTAATGGCCAAACCACCACGCTGCAGGCAGGGGACAGTACGGGTAATATCACCTTTATTCTCCCCACGACTGCAGGTCTAGGCAACCAGTGTCTTAAGCAAAGCGGCACGGGCAACCAGCTCGTGTGGCAGGACTGTGACGGTGGTTCGGGCGGTTCAAGCGCTACGCTCCAAGCTGCCTACAACAATTCAGCAACTCCTGAAATTGTCCTGGATAGCACGCGGGGTGCACTAACGCTGCGTGATAATAGCACACCGCTCGGTGCGAACTTATTCGAGATCCAAAACAACTTAGGCAGCACAACCTACTTAGCCGTAACCGTTAGCGGTCTTTCTGTTACGGGTACAAGCACTGCAACTGGCAGCGTTAATTCGACTGGTGGGGCACTGCAAACCAACAGCACAAACCGCGTGGACAATTCTGGTAACCTCGTTAACATCGGCAACATAACAGGTACGGGAGCGGTTACCATTGCGTCAGTTGGTGCAGGCAATGACATAACTGTGAACGGTGCTGATCAATTCATTGTTCAGGATAGCTCGGTCTTTAACGCCTTGAGCACCTTCAACGCAAACATCGATTTGGGCGCTAACGACCTGGTTGGCACTACAGCTGACATTGACCTCACTAACTTCGACGTTACGGGGGCCACGGGTAACGTGACTGCCGGTACCTACAATGGCCAGACAATTTCAAGCAGCGCCAACTTTACGGGCACTGTAGCAGTAGCAGGCAACACTACACTGACAGGCGACATCGCTGTAAACGGCGGCGACATCACTTCAACTGGCGCCCTGAATGTAACTCCTGGCGGTGCTCTAACAGTTGGTGTTAGCGCCCAGACTGCATTGCTGCAGGGCTCTACTACGACTATCACCTCTAACGGTGCGGGCAATGATATTGTTCTGAACTCTGCCGATACGATTGAACTACAAGACAATACTAATGTTACCGGCAGCGTTACTGCCAGCGGTGACATCGCCGTAAACGGCGGCGACCTGACTAGTTCGGGTGCGCTCAATATTACCCCTGGCGGTACCTTGACTGTCGGTGTCTCCAGCCAGACGTTGACCTTACAGGGCGGTGCAACCAGTAGCTTCCGCGCAACCAGCGGTGCAAACACTACTACCGTAGCTTTCGTAAGTCCAACTGCCAACACAACCCTGAATTTCCCAGCCCTCGTAGCCGGTACGTACACGATTTGTACGACAAGCGGTAACTGTTCGGGCGCAGCAGCTACGCTTCAGTCTACCTACGACAACTCGACTAACCCAGAGATTGTTTTGGATGCTACACGACTAGGATTAACTATCCGCGATAACAGTACTCCAGTTGGCGGCAACTTACTGGAAGTCCAAAACAACGCTGGTAGCACTACTTACTTAGCAGTAACGACTGCTGGCGCAGTGGTTACTGGTACCACAACAGTGACGGGTAACATTAACAGCACGTCAGGCACGCTCCAGACCAATAGTGTTAACCGTATCGACAACAGCGGCAACCTGGTAAATATCGCAGCAGTAACGGCCAGCGGCAGCGCTACTTTCCAAGGCGGTGGCCTGACCCTGGGTACTAATGCGCAGGCCGGTTCAATCGTGCTTAATGATGGCAGCTCCAACACAGGCACATTGCAGGTCGCTGCACTTGGCCAGAACACACTCTACAC
>Ga0075366_10000424_pt1 | contig 19783 bp, 17 predicted proteins | sample EndMethybrTD3031_FD_72351 | JGI IMG/M metagenome (GOLD analysis project Ga0075366, IMG submission 72351) | Populus endosphere microbial communities from Tennessee, USA - Endosphere MetaG P. TD hybrid TD303-1 | ecosystem: Host-associated > Plants > Roots > Endosphere | place: USA: Tennessee...
GCGACCTCGGAGAAATCGGTCGCATCGTCGGCCAAATCTTCCGTCAGTGGTGAAGCCCGTGCCAAAGCCTTGCTTGAAGGGGCTGTCGCGCCCGCTACAGACCCGCGTTTCTTCGTGCAATTGGGTGCCTATCGTGACCCGGAAAATGTGAAATCCGTACTCGCCCAGTTGAAGCGCGCCGGAATGACCGCAAGTACCGACAAGGTTGGCGACAAGACGCGCGTTCGTGTTGGCCCGTTCAAGACGCGGCAAGCCGCAGATGCTGCGGCAGCACGCCTCAAGCATGGGGGTCTGAACGGCGTTGTGACTGCGAAGTGACCCTGTTTGACCTGATCTTCCTTGCCGTGCTGGCGCTGAGCCTCTTGCTCGGTGCATGGCGTGGCCTCGTGAGCGAGTTGTTTGCGCTGGTCAGCTGGATTGCGGCTTTCGCTGTGGCCAGGCAGTTCGCCGGCTTGCTGGCGCCGAAACTGTCGGGCATTGCGTCTGCGGTCTGGCTGCAATGGGCGCTGGCTTTCGTCGTGATAGTTGTGCTGGTTCTGCTGGTGCTGGCACTGTTGCGATTCCTGATCCGCGAGATGTTGTCCGCGGCGGGGCTTGGCGCGACAGACAGATTGGCCGGCGCGATGTTCGGTGTCGTGCGCGGTGTGTTGATTGCTGTGGTGGTGGTGGCTTGTGCGGGATTGAGCTCATTGCCACGCGAGCAATGGTGGCGCGGGTCTGTTTTCGCGCCGCCGCTGGAAACGATTGTTATCGCCCTCAAACCTTGGCTCCCCAAGGACTTGGCGGCACGAATCAAGTATCGGTGATAGGTGATCTATGTGCGGAATTATCGGCGTGATGGCGAGTGCGCCCGTCAATCAACTGCTTTATGACGGTCTGCAAGTCCTCCAGCATCGCGGACAGGATGCTGCCGGCATAGCGACCGCCGAAGGTGGACGTTTCCACATGCACAAGGGTCCCGGCCTTGTGCGCGATGTGTTCCGCACCCGCAACATGCGCAGCCTCGAAGGCAATTGGGGCATCGGCCACTGTCGCTACCCGACGGCCGGCTCGGCCTACAACCCGGCCGAAGCGCAGCCTTTCTACGTGAACTCCCCGTTCGGATTGATGCTCGCGCACAACGGCAATCTGACCAATGCCGATGCGTTGAAGCGCGAGATGTATCTTGCCGACCTGCGCCACATGAACACAAACTCGGATTCCGAGGTGTTGCTCAATGTGCTGGCGCACGAGTTGCAGGAGGCTTCCGGCGGCTCTTTCCGTCTTGATGAAGAAACCATTTTCCGTGCTGTGGCAGGGGTGCATCGTCGTGCGCGCGGTGCTTATGCGGCGGTCGTCATGATTGCCGGCTATGGCCTGCTCGCCTTCCGAGATCCGTACGGCATCCGCCCGCTCATCATCGGCGAGAACGATGCTGCGACCGGCAAGGAGTACATGGTTGCTTCGGAAAGTGTGGCCATGGATGTGCTCGGCTTCAAGGTGTTGCGCGATGTGATGCCTGGCGAGGCGATTCTTGTCGACACCCGTGGAAAATTCTCCAGCAGCCAGTGCGCCGATCCGCGACCATATGCGCCTTGTATGTTCGAGTTTGTCTATCTTGCACGTCCCGATTCGCTCATCGATGGCATCTCGGTGTACGAGAGCCGCGTCAAGATGGGTACGTATCTCGCTGAACGCATCCGCCGCGATTTCTCCGATCTGCGCATCGACGTGGTCATCCCGATTCCCGATTCAAGTCGCTCCGCCGCGATGGAACTGGCCAGCAATCTGGGGCTCGCTTATCGCGAAGGCTTCGTCAAGAACCGCTATATCGGCCGCACTTTCATCATGCCGGGACAGGCAATCCGGCGTAAGTCGGTGCGCCAGAAGCTCAACGCGATCCATCAGGAATTCGTCGGCAAGAACGTGTTGCTGGTCGATGACTCCATCGTGCGTGGCACGACCAGCCGCGAGATCATCACCATGGCGCGCGAAGCCGGCGCCAACAAGGTCTACATGGCTTCGGCTGCACCGCCCGTCCGCCATGCAAATGTCTATGGCATCGACATGCCAAGCAAGAACGAGTTGATTGCTTCGTTCCGCAATGAGGACGAAATCGGCCGCGAGATTGGTGCTGATGCGCTGATTTATCAAAGTCTGGATGATCTCAAGGCTGCGGTGGGCTCGCTTAATCCGACCATCAAGGAATTCGAGACTTCGTGCTTTGACGGCATCTACGTCACCGGCGATATCACAGCGGAATATCTGGACGAAGTCGAAGGTGGCCGTGCCGACAATGCAAACAAGGCGGAGTCCGACGACAGCGAGGGTGGCCAGCTTGATCTGAACCTCGTGTCGTAAAGCAGATCGATCTTGACAGCGCTCAGACCGGAGCGCTAAGTTACGAGCAGTTTGAGTTCTGGTTTCAGTCGCGCCGATTTGATAGACAGCTTGCGGGCGCATTACAAATACAGCTAAAACGATCAGACCCGTTCTGACTCGCAAGAGCTGAACGGGTTTTTTGTTTCTGGAGATATGCCATGTCCGAATACAACAAAGATGATCACGCACCAGCCTCTCTCGATTTCGACACGCTCGCAGTGCGTGCCGGTACGCAGCGAAGCCAGTACGGTGAGCACAGCGAAGCGCTTTATCTGACCTCCAGTTTCGTCTTCGACAATGCTGCGGAGGCTGCGCGCCGCTTCTGCGGTGAAGAAGAAGGAATGATCTACTCGCGCTTTACCAATCCGACCGTTGACATGTTGCAAGTGCGGCTGGCAGCACTGGAAGGTGGTGAGGCCTGTGTTGCCACGGCGACGGGCATGGCGGCGATTCTCGCGACGTGCATGGGGCTGCTGAAGTCGGGCGACCACATCATCGCTTCGCGTGGCCTGTTCGGTTCGACGCAGACTTTCTTCAATGCTTACATGGCCAAATTTGGTGTGGAAACAACTTTTGTTTCGGCGACTGATTTGCCGGAGTACGAAGCGGCCGTGCGGCCCACCACAAAACTTGTTTTCGTCGAAACGCCATCGAACCCGCTGACGCAACTCGTCGATATCGTCGCGGTTTCTACTATCGCCAGAAAAGCCGGGGCGTGGCTGGCTGTCGACAATTGTTTCTGCACGCCTGCGCTGCAGAAACCGCTGGAACTCGGCGCTGATCTCGTTATCCATTCTGCGACGAAATATCTGGATGGTCAGGGCAGGGTGTTGGGCGGAGCTGTAGTCGGCAGCAAGGCCTTGCTGGACGAGGTGTTCAAATTTCTGCGTACTGCGGGCCCGAGCATTTCGCCGTTCAATGCATGGATCATATTGAAGGGGCTCGAGACTTTGCGCATCCGCATGGAAGCGCAGTGTGCAAGCGCTCTGGCAATAGCCCGATGGCTCGAAGCGCAGCCTGCTGTCGAGCGCGTGTTCTATCCCGGCCTGCCATCGCATCCGCAGCATGCACTGGCGTTGAAGCAACAGAAGAGTGGTGGCGCGATTGTGGCGTTTGAAGTCAAAGGCGAGGGCAAGGAAGGCGCGTGGCGAGTAGTGGACTCAACGCGTATGTTGTCGATCACGGCCAATCTAGGTGACACGCGTACAACCATTACGCACCCCGGCACCACAACGCACGGCCGCATTCCTGCGGAGTCGCGTGCAGCTGCGGGAATTCGCGACAGTCTGTTGCGGCTTGCAGTGGGGCTTGAGTCGGTTGAGGATATCAAGGCTGATCTGGCGCGCGGCCTTTCATAGACTTCAAACCCCGGAAACAGAAACGCCATTCCTGCTCGCACGGGAATGGCGTTTTTTCATGGATTCCGTATCTCAGTCCAGGCCCATCAAGGTCTGCCGTCCCCACCATTCACCACCGGGCAGGAGTTTCACCGGCTGGTGAATCGCGGCGGCTTCGATGCAGATCATGCGACGGAAACCATCCTTGGGCATGTCTACAAGTTCGGCGCAGCGTTGCTCCCATGGATTCCAGACGACAGTGTCGGGCATGTTCTCGGACTGGATTACAAGCCCGCGGTGTGGTTCATTGAGCATCAACGGCTTCTGGGTATCGTAGTAAATACGATCCACTTCCTGATCGATGGTCAGTGGATTCTTTGCTTCGCGAAATTCCTTGTTGGTCAGCGTATCGAGACAGCTCTGCCCGCGCAGGCCTTCAATACCGCATTCCTCGACTTCGCGTACGGCCAGGTAGGTGTGCAGTGCCGCCGTAAACTCGAATGGCTCGTTGCCTGTGTTACTCACTTCCAGCTCGACATCGAGACGCGCGCCGGTAATGTTCACCGTGACTTCCAGTGAGAATTCATGCGGCCAGAGCTTGAGTGTCGCCGCTGACTCGGTGAGTCGCAGATTTGCAATGGCGTAGTCTTCGCCGATACGTGCATCGACCAATTGCCAATTCATTCTGCGAGCAAAACCGTGACCCTGTAGTGGCCCGCGCTGGCCGAACTGCGGAAAAATAACGGGCATGCCGCCACGCACCGGTACGCCGTCCTTGAATATCGCCTGAGGCGACATGTACAGCCGCTCCACGCCATTGGCGGGCTTCCAGGAGACAACGTGTCCACCATACTCGAGCATGATCGCTTCGGCCCCGTCGGGTGAGCGCAGATGGATGGCAGGCATGCCTTGGTGGTCGATGCGCAACGGTAATGTCTTCGTCATATCAGTGCGGTGAGGTTGTTTGCCGCAGAGTATACCTGCGCCTCGTCAGCGTGCACGCGTTCATCCGACGAAGGTGCAATTTACGGCTAGTGAAACGCCATAAACATCTTCAACATTAAAATCGTGAAAGCGATGACGGCAAAGCCCATGCCGGCGAACAGACTGATCGAACCACGTGCATTGGGCGGGTTGCCCAGCGAATAGGAACTCGACCTGTCTGCCGCGTTGATAAACGTGTCCTGATCGCGAATGATGGCTTGTGGCAACAGGTTTTCGCTTTGCGTCCGTGCGCCATCCATCTTGCGAAGTGCTGTGCCGATGGCGAGGAATTCGATGATGCCGCCGCCCAGATTGTAGACATAGGTCTTGACGCCCAGCACCTGATCGGCGCCTGCGTCGCGTGCGTCTTCGCCGATACGTATCAGCGCGCGCTCACGAGCTTCGTAGATGAGGCTGGTCAGTTCGCTGATCTCGCCGCGCGCGAATGATTTGAAGAACGCCAGCAGGCCACCGACCACTCCCAGCGAATAGACCGACACGCCGAGCACGAGCTGCACCGGCATGTAGCCCTGATTGGCGAGACTCCACATCTCTTCGTGCGTAAGATCGCTGGTGATCGGCGCTGCAGAAGCGGGCAGGGCAGGATGGCTGCACGCCGTGCCGGTCATGACCATCTCCTGCAGGCCCGCCAGCGGAAGAATCGACGTGCGGATACCCGTTACTGCATTGGCGCCGACGTGGCTGGCCTCTTCGCGAATGCGCTCCAGTGCGAGATGTCGGGTGCGATTGAATATCTCGGAAAATTCGGTCACTTCACCGCGCTTGAGGCTGCGCAGCACACCGAGCAAACCACCACCGAGGCCCACCGAGTAGGCCACATTGCCGAAAACGAAGTGCTTCGGTGTGAAGCCTGCATCCTGCAGGCAATAGAGCGCTTGTCCGTCGCAGGCGCTTGAGAAGGCGGGAGCGTGCGAGCGCTGCTCACCTTGACGCACGCAGGAGCCAACGGCCAGGAATTCTATATTCGTGCCATGGAAAATCAGCTCGCTTGATACGCCGGTAACACCAAAGCCGCCGTTGTGTCGCGCTTCTTCGTGCAGACGTTCGATGGCGCGCTTGCGGCCGTCGTGAATCACTGATGTGACACCTTGTACTTCGCCGCCAGCAAGTGTCTTGAGACCTGCGCCGATGCTGCCGATCAAACCCAGCGAAATCACGCTGTTGCCGATTACCAGTTCGCCGGGCGTATAGCCCTGACGATGAAGGCAGTAGATTTCGTTGCCGGACAAGCCTGAAATGGTGGTCATGCGAAGCTCCGGGTTGGGTGAAACGGACTTGCTCATCGGGATTGATCAAGAAACTGCTTCACTGCAAGGCGCGAAGGAAAGCAAAGGGCCGCAAAGGATTGCACAAGCATGTCGTTCCTTGCGGCCCTTTGCCCTGGTGATCGCTTTTCAAGCCTGGCCAAGCAACTCCGCGTGTCGGAAGCAATCTGTCGTATGGTCATTGATCATTCCGACAGCCTGCATGTGCGCGTAACAGATGGTGCTGCCGACAAACTTGAAGCCGCGCTTTTGCAGATCTGTCGACAGTGCATCCGAGAGTGGCGTCCTGGCCGGCACGTCGCCGCGTCCTGTCCAGTGATTGTGAATCGGCTGGCCGTCCACAAAGCCCCACATGTAGTCGGAGAAGCTGCCATGCGAGGCCTGCACCTCCAGAAAGGCGCGTGCATTGCCGATGGCGGCCTGAATCTTCTGCCGGTTGCGGATGATGCCGTCGTTGGACATCAGGCGAAGGATGTCTTTCTCGCCGAATTCGGCAACGCGTTTCGGGTTGAAACCATGGAAGGCGGCGCGGTAATTTTCGCGCTTGCGTAGCACGGTGATCCACGAGAGACCAGCCTGCGCGCCTTCGAGAATGAGAAATTCGAAGAGCTTGCGGTCATCGTGAACCGGCACGCCCCATTCCTCATCGTGGTAGGCGACATACAGCGGGTCATTGCCCGCCCAGGTACAGCGATGAATCATGTCGGGTCGCTTTCGGCAGCAATAGGGAAACGAAGCCGTCAATTGTCGTGAAATTGATGCTCGCTTGGCAAGCTCCGATGAATCATGCCTTCAAATCACGCCTTTAACTCAAGCTCGCCATGGCGCAGCGAATGATCCTCCGGGTCGGCATGTAGTACGAAGCCCATGCGCTGCACGAAGCGCAACATGCGCTCATTGCTGGCCAGGAAGACACCTTTCATGACGCTCAGGCCGCGCTCGCGCGCAGCCTCCACCAAACGCGTCATGAGATAGCGACCCACGCCGCTGTGTTGCCATGCATCGGCAATGACAATGGCAAATTCGCAGCTGTGTCCGTCGGGGTTCGTGGCATAGCGGCAGACGCCGATCTCCACCGTCTCGTTGTTTTGCTGGATCGTCGCAATCAGTGCAATTTCGCGGTCGTAGTCAATCTGCGTGAGCTTGGCCAGCAGTGAAGGCGGTAGCTCGCGCAGTGCGCTCATGAAACGAAAGTAGCGCGTTTCCGGCAGCAATCCCTGCACGAAGCGTTGCTCCAGTTCTGCGTCTTCTGGCTTGAGTGGTCGCACCAGTACATCCGTGCCGTCCTTGAGCTGCCAGTGCGAGATCAGGTCGCTGGGGTAAGGGTGGATCGCCATGTGCTGGTAGCGGTCGGCACCCGGCGACACCTTGCTGACCTCGATGCGCGCATTGGTTACAACAGCGCCACGCTCGTCGACCCGCAGCGGGTTGAGCTCCATCGACTGTATCCACGGCAGCTCGCAAATCATTTCGGAAACGCGCAACAGAATGTCTTCCACCAGATCGATACGTGCAGCCGGCATGTCACCGAAGGCGCTCAGTATCTTTGCCGCGTGCGTACCCTCAATCAGATCCTTGACCAGGTAGGCATTGAGCGGCGGCAAGGCGACGGCACGATCAGGCCAATAGTCGGCGCTGTTATCCACGCTCGCGCTGCGTTCGCCGAAACCGATCACAGGGCCGAACACCGGGTCGCGCCACACGCGCACCATCAGCTCGCGCGAATACTCTGTCTTCGTCGTGGATTCCACGCAAATACCGTGGCTCACCGCTTCCGGCACACGCTGCTGCAGTTCGCGCGTAACTTCCTCGTAAGCCTGTGCGGCCGCATCTGCGCTGCTGACATTGCGGCGCGTAAGCACGGCGTGGCGTACCTGCGTCAGAAATTCATTCGGCCGCATGACGACGGGAAAGCCGACGAACTGTGCATGTGCGGCGGCTTCGTTCGCCGAGGACGCTACCTGCATTGTGACCGCAGGAATGTGAAATGCCGTGAGCACGGCCATGCATTCCTGACGCAACAGATGACTGCGATTCTTCGTTAGCGCATTGTCGATCAGCAGGCGCGCAGCTTCCAGCAAGGGTGCCCGTTTGTCGCTGAGTGGTGCGGGCGCTTGCGTAAGCAGACCCTGATTGCGGTAGTAGGCGCTCATGTTTGCGAACAGCTCTACCGCCACTTCGGGCGTGCGCAACGTGGGAATGCCTGCCACGCGGAATGCTTCGCGCGCGTCGCGCGTCTGGTCCTCGCCGAGCCAGCAGGTGAGTATGGGTTTCTCCGTGCGTTGATACTGTGCGATGACGTGTCCAGCCACTTCGTCAGGCTGGGTCATCGCCTGCGGTGTGAGCAGGCACAACACACCGTCCACGCCATCGTCATCGAGCAGGGCGGACAACGCATTGGCATATCGTTGCGGATCGGAGTCGCCGATCAGATCAATCGGATTGTCCAGTGACCAGTGCGGCGGCAGGATGGCATTCAGGCGCCTCATCGTTGCTGGTGACAGCTCGGCAAGCGGGATGCCGAGGTCGCCCGCGCGGTCTGCGGCCATGACGCCCGGTCCACCGCCATTGGTGATGATGGCGAGACGGTTACCACGTGGCCGGAAGTGGGCGAACAAGGCCTTCGATGCGGCATAGAGCTGGCTGAGATTGTAGAGACGGATCACGCCTGACCGGCGCAGGGCTGCATCAAACACTGCATCGTCACCAGCGATCGCGCCGGTATGCTGGCGTGCTGCGCGCAGGCCGACCGGGTGACGACCAACCTTGAGAATCATGACCGGCTTGGCACGTGCCGCTGCGCGCAGTGCCGACAGGAAACGGCGCGCATCACGGATGCCTTCGATGTACAACAGTATGCTTTCGGTGTGGAAATCCCACACCATGTAGTCGAGAATCTCGCCGAAATCCAGATCACTCGATAGCCCGAGCGAAACCACATTCGAGAAGCCCACTTGATTGGGGCGCGCATAGTCGAGAATCGCCGCGCACAACGCGCCGGACTGCGAGACGAATCCGATCGAGCCCACAATCGGCTTGCCATGCGCAAACGTTGCATTCAGACCGATCAGTGGTCGCGCTACGCCAAGGCTGTTCGGGCCAAGCAGACGCAAGCCATGTTTGCGCGCACTACGCACGGCGGCCATTTCCAGCTTCGCTCCTGCCTGGCCGCTTTCGCCAAAGCCGGCCGACAAGACGACGGCGCAACGCACACCAGCCTTGCCGCATTCCTCGATGATGTCCGGCACGGTCGCAGCGGGCGTCGCGATGATGGCCAGGTCAACGCGCGGTGGCACCTTGCCAATACTGCGAAAACACTTCACGCCTTGCACCGTCTTGTACTTCGGATTTACCGCAAACAACGCGCCCCTGTATTGCGACGCCAGCATATTGCGGATCAGTACTGCCCCAAGCGCACCCTCGCGCTCGGTGGCGCCAATAACGGCGACACTTTGCGGTTCGAAGAGCGGCGAGAGGTAGTGCTTTTCGTCCATGGTGGTAGCTTGCGCTGGAGTGCAGAAGAACTGTTGATGATTCTGGCACACGCAGTTTGATCGGGATCAACTGCAAGTATCCGGAGTTCGATTCCCGGAAACGACAAACGGGGCTTGCGCCCCGTTTGTCGAGTACAGCCGAACAGGATTCGTTATGCTTTGCGACGCTTGAAAGCAGCGATGCCTGCGAGGCCGAGTGCTGCCAGCGACAGCGCGCCCGGTTCAGGAATCTCTTCACCGTCGTACGACAGCTTGTTCAAGCCAAAAGACCAGTCGTTGCCACCGTTGTTGAATTGAATGCTGCGCACGCCTGAATAGGCGGACAGGTCATAGCTGTGGATGGACGAGTCGCCAACCAGACCACCTGTGGCGATCAGGGCACTGGTCGAATCGAAGATGCTCCACGTCGTGGCCTTGCCACCCCAATTGTTGAAGTCGAACGACAGGTCGGTGACGGTCGAATCAAACAGGACTTTGATAATCGAATTGGTAGGGTAGGACCAGGTGCCATCGATGGAATTCCACAGATAGTTGGAGCCCGAGATGGAAGCCGTGGATGCTGCGCCCATCTCACCGCTACCAGCGAGGGAAAAGTGTGCATCACCGATCGTGGTGACCGAGACGCCCGAGGCAATGGTATTGAAATCGATGAGCGTCGCATTCGCCGCGATAGACATCGATGCACACACAGCAATGACAGCAGAATTGAGTAGTTTCATTTTTTTAACGTTCTCCAAGGTTGCATCATCAAATTGACGCGCAGGGAGATAGCAATTGATGTGCCATCGCTACAAGCAACTGATTCACATGTGACAAGTAATTCAGGCAACTGCCATGTGTCAAAGAAGCCGACGTTTTTGGAGGAGGCGTGTGTGAAATACTTCACGGAGTTGTTTGCTTCGAACCGTTGCAAGAATGGTTGTTGTTATTCGTATTGCATATCAGTACACCGGTTTCCCGAAGCGGATTTCCTGCAATATCTTCGCCGATATTTCCTCAATCGACCTCGCCGTCGAATCCAGAAACGGGATGCCCTCGCGCAGCATCATCTTCTTCGCGGAATCCAGCTCGGCCTGGCAGTTTTCCAGCGAGGCGTACTTGCTGTTGGGGCGACGTTCCTGGCGTATTTGCGACAGACGATCCGGCGTGATGGTGAGGCCGAAGAGTTTATTGCGATAGCGCTGCAATTCGCCGGGTAGCTTGTTGCGCTCGAAGTCTTCCGGGATCAACGGATAGTTGGCGGCCTTCACGCCGTATTGCATGGCGAGGTAAAGACTGGTCGGGGTCTTGCCGGAGCGCGAGACTCCGACAAGGATGACGTTGGATTCGTCGAGGTTCTTGTCGCTGATGCCATCATCATGTGCGAGCGTGAAGTTGATGGCCTCGATGCGCGTCTTGTAGTCCTGACTTTCGGCGATACCGTGAAAGCGGCCAACGGTATGGGTGGACTTCACGCCGAGCTCCGTTTCGAGCGGACCGATGAAGGTACCGAAGAGATCGACGACGTGTGCGTCGGCCTCATGCAGTGCAGCAATTATGTCGGCCTGGACGAGGGTGCTGAACACCAGCGGACGCGTCCCGTCGCGCCGGAATGCCTCCCGGATACTCCGGCTGCAGTCGAGCGCCTTGTCGAGAGAATCCACGAACGGGGCGCGCACCTGGCGGAATTCGCAGTCGGGGAATTGCGCCAAAAGGCTATGGCCCAAGGTTTCGGCGGTAATACCGGTGCCGTCCGAAACGAAGAAGACGGTTCTTCTGGATTTGCTGTCCATGTCGTTGCCCTGCCTTTCAGCCTTGTTAATCCCCGTGGCCTATGCGCTGCCTGATAACCGACACGAGCGTGTGGGTAAGCTCTTATGCAGTGCACAAAAATTGCTAGATAGAATGCGGCTGAATCCTGTGCATTGCAATGCCCGTCCATTTAACCGAGGTAGCCCATGACTTCCAGCACCCCTATCAACACTGCTTCCTACGTACTGCCATTCGAAGAGTTGCGCATGACCGATGTGGAGCAAGTCGGTGGCAAGAACGCTTCGCTGGGCGAAATGATCAGTCAGCTGGCGGCCGCAGGAGTACGTGTGCCGGGAGGCTTTGCGACGACGGCCTTTGCGTACCGCGAGTTTCTGTCCAAGGACAATCTCGCCGGGCGCATTCGCGAGGCGCTGGAGGTGCTGAATATCGACGACGTCGAGGCGCTGGCGAAAACCGGAGCGCAGATCCGGCAGTGGATCATGGAGACATCGCTACCGGCACAGCTGGAAGCAGACCTGCGCACGCACTATGACCGGCTCGTGGCGGAGGGGGACGGCACCTTTGTGGTGCGCTCCTCGGCAACGGCCGAAGATTTGCCGGACGCGTCTTTCGCGGGCCAGCAGGAGACGTTTCTGAATATCTCCGGCTTCGACAATGTGTTGCATGCGATGCGCGAGGTATTTGCTTCGCTCTACAACGACCGCGCCATTTCGTATCGTGAACACAAGGGCTTCCGCCACGCGGATGTGGCCTTGTCGGCCGGCGTGCAACGCATGGTGCGTTCTGACCTGGGTTCGTCCGGAGTGATGTTCACGCTGGATACTGAATCGGGTTTCAAGGATGTGGTGTTCATCACCTCGTCGTTCGGCCTCGGCGAAACGGTGGTGCAGGGCTCGGTCAATCCGGACGAGTTCTACGTTCACAAGCCGATGCTGGAGCGTGGCAACCCGGCGGTGATCCGTCGTAGCCTCGGTTCGAAGATGATCAAGATGGTATTCACCGACAAGCGCGCGGCGGGCAAGTCCACGCTGATCGAGGAGGTAGCCGAAGCTGATCGCAATCGCTTCTCGCTGAGCGACAAGGAAGTCCTGGAACTGGCACGTTATGCACAAATCATCGAGCGCCACTACGATCGTCCGATGGACATCGAGTGGGGCAAGGACGGCATCGACGGCAAGATCTACATTCTGCAGGCGCGGCCAGAGACGGTGCAGTCGCAACAGTCTTCGACGGTGATGGAGAAATACCGCCTCAAGCATCACGGTCGCGTGCTGGTGTCGGGCCGGGCGATCGGTCAGAAGATCGGACAAGGACCGGTGCGCCTAGTCAATGATGCGTCGGAAATGAGCCGGGTGCTCGAAGGCGATGTGCTGGTTACCGACATGACCGATCCGAACTGGGAGCCGGTGATGAAGCGCGCGTCGGCCATTGTGACAAATCGCGGTGGCCGCACCTGTCATGCCGCCATCATTGCGCGCGAGCTGGGGATACCAGCGATTGTCGGCTGCGGAGATGCAACCGAGGTGCTGGAAGAGGGCGAGAGCGTGACAGTGTCATGCGCCGAGGGCGACACCGGTTACGTCTATCGCGGTCGGCTCGAATACGAAATCGTCACGACGGATATGGGCGCCATGCCGGAAATTCCCGTGAAGATCATGATGAACGTCGGCAATCCTGAGCTGGCCTTCGAGTTCTCGCAGATTCCGAACGGTGGTGTGGGGCTGGCCCGGCTGGAGTTCGTCATCAACAACATGATCGGCATTCATCCCAAGGCGATCCTCGAGGTGCAGCAGCAGACGGCGAGCCTGCACGAGGAAATCCTGCGGCGTTCACGTGGCTATGCGACGCCACGCCAGTTCTTCATCGAACGTCTTGCCGAAGGTGTGGCGACGATTGCCGCAGCGTTCTGGCCAAAGCCGGTCATCGTGCGGCTTTCCGACTTCAAGTCGAACGAGTATCGCAAGTTGCTGGGCGGCGAGATCTACGAGCCGGAAGAAGAGAATCCGATGCTTGGCTTCCGTGGCGCATCGCGCTACATCGCACACAGCTTCCGTGACTGCTTCGAGCTGGAATGCCTGGCGATGAAGCAGGTGCGCAATGTGATGGGCCTGACCAATGTGCAACTCATGGTGCCCTTCGTGCGCAATCTGGAAGAGGCCAAAGGAGTGGTTGAGCTCCTCGAAGATCATGGGCTCAGGCGCGGCGAGAACGAACTCAAGCTCATCATGATGTGCGAGATCCCGTCCAACGCGTTGCTGGCCGAGCAGTTCCTCGAATATTTCGATGGATTCTCGATCGGCTCCAACGATCTGACTCAGCTGACGCTCGGGCTGGACCGTGATTCGGGGCTGGTCGCGCACGCCTTCGACGAACGCGATCCGGCCGTCAAACAATTGCTGTCGCTGGCGATCAAGGCGGCCAACAAGCTGGGCAAGTATGTCGGCATCTGCGGGCAGGGGCCGTCCGACCATCTGGATTTTGCAGAGTGGTTGATGGACGAAGGTATCCAGACCATCTCCCTGAACCCGGACACAGTTGTTAACACCTGGGTCAAGCTTGCCGATCACGCCCGGCGCTGATGAACGGCTGCATTTCAGGGCGACCTGCCGCAGGGGAGCGGCAGGTCTGCGCGCGTCGATTCGCGGATGGAAACTAACGGCTTTTGAGATACATAGACAGGGCGGCGTGCACTTGTCCGGTGACGGGTGCCCATTCGGGCAGTCGTGGTAATATCCGCGCTTCGTCTCGTCGTGCCATGGCTGTCCGGCACGTCGATTGTGGCACTACAGATTCGTTGTCAATGAGCGTCGACGGGCCTTTCGGCCGTTACGGCGCCCCGAAATGTCACTCGGCATGGCAGGTGCGGCACCTGGTGTTTCTGGTCCGTCTGCATCGCATGTCGGCTTGAGGGAGGGAAGCTTCGTGGCACTGCTTCTGCTATCAAACCGATCCATATCCCGTGCTGGTGTGCGCGCTGTTTCCATGCGCGACGTCGTATCCGTTTCGCTTATCGCATGCGCCGTCGTCAGCGCACTGGCCTTCACTGCCGGGTTGACGATTGGCAAGTGGTCGGGTGCCGACGAGCAACTTCGTCAGGCTTCTGCTCCAACCAATGATCCGGTGCGTGACAGCTTTGCCATGCAGCGTCTTGGTGAAATTTCGGCGCGCATGATGGCGCTGGAGGGCAACGCGACCAACCTGCTCAAGAAGCTCAGCGGTATCGAGCAGATCCAGGGCAGTCTCAACAAGCTCGACAAGGCCGGCATCGCGCCGAGGATCGATAAGTCACCCGCCCTTCCTCAAGTCAACATGGCACCCAGGGACGCAGCGGGTGGTCCCGAACTGGCGCCGGTCTGTGACGTGCGTGCAGCCTACAAGGCAAGCCCGAGCCCTACGCTGGAAAACGTCAGGCAGGCCGAAGGTGCGCTGAGCTGCCTGCAATCCTTGATTGATCGCATTGAGAAGTCCACCGCGTCGCGCAGCGTCGCATTCATGGCGTTGCCAAATCGCCAGCCCATGGCCAGCGTTGATTTGGGCTCGCCATTCGGTAATCGTGTTGATCCGATTACGGGTCATATTGCATTTCATCCCGGCCTGGATTTTGCCGCGCCAATGGGCTCCGATATTCTCGCTGCGGGAGGCGGCAAGGTGCGCTTTGCGGGCTTCCAGAGCGAGCTGGGCTATCTTGTCGAAATCGATCACGGCAATGGCCTGGTCAGCCGCTATGCGCACGCTTCGAAGCTGTACGTGAAGGAAGGCGATATCGTGGCTCCCGGTCAGCGCATTTCTGCCGTGGGTTCAACCGGGCGCTCCACCGGCCCTCATCTGCACTTTGAAATCCTGCATGAGGGTCGTTATGTAGACCCGTTGCAGTATCTGACGGGACTGTCACGTGACGGCAATGCTTCGCCGAAATCGTGAGCGCATTACGCAGCGCCTGAGTGGTTCGGTTTACTCCCTGACCAGCCCCGGTGGGAAACGCATTTTTCCCTGGCTACTCGGCGCTTTGCTGGTCTGCGCATGCCTTGCTGCCTATGCGGTGTCTCATGCGCCACCTCCCGTGCTGGAAACGCGTGCCGAATTTGAGCGCATGCAACAAGAGCTGGATCGCTTGCAGCATGAAATCAAACTGGGCGAATTGCGTTTGCAACAAGAGATCATGACTCGCGAGGAACTTGTGCGCCAGATGGACGCCCAATCGCAGAAGCTGCGTCAGGCCGAGCAGGAGCTGCAGTTCTTCCGCGGGCAAAAAGACAAACTTGCACGCGACAAAACGCCGCACAACCAGTAACGTTGTTTTCCGGCCGCAAGATCGTTTGCGGTTTCTTGTCAGGTTTTCCTGTTCCAGATTTGCGAGGCCCCCATGTTTGGCAAAAAGAAAGATTCATTCATCGAGCTGACGAAGCTGTCCAGCCTGATTGCCAGCAATGTGGAAGTCACGGGCGATCTCAGCTTCGTGGACGGTCTGCGTATTGACGGTCATGTGCACGGCAACGTGCAGAGCCGGCTGGGAACCAAGAGTCTGCTGGTACTCAGCGATCAGGGCTGCATCACGGGCAATGTGCGAAGTCATGACGCAATCATCAATGGCGTGATTGTCGGCGATCTGGAAGTTGGCCACTTCCTGGAGCTTCAGGCCAACGCCCGCATCACGGGCAACATCACCTATCGTCAATTGCGCATGGATTGTGGTGCCTCGGTCGATGGCAAACTCAACAAGATTGTGGAAGGCAACGACATGTCGAATGTCGTCGAGCTGCCTGGCAACAGCAACGCCGCAAATGCCTGATCACGGGTACGGTTGCGGCTGATGAATTCAATCGAAATATCCACCTGGTATTGGCTGACACTCGGCATCGTGCTGATTCTGGCCGAAGTCTTTCTGCCGGGGATGATGATGCTATGGCTGGGAATCGGAGCCGCTGTCGTAGCCATCATCTCGGTTCCCTTCAAGCTTGCCCTGATTACCAAACTACTGATCTGGGGCGCCACCTCCGGTATTCTCCTCGTGCTGTGGTTCAAGGTCTTCCGCGACAATGACAGCACGCGTGCCGGTCGGGCAGAAGCAACCCTTGGATACACTGGACAGCTGATTCGCGCAGTGGGGCCAAGAGAGCATGGCAGCGTACGTTTTGCGCGCCCCATTCTTGGCAATGACGTATGGGAGTGCGAATCGGATAGCGCGCTTGAGCCAGACACGCGTGTCAAGGTGGTTGCTGTTGTCGGCCGCGAAGGTCGGCGCGTCAAGGTAATGCCTGCTTGACGGCTCAACTCGTCTCCTGCCGTCTTTTTGCATGACGGTGAACTCATTCCATGACTCTGCGTATCGAATGCGGAGAGCCAACAAGTACCCAATTCAAGGAATCCTGATTTGATGAAAAAGACACTCGGGTGCCTGTTGTCCATTGTCTGCGTGGCCTGTTTTTCCAGCATGAGTGCGCCAGCCCAGGCTACCCACACCAAGAGCCACAAGGCAGCGACGACGCGCACTGCCAAGGCCGCAACCAAACCAGGCAGCAAGACAACCGCCAGGGCAAACAAGCCAGCGACAAAATCGTCACGTGCTGGCAAGAAAAACGTTATCGAAAGCAACGTCGTGCAACATTGCAAGTCGGTGCGCGTCAAGACGACCAAGGGTTACCGCACCCAACGCAAGTGCACGACCTCCGAGAGCGCATTGCACAGCCCGATTGGCGCAGGAGACATCAACGGGCAGCCTGCTTCAGGCAAGCAACCGGAACTCAAGGCGCGCACGATTCCTGATCGCGCCTATGCGGTCGATGGCTACACGTTCTTCCATCAGGGCCGCAAGTATCGCGTTGTCGGCATCAATGAAGGTCTGGTGCCCGCCGGCAGCGATCTCGCCAAGCAGCGCCTGCAACTGGCGCTCGATAGCGGCACGATCAGTGTCGAACCCGAGGCGGTGGATGAGAACGGGACGATGCGCGCAGTCGTGCGCGTTGCGGGCAAGAATCTGGCTGATGTGTTGAACGCCAGCCGCTAATGCGATTCGGCCTGGAGCTGTCTTGCGTCGCAAGAGCAGGCAGCTCTTGCGACGAATCCTGCGATAAGTCAGTGCAAGTGCTTGGGCACCTGGTCGGCCGACTCTTCCGGCAGTTCAGCGTGTACCGCTTCACCGTCGGGCGACGGGTACATCGGTGAGCCGCAGTCGTCGCAATACTCCATCGGAAAGCGTTGATCCAGTTGCAGGATCGTTGTCACACCGCATTCGCGCAAGGTCTGCTCGATCTGTTGTGGCACATCCGGATTGTCGTCTTCCACGCCCAGCAAGGGCCACACAACACCATGTACGACATCATTGCCACCCACAGCCGTAAAGCCGATGCGGTACTCCTCCAGTTGTCGATCGAAGAAGGGTGCGATGACCGCGCGTAATCCATCCGGCGGTACATCCAGTGTCGTCGACAGGAATGCCACGGAAGCGCGAATCGAGTAGCCGCGCGACAGGCGATCGGCTTGGCGGCAGGCCGCAAAATAGGCATCCGGCAATACCAGCTCTGTCGCACAACCGGCCAGAAGTGGTGTCAGGCATGCCCCGCCCTGCGTTCGCCATTGCAAGGCGGATTGCTCTCGCGAACCATCCTTCTCTTGCCAGCGAAAAATGGGCGCGCCAGGTTCCGCTATGACAGCGGCAACCAGATAGCGCACGTCGGACAGGAAGCGCGCTGTTTCCGGCAGCGTTTCCGCATCGATTGTCAGGTCACGATTCTTTTCTGCGGAAGTTGCCAGCTCCGCCGCGAAGCGCGCGGTTTCGCAGTAACCCTGCGGCAATTGATCCGGGCTGAACAACACATTGGCGAACGCGAGTTTTACCTTGCTGGCCAGCACATGCGCTGACAGATGCACGCGCAGGTTCGCCAGCGTGCCCGCCGGCAAGGTGGTCGCCGGAATATTGAAACGCGACCATGCCAGCACGGGAGCCGTGATCAGCAGTGCCTGCTGTTTCGCGCTGCCCACAAAGCCGCTTTCTGCCTTTGACTCCACCGCGTCGGCAAGCGCATCGTGTGCAGCCGGGTTCGAGGCGTACAGGTGATCGAGTGCAGCGGTGAGTGCGTCTTCGTTGCCGGAATGCAGCAGGGCATCAGCTGCATCGCCAAGCTGTGCATCCCAGAAAATGTCTTCGGCGCGGCTACCTGATTCGGCCAGACCGGTTGCCAGCCAGAGCAGGTTTTCAGCTTCGCGGGGCAGGCCGCTGCGGCGCCCGAGTCGGGATCGTTTCATCGGAAGCTCATCAATATCTTGGTCGGCGGATTCTACACCTCCGAATTCCGGCATTAAGTTTCAATGCACATGGGCTTGCAGATAAGGCATTGCGTCTTGCGGTGACGCAAGGCGTGGCACGATGCCGAGACAGGGCGCCTTGAGCCTTTGCTGCAAGCTCGCGATATTCTCTTCGAGACACGGCATGTCGGCATCGAGCACGTTGCCTATCCATCCCGATAAAACCAGTCCGCGTGCGCTGATCGCTTCGGCGGTCAGCAGAGCGTGGTTGAGGCAGCCCAGGCGCAGGCCGACAACGAGGATCACCGGCAGCGCCAGCTTTTGCGCGAGTTGCGACATGTCATTGTGCTCGTCGAGGGGCACGAGGAAGCCACCTGCGCCTTCGACGATGACACGATCCGTTTCGGTACGCAGCGATTCGAATTGCGCGGCGAGTTGCCCGATGTCGATTGCCACGCCGGCAAGTGCGGCCGCAATGTGCGGTGCAATGGCTTCGGGCAGGCATAGCGGGTTGATGCGTGCCAGCGCGAAACCCGGCGTGCCCGCCGCCTGCAACAGCCGGGCATCGTCGTTGCAGAGTTGGCCGTCGATCAATTCTGCCCCTGCAGCGACTGGTTTGTAGCCGACTGCGCGCAGGTCCTTGGCGCGCCAGACGTGAAGCAGGGCGCAGGCGATGAAAGTCTTGCCGACATCGGTATCCGTGCCCGTCAGGAAAAAGGCCGTGTTCATGTTTGCGTATTTTTCGTGCGCCGGGCAGTCATGAAAACCGTATCGTAGGTGAGAGGCAGTCCGGATTCCTCGCGCAGCCGTTCATGGTGCGCTTCGGCGCGTCGAAAGCGTTGCACACCAAACAGGCCCTGCGGACGCCGGGTGCCGACAATGTGTGCTCCCAATGCCTTGATGTCATGAAGCATGCTGCGGAAATCAGGAGCATGGGCCACAAAGGACAGGCGTTGTATTTCGATGGACTCGAAGCCTGCCGTGGCCAGTTGCGCGGCGTAGTTTTCTGGTGCCACAAACTTGCGAACATGCTCCGCATCATCCGCGTGACGAAAGGCATCACGCAGCTCCCACAGTGTGTCCGGGCCCAACGTGGCGACTGCCAGCTGACCACCGGGTTGCATGACGCGCGCTGCTTCAGCGATGGCACGAGGCGCGTCCGTCCACTGCCAGGCCAGACTGGAATAGTAGAGCGCGACACATGCACTGCGTAGCGGCAAGTCCTCAATGTCGCCACAGACGCTGTCGCAACGCGATTGCAGCAGCATGGGTGCGGCGTGATCCAGCGCCAGGCATGAAGTGCCAAGCGCGCGCAATTCCTCCGTAA
>Ga0075366_10000425_pt1 | contig 19753 bp, 24 predicted proteins | sample EndMethybrTD3031_FD_72351 | JGI IMG/M metagenome (GOLD analysis project Ga0075366, IMG submission 72351) | Populus endosphere microbial communities from Tennessee, USA - Endosphere MetaG P. TD hybrid TD303-1 | ecosystem: Host-associated > Plants > Roots > Endosphere | place: USA: Tennessee...
GGCGTGATCGGCACTTCGACCCCGGTTTTAGGATTGCGACCGATCCGCTGCGCCTTGTCGCGAAGCAGGAATGTGCCGAAACCGGAGATCTTGAGATTTTCCCCCGCCGCCAGCGCCTCGCTCATATGGCCGAGTATGGACTCTACCATCCCGAGCGATTCAGATCGCGATAGTCCAAGCTTGCGATTGATCGCTTCTGCGATTTCTGCACGCGTCAATGTTTCGAAGGAGCGCATGAGTCATTATCCCCCAACTACAGCCGCTCACTGAGCTAAAAAATCATAGGACAATGTAAGCTAAATGCAATGCATTGCTTCAGAATATCAGGGATTGTCCTTAGGGTGCCCCAAGGCGGCACAGATATTGGCGCTTTGCGCCCGTCGCTCAGACCCGAAGCAGGCTGGCGCCCCAGGTAAATCCGCCGCCCATGGCCTCCAGCACCACGAGATCGCCCTGCTTGATCCGGCCATCGCGAATCGCCACGTCAAGCGCGAGAGGCACTGATGCGGCAGACGTGTTGGCATGCCGGTCGACTGTCATGATCACGCGCTCGATCGGCAGGCCGAGCTTCTTGGCTGTGCCTTCGATGATGCGGGCATTGGCCTGATGCGGCACCACCCAATCGACATCAGAGGCATTGACGTCGGCTTCTTCGAGCACTTCGCGCAGAACATCAGCCAGGTTGTTCACTGCGTGCTTGAATACCTGATTGCCCTTCATCCGCAGTTTGCCGACCGTGCCGGTGGTTGAAGGGCCGCCGTCGACGAAGAGCAACTGGTTGTGGGCACCATCGGCATGGAGCTTCGTCGCCAGGATTCCGCGGGGCTGCGCCTCATCCGTCTCGCACGCTTCCAGAATGACCGCGCCCGCACCGTCGCCAAACAGCACACAAGTGGAGCGATCCTCCCAGTCGAGGATGCGGCTGAAGGTTTCCGAGCCAATCACCAGCGCGCGATTGGCCATGCCAGAGCGCAGCATCGAATCGGCAATGCCCAGGGCATAGACAAAGCCGGAGCAAACCGCCGCGACATCGAACGCGATGCCGCCGTTGCAGCCCAGTTCGTTCTGCACAATCGTCGCTGTAGCGGGAAAAGTCTGGTCCGGCGTGGCAGTGGCCAGGATGATCAGATCGATCGACTTTGCATCGATGCCAGCCGCCTCGATAGCCGCGCGGGCTGCGCCCGTGGCGAGCGAGGACGTCGTCTCGTCAGGTGCGGCGATATATCGATTGCGGATGCCGGTGCGCCCGGCAATCCACTCGTCGCTGGTGTCCACCATTTTCGCGAGCTCTTCATTGCCAAGCGCGCGACGAGGAAGGGCAGAGCCCGTACCGATCAGAACTGAAAGCCGTGTCATTGCCCGGCTCCTGCGGCAGCTACGGGCGCATCGCGCTGGCTGTCGGCATGTATCCGCTCAAGATCGCCTATAATCCGTTCGGTCAGGCTTTCCTCGAGCAGGCGGGCGGTCACGTGAACGGCATTGGCCACGCCCAAGGCGCTCGCGCTGCCGTGGCTTTTCACAACGATGCCGCCAAGGCCCAGGAAGACCGCGCCATTATGATTGTTCGGATCGAGATGATGCTTCAGCAGCTCCGTCGCGGGCCGCGAAATCAGGAAGCCGAACTTGGAACGCAGCGACGAGGAAAAACTGCGGCGCAGCAGGTCTGCGACAAAGCGCGCGGTGCCCTCGACAGCCTTGAGCGCGATGTTCCCGGAAAAACCGTCCGACACGACGACATCGACATCGCCGCGGCACAGCTTGTCCGCCTCGATGAACCCGTCGAAACTCATCGCAAGCTCGCCTTCCGAAGCCTTGAGGATGGCAGCCGCCTCACGCAGGCTGTCAGTACCCTTGATATCTTCAGTGCCGATGTTGAGCAGCCGCACGCGCGGCTTGGCCCGGCCAGTGACGATGCGGGAATAGGCAGCGCCCATCACGGCGAACTGTACGAGATTGCGCGCATCGCATTCGGTATTGGCGCCGAGATCGAGCATGCAGACATCATTGTCGCCAAGTGTGGGCAGCAAAGCCGACAGCGCTGGCCGGTCAATGCCCGGCATGGTCCGCAGCGCCAGCTTCGACATGGCCATCAATGCGCCGGTGTTGCCCGCACTGACGGCGGCACCAGCCGAACCATCCTTCACTGCGCCAATCGCCATACCCATGGAAGTGGTCTTTGCCCGGCGGATGGCCTGGCTGGGCTTTTCCTCGCCGCCAATCGCATCGTCCGCATGCAGGATTTCGGAGGCGGCGCGCAGATTGGGATGATGATCGAGCGCGGCCTTGATACGTGTCTCGTCGCCCACCAGCAGGAATTTGAAGCGATCGTGGCTGCGCCGGGCAATGGCCGCGCCTTCGACCATTACGCGCACGCCTTCATCGCCCCCCATCGCGTCGACAGCGATTCGCGGGAGGCTCATGCTTTTCCCTTTTCCGGGCGTTGGGGCTTAGAGCCCGACCGCGATGATCTCGCGACCGTTGTAGTGACCGCAAGACGGGCACAGGTTGTGCGGACGCTTGAGTTCACCACAATTGGAGCATTCGTGGAATGCTTCAACCTTCAGCGCATCGTGGCTGCGGCGCATGCCGCGGCGTGACGGGGAGGTTTTTCTCTTGGGGACAGCCATTGCGGCACCTGTTCCTGCAAATATTCCGGTTTGAAAAGGCCGGCATGTGTTCTTGAATGCCGCACTAGGCCAAGCTCCCGCGGCGCACAAGCCTGCATCGGCAAGCCTCCGCGCCATAAGCCCCACCGGCGACAGCGAAGGCGCGCCTATAGCGAAAATCGCGCGGCTTGCAACCCGTTGCTGAGCGGCTATTCCTTGCAGACCAATAAGGGGGAGAAAATCATGCTGCTGACAACATCGCTGTGCTTTGCTGCTTCGGCCGTGCTGGTCAATTTCTGGCTGGGCATGCGCATTGGCAAGTTGCGCCATGTCCACAAGGTTTCAGTGGGAGACGGCGGCCATGACGCGCTTCTTCGGCGCATGCGCGCCCAAGCCAATTTCCTGGAGCAAACGCCGCTGACCGTGGCGCTCGTCGTCCTGGTCGAATTGGCAGGCAAGGGCGGCCAGTGGCTGGCTCCGGCCTGCGCCGTGTTCATGATCGGACGCATCGCCCATGCTTTCGGCATGGACAGCGATACAAGCTTCAAGCCGGGCCGGCCGATCGGCATGCTCACCGCAATGCTGTTTCAGCTGGTCTTGATCGTGGTGGCAGTGCTGGCGGTGCTTGGCAAAATCTAACCGAAGCGCTTGTCCGCCACGAAAGGATTGGTCCGCCGCTCCTGACCGAATGTGCTGGTGGGGCCGTGGCCGGGGATGAAAGTTACTTCGTCCCCCAGCGGCCAGAGCTTGCCAGTGATCGATTCGACCAGCTGCTCGTGGCTTCCCTGCGGCAAATCGGTGCGTCCGACCGAGCCGGCAAACAGCACATCGCCAACAATCGCAAGATGCGAGGCGGGGTGATGGAAGACCACGTGCCCCGGCGTGTGGCCGGGACAGTGGACGACATCGAACGTCACTTCGCCCACTTGCACAGTGTCGCCATCCTTCAGCCAGCGATCAGGCTCGAAACTCTCGCCCTGCAGGCCGAAGCGCATCGCTGAACTGTCCAGTCCCTCGATCCAGAAGCGGTCGCCTTCATGCGGGCCTTCGATGGGCACGCCCAGGTCTTTGGCCAGCATGCCGGCCTGACCGCAATGATCGATATGGCCGTGAGTCAGCAGGATTTTATCCAGCGTCACACCGGTCTGTTCGAGCGCCGCCTTCAACTTGGGCAAATCACCGCCGGGATCGACCAGCGCGCCGCGCATGGTCTTGGTGCACCAGACGAGCGAGCAATTCTGCTCGAATGCAGTGACCGGCACTATGCCGACTTTCAGCGGGGGGCCTGACGGGGCGGGAGATTGGGTTTCGCTCATGCAATTGCAGATGGCGGGTGCACGGGGGGAAATCAAGTTGTCGCCCCCGGCTTGACCCGGGACCGCTGGTCGCAAAAAAGCTAACTTGCGCGTGGACGCCAGCGGTCCCGGAGCAAGTCCGAGACGACGCCGATCACAGCCGACCGCTTTTCCACACTACGCGGCCGATGACTTCCACTTCGGCGGCCGGCAGCTCGATTGCGCGATAGGCGGGGTTGTCGCTGACAAGGGCAATCGCGCCGGGCCTTGCCGTGTCGAGCCGCTTGACCATCAGGGCATCACCCGTTCGCACGACATGGATGCCATCTGAAAGGCCGCGCCGCGAGCGATCGACCAGAATCTCGTCGCCATCGCGCAAGGTCGGCTCCATCGAATCGCCGCTGACAGCGATGGCAGATAGCTGCGAGGGATCGAGCCCCTGACTGCGCAGCCAGCGCGCAGCGAAGCGGAAAGCGCCAATAGCCTGCTCGTCACCCAAAAATGCCCCCGGCCCCGCCGACGCACCCAGCGCCAGCCGCGGAACATCAAACCAATCGGCGCGAGGGGATTTTCCTGCAACTACGCGGGAAATATCCTCCTTGGCGCCGAGCACCGATTCGTTGACCCCAAAGAATTGCGCCAGCACCCGGCGGTCTCCCTCCTCCAGTTTACGCGGGCTGCCTTTGCGGACAAATTGCTGCAAGTAGCTGGCATTCCTGCCAATAAGCGCGGAAAGCTGGGCCAGGCTGACGCTGCGGCCCGATGCCAGCTCGAGAAGCCGCTCGCGAGGATCGGTGTTGTTCATAAACTCTTCCTACACGAAAGATTTTTCCTAGACAAGTTGGATTTCAAAAGGAACATATAGCGAACATGATTCGCCGATTCGTCCCAGCAAGCCAAATGGAAGGGGTTCCCGTGCTGATTAGAAAGATTGAAAAATTCCTGAGTGACACGGGCATGGCCTGGACCAGATTTGGCCGTCTGGCGACCAAGGATCCGCGCTTTGTCGAGGATTTGCGCAATGGCCGCACCCCGCGCCCCGAAACGCAGGCACGCGTTGAAAAGTTCATCTCCAGCTATGGGGAGATGGCCAATGCAAATTGATCTCGCCGCCGCCCGCTCGATGATCGATCAGGCTCGCGATTCCAGCGCTCGCGCGCCGCATGTTCGCCGCCCTTGGCTGCACCTGCTGTCTGCCGTCCTGCAACTTGCTGGCGGCAAAGTCGAACTGCTGCGACACGCCGAACAGCCCTGGGCCAGCGCCACGTTTTCCGGCAGCCGGCATACGATAGCGCTGAACTTTACCGGTGAAGATGCCATTGCCGCTGGCGAAGCATTCCTCGAAGCTTTGCCCGACCACGAATTCTCGCTGCCGCGCCATATCGTTGCCGATGCGGCAGTCAGCGAAGTCGAGCACATCCTCGACCCCGCACCGAAACTGACGGTGGAAGTGGAATTGCTTTTGCTGGAGGACGACTGACAGCGAGCCGAAAGGCTATTTCCGCAGCTTTTCGTCCTCGGCAATCGTCTCGCGCAAGGCCTGTTGCAGGCCTTGCGGAAAATCCTGCGCAAACAGATTTTCGATTCGCCAGATCCGCGCTTCCCGCCGCAGCAGCAAGCGGGCCTCGCGGGTCTGGCCAATACCCAGATCAATCCGCAGCCGCACTTCGGCCGTATCCGGGCCCAGCGCCCTCCGCTCCAGTGTCGTCACGCGGAATTTGCTGTGGTCCCAATCCTGACACAGGCAAAGCCAATCGCCATCATTGAGGCCATCGAGATCGTCAGCAGGCATCACCCGGCGCCAATGGGCCACAAGCGCCGCGATATCGCGCGCGAAAATCGGCCGTTCCCACACCGCCGCGCTCGCCCGGCCGATCGTATAGGGCCGGTAGTAAGACGCAACGGCGCGGTCGATCGCCTGGCGGTCAGCAGGAGCCAGGACCGCACTGGCAGCGGCCGCGAAAGTCATGATCGTTGCTGTAAGCGTCATCGATTTTCCCCCCTCGTATATCGCCCGCATTGGCGGCTCGTTCAGGCATTCGGCAAAGATGCGGTTTGCCTGCGAATCCGTTACATACGGAGTACACTCCGGCACTGCATCTACTTCAGTCAAGCCGAATGGGCGGCAAGCAGCAGCGCCACCCCGACCATGACCACAACCAGCCCCACCAGCTCGTGCCGCGCCATGGTCTTGCCCGTGATCCTCCCAGAGGCGAGCGCTACCATCGGCAGCTCAATCAGGCCGAGCGTTCGCACGTTTGCTGCCGCTGTCAGTGAGAAAGCCGCGAACCAGAAGGCGGATGAGACGGCGCCCATGCAGCCAGCACCCAAGCTGCCGCGCCATTCGCGCAACGAACCCATGAAGGCGGCGCGGTCGCGCAGTGCCAGCCACAGTCCGAGCAAAACACACTGCACAGCCATCGCCAGCACGAGGATCGTCAGTGAGCGCAGCACGAAGCCGCCGCTCGCAAGCTCGCCGATCCCTCCTCGAAAGGCGATGGCCGACAGCCCGAACAGACCACCTGCAGCCACGCCTGCCGCAATCATCGTGCCTTCCGCGAAGAGCTTACCGTATTCGCCGGGCTTGACCGAAGCGACGATTACGCCGGCAGTAACAATCAGGATTGCCGCCCAGGCCAACGGCGGCAACCAGTCACCCAGCAAGACTGCACCCAGCAAGGCAACGATGACAGGCTCGGTCTTGATATAGGCATAGGCGACGCCGAAGGCGCGCCGATTCATCACCATCAGCATTAGCGCCGTCGCGGCAATCTGACAGACCGCGCCGCCTGCGGTCCATAGAAATGCCGCTTGATTGATTGCTGGCAGTGGCACGCCGCTCCACAGGAAGGCGGCGCCAAGAAACAGCAAGGCAAACGGCATGCCGAAAATAAAGCGCACTTGAGTCGCGCCGAGAGTACCGATCTTGCCCGTCAGCTCTGACTGCGCCGCGTTGCGGGCAACCTGAGTTGCAGCGGCAATCAGTGTAAGAGGAATCCAGAGCAAGCTGCCAAACATGGTCTCGCTCACTCTTCCTCGAACAATCCTGCCAACTGCTCGATCATCGTGCCTGCCAGTTGCTCGACATCCATGATCGTCACTGCGCGGCGATAGTAGCGGGTGACGTCGTGGCCAATGCCGATGGCAACGAGCTGCACGGGCGACTGGCGCTCAATCCAATCAATCACTTTGCGCAAGTGGGTTTCGAGATAGCCTGCGCTGTTCACGCTGAGAGTTGAATCGTCTACCGGCGCGCCGTCGGAAATGACCATCAGGATGCGGCGATCCTCGGGACGGGCGAGCAGGCGCGCGTGCGCCCAGAGCAATGCTTCGCCGTCGATGTTTTCCTTTAGCAGCCCCTCGCGCATCATCAGGCCCAGATTGCGGCGGGCATGGCGATAGGGCTCGTCGGCCTTCTTGTAGACGATGTGGCGCAAATCATTGAGGCGGCCCGGATTGGCGGGCTTGCCGCCTGCCAGCCAGGCCTCGCGGCTTTGTCCGCCCTTCCAGGCGCGGGTGGTGAAGCCGAGAATCTCGGTCTTGACCCCACAGCGCTCCAGCGTGCGCGCCATGACATCGGCGCTGATCGCCGCGATCGAGATCGGGCGGCCCCGCATCGAGCCGGAATTGTCGATCAGCAGAGTGACGATCGTGTCCTTGAACTCGACATCGCGCTCGATCTTGTAGCTCAGCGAATGGCCGGGCGAAATCACCACGCGGGCCAGCCGCGCGGCATCGAGCATGCCTTCTTCCTGATCGAAATCCCACGACCGGTTTTGCTGCGCCATCAGCCGGCGCTGCAACCGGTTGGCCAGCTTGGTGACAATGCCCTGCAAGCCTTTGAGCTGGGCATCGAGATAGGCGCGCAGGCGGGTGAGCTCCTCGGCGTCGCACAAGTCAGCCGCGCCCACCACTTCGTCGAATGCCTCGGTATAGACCTTGTAGTCAAAGCCATCGGGCGTGTCAGTCCAGGGCCGATTGGGGCGGACTGGCAGCATGCCTTCCTCGCCGTCTTCCCCTGCCTCGACGTCGTCGGTTTCGTCGCCGGCTTCGCTCTCGCTCTCGCTTTCGCCCTCGGCATCGCCTTCGCTTGGCTCTGCGGCGATTTCCAGGCTTTCCTGGTCCTGCCCGGCATTGTCGCCCTGCTCGTCCTCCTCGGTCTCTTCGTCGCCGCCCTCGTCCTCATTGTCCTCGGGCGTCTGGTCGGGCGGCTGGACCTGCGTGAGATCGAGGTGGCAAAGCATATCGAGTGCGGCGCTTTGAAATGCCGACTGATCGTCCAGCGACAGAGCCAGGGCGTCGAAGTCGGCAAGCGCCTTTTCCTCGATCCAGCCGCGCAGCATGTCCACCCCGGCGCGTGCGCCTTCGGGAATGGGCTGACCGGTCAGATGCTCGCGCAGGAGTAACGATAACGCCGCCTGTACCGGCACTTCTTCTGGTCGGGCGGCGCGGGAAATCGGATCGCCGCCCATCCGCATGCCGAGCGCGGCATCGAGATTGTTGCGAATACCGGCATAGGCGGTCGAACCCAGTGCCTCGTAACGCACCATCTCGACCGCGTCATAGCAAGCACGCGCGGCAGGTTCGGACGGTGCATGGCGGGCATGCAAGGCTTCGTTGTGGTGGCGTTTCTTCAGCGCGAAACTGTCTGCGAACCCGCGCGCCTCCATCGCCTGCGCGCGCGGCAGGCTGCGCGCCGGCATGGGCACGCGGAAGGTATTGCCGGTCTGGGCGGGATTGTCGGCTGTCCAGGCGACTTCGACTTCGGGATCGTGCGCCAGCGCGCGCGATGCGCCAGTCAGGGCGCTCTTGAAGCGGTCGAGAGGAGATTCGTCGGACATGGTGCCTTGCGTCGTCCCGGGCTTGACCCGCGACCGCTGGCCGCCAGGTCTGGCCAAGTGGCCAGCGATCCCCGCTTTCGCGGGGATGACGGGCTAAATCAATCTCAAATCTTCTGGCCCGTCTTCGCCCAGTCGGCAAGAAAGCCCTCGATGCCCTTGTCTGTCAGTACATGCTTGACCAGACCCTTGATCACGGCGGGCGGCGCCGTCATCACGTCGGCACCGATCTTGGCAGCCTCGAACACATGCATGCCGTGGCGCACCGAGGCAACGAGGATTTCGGTCCCGAAATCATAATTGTCGTAGATCAGGCGAATGTCGCTGATCAGCTCCATCCCGTCGAAACCATTGTCATCGTGGCGGCCGACGAAAGGCGAGACGAATGTCGCGCCGGCCTTGGCGGCAAGCAGCGCCTGATTGGCGGAAAAACACAGCGTGACGTTGACCATGGTGCCGTCCGAAGTCAGCGCCTTGCAGGTCTTCAGGCCATCGATCGTCAGCGGCACCTTGATGCAGACATTGTCGGCGATCTTGCGCAGCACTTCGGCCTCTCGCATCATGCCTTCATGATCCAGCGCGACGACTTCGGCGCTGACCGGGCCGTGGACAATGCCGCAGATTTCCTTGGTCACTTCCATGAAATCGCGGCCCGACTTCATGATCAGCGACGGATTGGTGGTCACGCCGTCGAGCAGGCCTGTGGCGGCAAGCTCTTTGATGTCGGCGATTTCGGCAGTGTCGGCAAAGAATTTCATGGCAGGTGAGCCTCGGCATTTGAGTCGACCGGCCTAGTGCCACGGCTTGGGCGCGATACCAAGCCCCGCGCTGCAACGCGCGGCTTTCCTACATCCCGCCCGCACAGGTATAAGCGAGTCGCTTCCCAAGGAGACTGTCATCATGTTCGCATCGCGCTTTCGCGTGGTCGTTTTGCTTGCGTCCTTCACGCTGGCCGGCTGCCTGCTGCCCCTCACTGCGCCCGATCCGGCGGCAGCGGAACTTGCCCGTGGCATCGATAATGATGCCCGCCAATTCTACGCCCAACTCGCCGCCGCGCCTGCGCCGCAATGTGCCTATGCGGCGAACGAGAATTTCTATGACCGGCTGCACCGAGAGGCTGCGGCATTGCGCGACCATCTTGCCCAGCGCGGCGCCTCGCCAGCAGCCCAGCGGGCGGGTGAGGCAATGCTGCGCCTGAGCGAAGATGTGCGTGCCAGCCATCAAACAGCCTCCGCGCGGCTGGATGACCAGCATGGTCCGTGCATGGCCCCGCAGGCGATTGCGCTCAACGCCGATGCCCTCGCCCGTGCGGCGGCGGCAATTGTTTCCGCGAACAGCCAGGGAGCAGAATGATGCAGGAAGAGATCGCCGACATCGCCCATAGTTTCGCGCTTGAGCTGCAACATGCATTGCAAGGCGAGAGCCGCCAGGTCGCGGCTCTTGCCCGGGCCGAAGGTGAGGCACTCGCCCATGCGCTCGGCCGCATTGGCGGCCTGCTGCTGCACGGCGAAGTGAGCGACGAAGAGGCCGGCGTGCTGCTGCGTATCCAGCGCGATGCCAGCGAGGCCGTGCTTGCGTCACTGGCACAAGTCAGCCGAATTGCCGCCAGCCGGGCCGTCGCCAGCGCGCTCGAGGCGGGCGTTGCCGGGGCCGCCGGATCCGCGCGTCAGAGCGACGTGTTAGGTCTGGCCCGCACGCTCGCGGGGTAGAATCCCCTGCCCTTCGCGCTTGCCAGCCTTTCTGGCACGACCTAACGACATTCCTGTCAGCAATACGCACGGGAATGGAAAATGCAGCGCTTCGAAGGGACTTCCAACTACGTCGCGACCGATGATCTCAAGGTCGCCGTCAATGCCGCCGTGCTGCTGCGGCGCCCGCTGCTGGTGAAGGGCGAACCGGGAACCGGCAAGACCGTGCTGGCCCACGAAATTGCCAAGGCCGTGGGTGCGCCGCTGATCGAATGGAACGTCAAGAGCACAACCAAGGCACAGCAGGGCCTTTATGAATATGATGCGGTTGCCCGCCTGCGTGACGGCCAGCTCGGCGACGAACGGGTTCACGACATTTCCAATTACATCCGCAAGGGCAAGCTGTGGGAGGCCTTCACCGCGCCGCAGCTGCCCGTGCTGCTGATCGACGAGATCGACAAGGCCGACATCGAGTTCCCCAACGACTTGCTGCAGGAGCTCGACCGGATGAGCTTCGACGTTTACGAAACCCACGAGCGCATCGAGGCGCGGGAACGCCCGATCGTTGTGATCACTTCGAACAACGAGAAGGAGCTGCCGGACGCCTTCCTGCGCCGTTGTTTCTTCCACTACATCAAGTTTCCCGATCGCGACACGATGCAGGCCATCATCGACGTCCATTTCCCCAAGATCCAGAAGACCTTGGTCTCGAAGGCCATGGATATCTTCTATGAAGTGCGTGAAGTGCCCGGGCTGAAGAAGAAGCCCAGCACCAGCGAATTGCTCGACTGGCTCAAGCTTCTGCTCAACGAAGACATGCCGCTCGATGTGCTGCAGAACAAGGATCCGACCAAGGCCATCCCGCCGCTGCACGGCGCGCTGCTGAAGAACGAACAGGACGTGATGCTGTTCGAGCGGCTGGCCTTCATGGCGCGGCGGACGAACTGAGGAGGTAGCAATGCCCCATCATGGCCACTGCTTTTGTGGGCAGGTCCAATACTCCATCGACGCCGAGCCAGTGGGCGCCCGTATGTGCTGGTGCCGCGATTGCCAGTACATCGCCAGTGGCTCGGCCACGGTAAACGCGCTGTTTCCGGACGAGGCGGTAACCTTCACCGGCGAAATTACGACAATCGTCAAAACGGCGGACAGCGGCAACACGGTCGAGCGCGGGTTCTGTCCCGAATGCGGCTCGCAAATCTACAGCCGCACTACCGAGCCCAAGGGCCTGCCGATCCGCATCCGCGCGGGCACGCTGGACAATCCCGGCCTCATCGCGCCCTTGGCGGCAATTTGGGTGGATAGTGCGCCGGGTTGGGTGGCGTTCGACCCCAAGATGCCGCGCCATCGCCGCGGGCCGGATTCGCCGGTGATCGAGAGCTGAAGCAAGTTCCCTCTCCCCGCCGGGGAGAGGGTTAGGGAGAGGGGCTGAAACCTTGCGCGAAGCTCGAGACCCCAAGCTCGTTAACCGCGCGCGCGAGCTTCGCCGCGACATGCGCCGCCAGAGCGCGCCTTGTGGGCCATCCTGCGGGCTCATCAACTGGGTGGCTGGAAATTTACCCGTCAGATTCAGGTCGGCAGCTACATAATCGATTTCGCTGTGCGCCGGGAGAAGCTGGCTATCGAGCTTGAAGGCGACAGCCACATTGGGCGCGAAGACTACGATACCCGGCGGACGCATTTTCTGGAAAGTCTGGGGTGGAAAGTGCTACAGTTCACCAATAGCGATGCAATGACCAATGCGGATGGAGTGGCAATGGCGATCTTGGGCGTACTGAATGAAATCGGCCCCTCTCCCCAACCCTCTCCCCGGCGGGGAGAGGGAGTTTAGCCATGTTCTTCAACTTCATCGATGAATTGCGCGCCGCCGGCATCCCCGCTTCGTTCAAGGAGCATCTTGTGCTGCTCGAGGCGCTCGAGAAGAACGTGATCGAGCAGACGCCCGAGGCGTTCTATTATCTCTCCCGCGCCACTTTCGTGAAGGATGAAGGCCTGCTCGACAAGTTCGACCAGGTTTTCCAGAAAGTGTTCAAGGGCATCATCACCCAATATGGCCAGAACCCGGTGGAAATCCCCGAGGACTGGCTGAAGGCCGTGGCCGAGCGCTATTTCTCGCCCGAGGAAATGGAGAAAATCAAGGCGCTGGGTGAATGGGCCGAAATCATGGACACCCTGCGACAGCGGATCGCCGAGCAGGAAGGGCGGCACCAGGGCGGCAGCAAGTGGATCGGCACAGGCGGCACGTCACCGTTCGGCCATTCAGGCTATAACCCTGAAGGCGTGCGCATTGGCGGCGAGAGCAAGCATGGCCGCGCGCTGAAGGTCTGGGAAAAGCGCGAGTTCCAGAACCTCGACAACACGCGCGAGCTGGGCACGCGCAACATCAAGATCGCGCTGCGCCGCCTGCGCCGCTTCGCCCGTGAAGGCGCGGCCGAGGAACTCGATCTTGATGCCACCATCGATGGCACGGCGAAGCAGGGCTGGCTCGATATCCACATGCGCGCCGAGCGGCGCAATGCCGTCAAAGTTCTGCTGTTCCTCGATGTCGGCGGCTCAATGGACCCCTTCATCAAGCTGGTCGAGGAACTGTTCAGCGCGGCGACGGCCGAATTCAAGAACCTGGAGTTCTTCTATTTCCACAACTGCCTTTATGAAGGCGTGTGGAAGGACAACAAGCGCCGCTTTTCCGAGCGCACGCCGACCTGGGACATCCTCCACAAGTATGGCCACGACTACAAAGTGATCTTCGTCGGCGATGCGGCGATGAGCCCCTATGAAGTCAGCCATCCGGGCGGTTCGGTCGAACATTTCAACGAGGAAGCGGGCGGCATCTGGCTGGAGCGCGTGCGCCACATCTATCCCGCCACGGTCTGGATCAATCCGACCCCGGAAAAGCAGTGGGCCTATTCGCAATCGACCAAGCTGATCAACGAGCTGATGGGCGGGATGATGTTTCCCCTGACGCTGGATGGTCTCGACGGCGCCATGCGCGAGCTGACGCGCAAGAAGCACTAGGGGTCGGCCTGGTTAGCGCAGAAACGGCGCGGCCTGATCAGATTTCGAGCTGACTGCCCAGTTCGACGACGCGATTGGTCGGCAGGCGGAAGAATTCCATCGGGCTCGCCGCATTGCGCAGCATCCAGGCAAAAAGCTTTTCCCGCCAAATCGCCATGCCCGGCTTTGACGAGGCAATCAGCGTCTGACGCGAGAGGAAGAAGCTGGTCTTCATCATTTCAAATGGCTCGCCGCACATCGTCACTTGCTTCAGCAGCGACGGCACGTGCGTGTCCTCCAAAAAGCCGCAGCGAATGGTCACGCGGTAGAAGCCGTTGCCCAGATCCTTGACGGCATAGCGGTCGGCATCCTCGACGAAAGGCACGTCCTGCACGGCAACTGTCAGCACGACCACGCGCTCGTGCAGCACCTTGTTGTGCTTGATGTTGTGCAGCAGGGCGGACGGCACGCCCTTGTTGGTCGAGGCCATGAAAATCGCCGTGCCGGGCACTCGCGCAGCGCTGGAATGAGCGCTCTTGGCGAAGACTTCGACCGGGATCGTACCCTCGGCCATGTTTTGGCGCATCAGCAGGCGGCCGCGCGACCAGGTGGTCAGCATGGTGAAGATCACCAGCCCCATTGCCAGCGGCACCCAGCCGCCCTGGGGAACTTTCATCAGGTTGGCGCCGAGATAGGCCATGTCGACCACGATGAAGGCAGCGACCAGCGGCACTGCTTTCCACAGCGGCCAGCTCCAAAGGCTGATGAGGACAGCGGCCAGCAGCAAGGTGTCGATGAACATGGCGCCCGTCACCGCAATGCCATAGGCTGCGGCTAGATTGCTCGACGAGCGGAAGAACAGCACCAGCACGATGACCATGATCATCAGCAGCCAGTTCACCGCGGGCACGTAGATCTGTCCCGCCGTGGATGCGCTGGTATGCTTGATCTGCATGCGCGGCATGAAGCCGAGCTGGATGGCCTGCTGGGTGAGCGAGAACGCCCCGGAAATCACTGCCTGGCTCGCGATGATCGTGGCCAGCAGCGCCAGAATGATTACCGGTATCCGGACTGCGTCGGGGATCATCAGGAAGAAGGGATCCTTGATCACGGCGGCCGCGCCTTCCGGCGTCTGGCTCAGAACCATGGCGCCCTGCCCCATGTAGTTGAGCATCAGCGCGGGAAGCACGAAGAACAGCCAGCTGACGCCAATCGGCTTACGGCCGAAATGGCCCATATCGGCATAGAGCGCCTCTGCGCCCGTCACTGCCAGAACAACGCTGCCCAGCGCGACAAAGGCGCGCAGGCCGTCCGTGGCAAAGAAATTGAACGCATTGAGAGGATTGATCGTCGCCAGAACGATTTGCGGCATCTCGGTGAGATGAAACAGTCCCAGCACAGCGAGCGTCGCAAAATAGGCGAGCATGATCGGGCCGAACAATTTGCCGACGCGCTCGGTCCCGCGAGACTGAAATGAAAACAGCCCGACAAGGATGGCCACGGCCAAGGGAACTATGAGAGGCCCGAAACCGGGGTGGACATATTGCAGGCCTTCGGTAGCGGACAGTACCGAAATGGCCGGCGTGATCATCGAATCGCCGTAAAACAGCGCCGTGGCGAAAACGCCGAGCAGGATAAACGGGCCTGCCCAGCGCGCATTTTCGCTCTTGCGGTTGATAAGCGCCAGCAGCGCCAGGCTGCCGCCTTCACCCTTGTTGTCCGCCTTCATGATGGTCATGACATATTTGAACGTCACGACCATCATCATCGACCAGAATACCAGGCTGAGCACGCCATGGATGTGGACCGGATCGACCTTGATTCCCGGAGTTCCGTGATGCGAGGCAAAGGTTTCGCGGAAGGCGTAAAGCGGGCTGGTGCCGATGTCGCCGAACACGACGCCGATTGCCCCAAGGGCAAGCTTCGCCAGTCCCTGGTTGCCATGACCGTGGCCGTGACCCGCATTGGTGTCATGCGCGCCTGACGCAACCGCTGCGGCAGGATCGCCGGCATCTGCGGCAGTTTGCACCGAATCACTCATGTTTGCGCCCCGGTATGGTCTGCAGGCTCTATTACCCGCCAAAGCGGCGGGCAAGGCGGCGGCGCTTAACAGCGTGGATGACGCAGCACAATGTCAAGGTTGGCTTTCCGACGATTTCCCGGTTTGACCGCGTGCCCGCCATTCGCGCGCGAGCACTGGCCTGCCGGAGCGTTCCATGGCCTCGGCGGCGATGGGTCTTGCCTTATAGCTCGCCAGACCAATGCGGTCTGCCCGCTCGTAGGCCAGCGCCGCCGCCGGGGTCAGCACGCCGCCGGCGTGGGCATAGAGCGCATCACCCAGCGCCAGCCAGCCTTCGCTGGCCTGCGGCCTCGCCTCGACAGCCCCCAGCAAGATTTCCGCCGCCTCGGCATAGCGGCCGCGTCGCGCCATGGCATCGGCAATGACAATCCAGCGATCGGCGTTGGCGGGTCCGTCGAGCAGCGACTGGCGTGCGCGGATCAGCGCTGCCCCAGCGGGATAGGGCGGCGGCAGTGGCGGCGCGGGGCGCGGTTGGACAAGAAGATATGCAAGTACCACGGCCAAGGCGATCGCGACGGATGTCAGCAGGCGGCTGGGCGTTGCCGAAGGCTGCGCCACGGCAACCCTGCCGGCGTGGGGACGATCCTCACGGCGCATCGCAATCCGCACCCGCGCATTTGCACGCCAATTGAGGCTCGCCATTGCCAGCAGGGACATTGCAAGCGCTCCGAGCGAAGCCAGCCCGGCCCCGATCCCTGCCCAGCCAGCCAGCGGTCGCCACGCGGCCTCAAGCGTGATGCAGTTCGCCGCTGCGTCAAAATCCCTCAGCCCCAGAGATAGGTCGCCCGCCCAAAGCCGCGTGTGGTCGCTGCCATCACGCGTTGGCCGTCCTGCAAGCCACTGTGCCAGCCTCGGCGTCATCGTGATCGCCGGCGCGCCCAATCGGCTGGCGACCACTTGCGCTTCGATGGCTGTGTATCCGTCCCCCGCTACCGGCACGGTGCGTAGCAGGCGCAATTGCCAATCTCCCAGCACGGCCCGCTGATCTTCGCAAAGTGACGGAATCTGGGCACGTCTCTCCAGCCCGTGGGCGGCAGCTAGCGCGCCGAACAGAATGGCGAGGCCGAGCAGCACCGCCGCCAGACCTGCCGCATCTGCCCGGGCCCGCCAGTCGGCACCGGCCTCGTGAGGCCGCGGCAATCGCAGGACAAATCCAAGCGCAAGGGCCGCAGCGAGAGCTGCAAGGATCGCTGGGATGCCGCCCCGGTCAATCACATATGCAAGCGCCGCCAGCGCCGCAGCAAGTGCCGACCTGGCGAATAACCGGAGCCTGCGCCGCTTGTCGGCGAGACCGGAGGATTGGCTCATTTGGTTTCGGCCACCACTTGCCGCGCCTCCACGGGCGTCATGTCCTTCATTTCGCGCGGCATGTAGTTCTCGTCGTGCTTGGCAAGCACGCGCGCGGCTATGAATGTGCCGCCAGCCCCCAGTTGCCCCTCGGCAACCGCACCCGAGCCTTCCTGAAACAGATCGGGCACGATACCTGTGAAGCGCACTGGCACGCGCGCCTTGCCATCGGCCAGGATAAACATGATCGAGACACCATCTGCCTGAGGCTTGATCGATCCGCGTTCGACCATGCCGCCAAGGCGGATGTCCCGGCCCTGCGCCGGGGGGGTGGCGACAAATTCGCTTGGCACGTAGAAATAGGCGGCCTGATTGCGAAGCGCCCATGCAGCCAGCAGGCCAGCACCAATCAGCGCGGCGAGCGCGAGCGCAATCAGTACGAGGCGCTGGTGCTTGCGCTTCATACCCTGCGGACGCGCGGCTCCGGTCACTTGTCCCGGCTCCGGTCGCGGCGGCGTTCGGCGCGGCGCATCGTCATCCAGCTCCAGACCACAAGCGCCAGAGTTGCCCCCACGCCAAGGCCATAGGCAGCGAGAATGAATTGCCATTGATCGAGGGCTTCGTAAGTCACGGTGCCCGCTTTGGCAGCGACTGGTGCCTAGGGCAAGTGGGGCGCATGGGGCGACCGAGGGGGCTCGAACCCCCGACCTCCGGTACCACAAACCGGCGCTCTAACCAACTGAGCTACGGTCGCCACAAATGCGCCAATGCAGAGCGCGCTGAAGCGCAGCAATGCGGGTGCGGCCCTTTGCACAGCAGGCAGCAATTGGGAAGTGAAAAGTGCGCGCAGCTCGCCTATCTGTGGAGCGATGCAGTACCCCGGTGAATCCTCCGCAGAACACCTGATGACATTTTCCGGCATGCGCCGGATGCCCGGCGACGCCATCGAGCTGTTCAGCCTGCGCCAGTTTCTCTCACGGAACGAGTGCGAAGGGCTGATTGCGCGGATCGATGCGCAGCGGCGTCCGTCGACCATTGCTGATGCCAATGGCGACAATGCTTTCCGCACAAGCGAGACTTGCGATCTCGATCACCACGATCCGCTGGTCGCCGCGCTCAACGCCAAGTTGGCATGGATATCGGGTATCAACCCGGCCTTTGGCGAACCGCTGCAAGGACAACGCTATGCACCCGGGCAGGAGTTCAAGGCGCACACGGACTATTTCGAGCCGGGCGGCGCCGATTTCGATCAGTTCTGCGCCGTGTCGGGTCAGCGCACCTGGACTTTCATGGTCTATCTCAACCCCGTTTCCGCTGGCGGCGGAACCTTGTTCGGCGAACTTGGACGTACATTCATGCCCGAGCAAGGAACACTGCTTGCCTGGAACAACCGGACGGCGGACGGGCAAGTCAATCCGGCAACCTTGCATCAGGGCCTGCCAGTCCGGCGCGGGATCAAATACGTCATCACGCGTTGGTATCGTGAGCGGCCTTGGGCGTGATGTGCAAACAGTTAATCTTACGAGCGCAATTCCTCTTAACCCTATCCTAACCAGCGATGGCGGATGACATGCCCGGGCGCAGGAACAGGGGGTTCATGCAATGGCGGGCAAGCTGGTCATGGTGGACACAAAAATCGGTCAGACCGTAGCGAATCGGCGGCGGTCCGCGCGGGCTATCGTCGAAGTTGCGGCAAAAGTCTGCTCATCGCACGGTGATGAAGCCATCATGACGATTGCCAACATCTCGATCCATGGCTGCAACATTTCCGGTGTCGCGCCCTGGCTGCGGCTAGGCGGCTTCGTAACTGTCGCACTCCGGTCGGGCGAAGCGATGACGGCCATCGTGCGCTGGGTCCGCGGCGATTCGGCTGGCGTCGAATTCATGCGCTCGGTGCCTCCCGAACATACCACCTGGCACGAGCTGATCGAATCAATCGCAGACATGTGAGAGCATGTTGCGAAATTCGCGACAGTGCGAATTTCGAGGCAAATGACAGCAAAAGGGCGGGATTGACCCCGCCCTTCGCAAATCTGTTCGTCTGGATGCAGGCTCGCGGCTTCGCCATTTGCGAAGCGCGCAGCCGTACCGTCTTAGCTCTTCTTGAGCGTAAGGCCTCCGAAACGCTTGTTGAACTGGGCAACGCGGCCACCCTGATCGAGCTGGCGGGTGCCGCCAGTCCAGGCCGGGTGCGACGTGGGATCGATTTCGAGCACCAGCGTGTCGCCTTCCTTGCCCCAGGTGGAGCGGGTCTTGAACACAGTGCCATCAGTCATCTGGACCGAGATCATGTGATAGTCGGGGTGGCCTTCGCTCTTCATTTGCTCATTCTTTCGCTGTGGCCGGTTCCGACCGGCCTGAATGGGAAGCGGGGCGCATAACGGGGGAAGCGCGGGATTGCAACCTCCCTCGTCATCCCGGGCTTGGCCCGGGATCGGTGGCATCATTATGCAAGCTCGCCGTGATAAGGCCAGCGGTCCCGGGTCAAGCCCGGGACGACGGGGTCATTCCGGCGGATCAGCGACCATGGCAGTGAAGTTCACCTCGCAGGTTACTTTGCCTTCGATGCTCGCCTTGCCCCAGAATTTGCAGACGCGCGCGCGCTTCTGGATGAAGCCGACGTTGAGATCGAGCAGCACGCCCGGCTCCACGGGCGCACGGAATTTCGCGTCCTCGATAGCCATGAAATAGACCAGCTTGCCCGAGCCGGCGAGTTCCAGCGTCTCGATTGCCAGAATCGCAGCCGCCTGCGCCAGCGCCTCGATCTGGAGGACGCCGGGCATGATCGGCCTTCCGGGGAAATGGCCCTGGAAGAACTGTTCGTTGAAACTCACTGCCTTGATCACGTGGATTTCCTCGCCGATTGTCAGCGAGGCCACCCGGTCGACCAGCAGCAGCGGATAGCGATGTGGCAACGCCGCGAGGATTTTCGCGATGTCGTAAGCCGGCTGCCCCTGTTCACTCA
>Ga0075366_10000426_pt1 | contig 19732 bp, 19 predicted proteins | sample EndMethybrTD3031_FD_72351 | JGI IMG/M metagenome (GOLD analysis project Ga0075366, IMG submission 72351) | Populus endosphere microbial communities from Tennessee, USA - Endosphere MetaG P. TD hybrid TD303-1 | ecosystem: Host-associated > Plants > Roots > Endosphere | place: USA: Tennessee...
ATCTGGTCGTCGTCAACAACAACGCCGGCAACGGCGAGACCGGCCTGGCCGCGCTGCTCAAGACGGGCCGCGTGCGCAAGATCATCTGCTCGTTCCCGCGGCAGGTGGACTCGCAGGTGTTCGACGGCTTGTATCGCGCCGGCAAGATCGAGCTCGAACTGGTACCGCAAGGCAACCTCGCCGAGCGCATCCGCGCGGCCGGCGCGGGCATCGGCGCGTTCTTCACGCCCACCGGCTACGGCACGCCGCTCGCCGACGGCAAGGAGACGCGCGAGATCGGCGGACGCATGCAGGTGCTCGAGTACCCGATTCACGCCGACGTCGCGCTGATCAAGGCCGAACGCGGCGACCGCTGGGGCAACCTCACCTACCGCATGACGGCGCGCAACTTCGGCCCGATCATGGCCGCGGCCGCGAAGCTGACGATCGCCTCGGTGCACGAGATCGTCCCGCTCGGCGAGATGGACCCGGAATCGGTGGTCACTCCGGGCCTGTATGTGCAACGTGTCGTGAAGGTGCCGCGATGAAGAAGCTCGACCGCAACCAGATGGCAGCGCGGGTCGCGCGCGACATCCCGGAAGGCGCCGTCGTCAACCTCGGCATCGGCTTGCCGACGCTCGTGGCCAACCACCTGCCGCAAGGCCGCGAGGTTCTGCTGCACAGCGAGAACGGCGTGCTCGGTATGGGCCCGGCGCCCGCCGCCGGCCACGAAGACTGGGACCTGATCAACGCCGGCAAGCAGCCGGTCACGCTGCTGCCGGGCGGCTCGTTCTTCCACCATGCCGACAGCTTCGCGATGATGCGCGGCGGGCACCTCGACTTCTGCGTGCTCGGTGCGTTCCAGGTGAGCGTGAGCGGCGACCTCGCGAACTGGCACACCGGCGCACCCGACGCCATTCCGGCGGTCGGCGGCGCGATGGACCTCGCGATCGGCGCGAAGAAGACCTTCGTGATGATGGAGCACCTGACCAAGAGCGGCGAGAGCAAGATCGTGCCCGTCTGTACCTACCCGCTGACGGGCGTGGGCTGCGTGAGCCGTATCTACACAGACCTGGCGACGATCGACATCACGCCGCAAGGTCTGCGTGTGCTCGACATGGTCGAAGGCCTGAGCCTGGAAGAACTGGTGCGCCTGTCGGGCGTGCCGATGCAGCAAGCGTGAACCCGATCGAACAAGAGACCGAGAGACCATCATGAACCACGCATTCATCGTCGACGCGATTCGCACTCCCTTCGGCCGCTACGGCGGCGCGCTCAGTTCGGTGCGCACCGACGACCTCGGCGCGATCCCGATCAGGGCGCTGATTGCGCGCAACCCGAAGGTCGACTGGGCGGCGGTGGCCGACGTGCTGTACGGCTGCGCAAACCAGGCCGGCGAAGACAACCGCAACGTCGCGCGCATGAGTGCGCTGCTCGCCGGTCTGCCGGTCGACGTGCCCGGCGCCACGATCAACCGCCTGTGCGGCTCGGGCCTCGATGCAGTGGGCAGCGCGGCGCGCGCCATTCGCAGCGGCGAAGCGGGCCTGATGATCGCCGGCGGCGTCGAAAGCATGAGCCGCGCGCCGTTCGTGATGCCGAAGGCCGAGAGCGCATTCAGCCGCGCCAACGCGGTGTACGACACGACGATCGGCTGGCGCTTCGTCAACAAGCTGATGAAGGAGCAGTACGGCGTCGACTCGATGCCCGAGACCGCCGAGAACGTCGCCACCGACTTCAAGATCGAGCGCGAAGCGCAGGACCGCATGGCGCTCGCCTCGCAGCTGAAGGCGGTGGCTGCGCAGAAGAGCGGCTACTTCGACGCCGAGATCACGCCGGTGACCATCGCGCAGAAGAAGGGCGATCCCATCGTCGTCTCCAAAGACGAACACCCCCGCGAGACGTCCCTGGAGGCGCTTGCCAAGCTGAAGGGCGTGGTCAAGCCCGACGGCAGCGTGACGGCCGGCAACGCCTCGGGCGTGAACGACGGCTCCTGCGCTTTGCTGCTGGCCGATGAAGCGAGCGCCGCGAAGTACGGGCTGACACCCAAGGCGCGCGTGCTCGGCATGGCCACCGCCGGCGTTGCGCCGCGCATCATGGGCTTCGGGCCGGCGCCCGCGGTTCGCAAGGTGCTCGCGCTCACGGGGCTGAAGCTCGAGCAGATCGACGTGATCGAGCTCAACGAGGCGTTCGCCGCGCAGGGCCTGGCCGTGCTGCGCGACCTCGGCATCGCCGACGACGACCCGCGCGTGAACCCGAACGGCGGCGCCATCGCGCTGGGGCATCCTCTGGGCGCGAGCGGGGCCCGCCTCGCCACCACCGCGGTGAACCAGCTCACGAAGACGCGTGGCAAGTACGCACTTTGCACGATGTGCATCGGCGTCGGGCAGGGCATCGCCGTGGTGCTCGAGCGGGTCTGACCGCGTCGCAAACATCTGTAAAGCTGGCGCGCCGCGTCAGCGCCCGAGGGGCTCCGGGAGTTAGATGAGCATGCAAGATCGTTGTCGGGCCTGGCCCCGGCCGATCGCCGCTGTTCAACGAAGGAGGCTTCCATGCCCAGAGTCATGCCCTCGCTCAACCCGTCACTGAAGGTGGTCGCGACCGCCGCCATCGCCTCGCTTGCGCTGTCGGCTTGCGTTGTGGCACCTTATCCGCAACGTGTCTATGCGCCGCAGCCGGTTCCGGCTGGTCCGGCGCCCGCGCCCGCCTACGGCTACGGGCAAGACGAAGTGGTCGTCGACGTCGCGCCGCCTGCGCCGTACGTCGAGGTCGTGCCGGCGATTCCGTACCCCGGCGCCATCTGGATCGGCGGCTACTGGGGCTGGCGCGGCAACCGGCACTACTGGGTGCCGGGCCGCTGGGAAGCGCCGCGTCCGGGCTACACGTGGCGTGCGCACGCCTGGGTCAACCAGGGTGGGCACTGGCATCTGCGAGCCGGCGGCTGGGTTCGCTAGACCCGAAATGAGCTGACCGCGTCGACGAGCTGCCCAGCCTGCTGCTTCAAGCTCTCGGCTGCGGCAGCGGACTCTTCGACCAGCGCCGCGTTCTGCTGGGTCATCTGGTCGAGCTGGTTGACGGCGTCGTTGACCTGGCCGATGCCCGCCGTCTGCTCCGACGTCGCATTGCTGATTGCCGCGATCATCTGCGTGACGCGGTTCACCTGCTCGACGATGCTGCCCATCGTCTGCCCGGCCTCGCCGACCTGGCGCGAACCGATTTCCACTTTTGCCACGCTCGCCTCGATCAGGCCGCGGATCTCCTTCGCGGCGTCCGACGCCCGGCCCGCGAGACTGCGGACCTCGCTGGCCACCACCGCAAAACCGCGGCCCTGCTCGCCGGCACGCGCGGCCTCGACGGCTGCATTGAGCGCGAGGATGTTGGTCTGGAACGCGATCGCGTTGATCACGCCGATGATGTCTGCGATGCGCTTGGAGTTGCCTGTGATCGCGTCCATCGTCTCGACGACTCGCGAGACCGCCTGACCGCCCTCGGTTGCCACAGCGCTCGCCTGCTGCGCCATCTCGGCAGCCTGACGTGCCGTATCGGCGTTGTTGCGCACGGTGGCGTTGAGCTCGTCCATCGACGCGGCGGTCTGCTGCAGGTTGCTCGCCTGTTGCTCCGTGCGGTCGCTGAGATCGAGGTTGCCTTGCGCGATCTGCACGGCAGCGGTGCTGACCGAATCGCTCGCCTGCTTGATGCCGCCAACGACGCGGCCGAGCGTGCCCATCGACTCGCGCAGCGCGCCCAGCAGTTGGCCGAGCTCGTCGCGCGACGACACGTCGACCTGATGCGTCAGGTCACCGCTGGCGAGCGCCTTTGCGGCGCCGACGGCAGTGCGCACCGCGTGCGAGGTGGAGCGCGTGACGAGCACGATGACGCCGATCGCCAGCGCCGCGAGGCCCGAGACCATTGCCAACACCAGCACCAGCTCGTTGCGCTTTTCGACCACGCGATGCGAGAGCAGCTCGTCGAGCAGGTCGAGCGCGGTGCCGGCGAGCGCGTACTGCGCGTCGACCGCCTTGGTCACCGTCTCGAAGTACGCCGATGCACTCGGCGGCGTGCCGTCGATCGCCGCAATCTGCGTGGCCTGCTTCAGCGCCGACTGGGCCGCCTTGACGGCTGCGGCGAGCGCGGGCGACAAGCGCTTGCCCAGCGACTCGTCTGCAGCGATCGACTTCTGGAGCTCGTTGCGAGTCGTCGTGAGCTGCTCGCGCGCGGTGCCGAACAGCGAGCCGAGCGCGAGCCGCTCGTCGGCCTGAAGCTGCGGGTTCGAGAGTGCCAGGGCACCACGTGCGCGTGCCTGGCCGAGCGTCTCGGCGAGGCGAGGCAGCGTGACAAGGCTGGACGAGACGACGTGATAGCTCGAGGCCTCCGGGTCGAGGATCAGGCCGGAGTTGTCGGTGATGCCCTCGAGCACGGCCAGCAGCTCCGCAATCAGTTCGCCATGGCGCGCGAAGCTCTCCGCGCCGTTCACTGTCTTGGCGTCTACCGCCGTCGCGAGCGAGGCCCAGCTCTTCTGCGCTGATGCGAGCTTGGCGTCTAGCGCGCTGTCATTCATCGACGCGAGCACGCTGCGGGCCGTCGACACGGCCTGGAGAACCTCGCCGCGCCTGGCGTCGCGAACCGCCTGCGCCGACTGATCGCCGGCGAGCCAGCGCGCCGACATATCGCGATGCAACTGCGTGGCCTGCACCAGCCCGAGCACGGCACGCGCCGGCGCAACGCCCGACAACTCGGAACGTGCTGCGGCCAACTCGCCGAGATGGGTCTTCGCAACCAGCCAGAGCGGTGGCACGAGTGCGCACATCGCGATCAAGCCGATCAGTGCGAACTTCTGCCAGAGGAAAAGGTTGCCGATGAACTTCTGCATGGAGGACTCCGAGAGTGCATCCCGTGGCCCGTCAGCAGGCGTAGGGGGGTGATGAATGGCATCACTGCACCCGTATCGGTCGCCCACCGGCGACCTTGATCGCGCGGCGAGCCTCAGAATGTCAACAATGGTCAAGTGGCCTGCGCGCCCGGCGGAAGTGCCGACGGATGCGCACATCTGGAGATTCGATGAAGCACTGTTTCGTTGTTCTGGCGCTGGTCGCAGCGTGCAGCGCCACAGCTGCGCCGACATGGAAGCGAATCGCCAACGAGGAGCAGATGTTCAACGTTGGCGATGCTGCGCGGACCGTGCGCTATGGAGTGGGCGCCACCTGGATCGAGAAGATCGTGACCGGCACCGGCGAGTGCTCGAATACCTTCTTCGGCGGCGACCCGATGCCCGCCGTGAGAAAAGCCTGCGAGGTGTCGAGCGTGGTGCCCGCCGCACCCGCAGCCAGGAGCCTCGGCTCGGTCCAGCTGAGCTGGGCGGCACCGACCAAGCGCGCCGACGGCACACCGCTCGCGAGGATCACCGGCTACCGAGTGATGTACGGAACGATGAGCGGGGCCTACACGCAGTCAGTCAACGCCAGCGGCACGTCGGTGACGATCAACAACTTGCCGCCGGGCACGTACTTCTTCGCGATCAAGGCGATCGATGCTGCGGGCAAGGAGAGCGCGGCGTCTGCGGAAGTTAGCAAGACGATTCGGTAGGTCGCCAAGCAACCTTCGTCGACTGCGGCCCGCAGGTGGTGCTGCGACCGCCGCGAAGAAGTCATACTCCGCTCGTATATGAAGCGCTGCACTTTCGCTGTCGGTCTCTCTCTCCTTCTGAGCTCCGCGTTGTTGGCCGCGCAGCCGACTCGCACGGTCTACAAGTGCGTCATCGCAGGTAAGACCGCTTACTCGGACGAGCCTTGCGTCGGTGCGACCACGGTCGACGTGACTCCAACTCGCGGACTCAACAAGAGCACCGGCACGACTCTAAAGGGCCCGGACGTTCAAAGAGAGGAGTCGCGAGAGGCTATCGCGCAAGCCATCAAACCCCTGACAGGCATGACGGCAGAACAACTCGACACGGCCGGTCGCCGCCAGAAGCTTTCGGCAGCGGCCCAATCGACATGCTCTCGCCTTGACCGGGAACTCCCCGCCGCCGAGCAAGCCATGCGCGCCGCCTCCGACAAAGCGACAAAGGACGATGCCGAGTTGCACGTGTACAGCCTGCGAAAGCAGAAGAAGGACTTGCGCTGCTGACTGCCGCGGCGGTCGTAGACCAGGAAGACGACCCAGAGATTTCGAGCTGCGCTGCGCAGGCTCTTCGGGTCGAGCATTGGCGGAGACGGTGAGATTCGAACTCACGGAGGGGTTGCCCCCTCGGCAGTTTTCAAGACTGCAGCCTTAAACCACTCGGCCACGTCTCCGGCGTCGGCAGACCGCAATTCTATCGGCGATCGTATCGACGATCGATCACCCGCACTCGACCTGCACCACGTCGCGCCGCCCGCCGTCCACCCGCACCGCGGTGAGTTGCCGGCCCCACACGCAGCCTGTATCGAGCGCCAGCAGATCCGGGCGGTTGACGAGGCCGAGCGTGGCCCAGTGGCCGCAGGCGATCTGCACGCCCGCGGTGGCGCGGTTCGGCGCGTCGAACCACGGGTACATGCCTGCAGGTGCGCCGTCGAGGCCTTCCTTCGTCTGCAGGTCCAGCGTGCCGTCGGCAGCGACGAAACGCACCCGCGTCAGCACGTTCACGACGAAGCGCAGCCGCTGCGCTCCCGCCAGCCCGTCGTGCCAGCGGGCGGGCTCGTCGCCGTACATCACTTCGAGAAACTCGCCTGCCGCGGCGCTGCGCAGCACGTGCTCGACTTCGCCTGCGAGCTGCAGTGTCTGCTCGCGCGTCCATTGCGGCACCACGCCCGCGTGCACCATCAACCAGCTTGCCGCGCCGCTTCCGAGCGTGAGTGCGAGCGGCCGCTGGCGCAGCCAGTCGAGCCAGCGGTCGCGGTCGCGCGCGTCCAGGATCTCCTGGATCGTGTCGCCGCGGTGCGGCTTGCGCACGCCGTGCGCCACGGCGAGGAGGTTCAGGTCGTGGTTGCCGAGCAGGCAGTGCGCGGCGTTGCCGAGGTCGCGCAGCCGGCGCAGCGTATCGAGCGAGCGTGGGCCGCGGTTGACGAGGTCGCCGAGCACGAAGATGCGGTCCCGTGAGGGCGAGAAGTCGATCTTCGCGAGCAAGGCGTCGAGTGCATCGCAGCAGCCTTGCACGTCGCCGATCAGGTAGTCCATGCAGTGATTCTGCTACGCTCGTCGTCCCACATCGCCGCGCGCCCCGCATGGACGTTGCCTTCCTGATCTTCCTGATCCTGTTGAACGCGCTGTTCGCGATGTCCGAAATGGCGCTCACCGCAAGCCGCAAGGCACGGTTGCAGGTGATGGTGGAAGCCGGCGATTCGGGCGCGCAGGCCGCGATGGATCTGCACGAGAACCCGACCAAGTTCCTGTCGGTCGTGCAGGTCGGCATCACGTCGATCGGCATCCTGAACGGCATCGTCGGCGACGCCGCGTTCTCCGCCCCTTTCGCCCACTGGCTGCAGCAGACCTTCCCGATCCAGGCCCGCGCTGCCGACATCACGGCCACGGCGATGGTGGTGGTGATCATCACCTTCCTCACGATCATCTTCGGCGAGCTGGTGCCCAAGCGTTTCGGCCTGATGTATCCCGAGAAGGTGGCGCGCCTGGTCGCGCGGCCGATGGAGTGGCTCTCGCTGATCACTCGGCCGTTCGTGAAGCTGCTGTCGTGGTGCACCGAAGGCACGCTGCGTCTCTTCGGTATTCGCGGCGGGCCTGACCGCAGCGTCACTGAAGAGGAGATTGCAGCGAGCCTCGAAGAGGGGCTGGACGCCGGCGTGATCGAGGCGCAGGAGCACCAGATGGTGCGCAACGTGTTTCGTCTCGATGACCGGCAGGTCGGCTCGATGATGATTCCGCGCGCCGAGATCGTCTGGCTCGACGTGGCCGCCACGGCGCAAGACGTGCTGCGCGCGATCAGCGCCGAAGAGCACTCGCGCTATCCGGTGTGCCGCGGCGGGCTCGAAGACGTGCTGGGCGTCGTCTCGGCGCAAAGCCTGCTGCAGCAGGTGATGCAGGGCGAGCCCGTCTCGCTGCAAGACAAGCTCCAGCCCTCGGTGTTCGTGCCCGAAACGCTCTCGGGCATGGAGCTGCTCGACCACTTTCGCGCGTCGAGCGCGCAGCTGGTGTTCGTCGTCGACGAGTACGGCGAGGTGCAGGGCATGATCACCGTGCGCGACGTGCTGGAAGCCATCACCGGCGAGTTCACCACGCCGACCGACGACAACTCCTGGGCGGTGCAGCGCGAAGACGGCAGCTGGCTGTTCGACGGGTTGATCCCGGTGCCCGAGCTCAAAGACCGGCTCGACCTCAAGGAGCTGCCCGAGGAAGACCGCGGCCGCTACAACACTCTGGCCGGCATGGTGATGCTGTTGCTCGGCCGGCTGCCGCGCACGGCCGATTCGGTGGAGTGGGAAGGCTGGCGCTTCGAGGTGGTCGACCTCGACGGCAAGCGGGTCGACAAGGTGCTCGCCGAGCGGCTGCCCGAGGTGCCGCCGCAAGAGTGAAACAATCGACCGACTGATGGACCATCATCCTCCGCCTGCCTGGAGCCCACGCGCTTGAGCAACCCCTACCAGCTGTATCGCAACCCGGTTCCGCTAGACGCCGATGAGCACCGCTACAAGCGGCTGCAGCCGCTGACCGATTACTCGATCGCCAGCGCCATGCACGCGAGCTACGTCGGCATCGACGAGTTCGCCTGGGCCGCGCTCGAGTTCGTGATCATGTTCGTCGACAGCGCCGCCGAGAACGGCGGGCGTGCGCAGGTCTCCCCCGCCGTGCTGCTGGGCATGACCCCGGGCGAGAACCTGATGGTCGATGGCAAGCGGTGGCTGGCGCGCTACGTGCCGGCGTTCATCCGCCGCTATCCCTTCTGGACCACCGACACGAGCGATCCGCATGCCGCCGGCGTGCTGGTCGACGTGGCGTGGAGCGGGTTCTCCGACAACGAGGGCGAGCCGCTCTTCGAGCGCGACGGCACGCCAACCTCCACGCTGCGCAGCGCGCTCGAGTTCATCAACCGCTTCGAGGCCGAGGCAGCGCGCACGCGCGAGTTCTGCGCGCGCCTCGTGCAACTCGACGTGCTGCGCGAGATGAAGGCCGATGCCACGCTGCCGAACGGGCAGACGCTCTCGGTCAAGGGCTTCTACGCGATCGAGGAGGCGGCGCTGCGTTCGTTGCCCGAGCGAACAGTGCTCGAGCTGCACCGGGACGGCTCGCTCGCGATGATGTACTCCCACATCCTCTCGCTCGCCCACCTGCGCCCGCTGATCGAGCGCAAGGTGCAGCGCATGAAGCCAGCCACCTGAGGCGATGACGACGATGATGGACGCGGCCGCGCTGCCCTTCGATCGCTTCCTCTCGACGCAGGAGGCGGTTGAAGGGTTCGGTGCCGAAGCGCTCATCGGGCACATGCTGGCCGTCGAAGCGGCGCTCGCAAAGGCGCAGGCCGACGAGGGCATCGTTCCGGCGAGCGCAGCGGCCTGCATCGCCGCCGCCTGTCGTGCCGACAAGTTCGATGCGCAGCAGATCGTTGCCGACGGCGCCGTCGCCGGCAGCGTGGCGATCCCGCTCGTGAAGGCGCTGACGGCGGCAGTCGCGGCGCAAGATGCGAAGGCGGCCGCATGGGTGCACTGGGGCAGCACGAGCCAGGACGTGATCGACACCGCGATGGTGCTGGCCACGCGTGCCTCGCTCGCTCGCATCGACGCCGGGCTGGGCCGGGCGATCGCCGCGTTGACGACGCTTGCCCGCAGCCACCGCGACACGCCGATGCTCGCGCGCACGCTGCTGCAGCCGGCGCAGGTGATCAGCGTCGGCTTCAAGCTGGTCGCCTGGATCGCGCCGCTACTGCGTGCGCGGCAGCGTCTGCACCACGCAGCGCAAGCGGCGCTCCAGTTGCAGATGGGCGGCGCGGTCGGCACCTTGGCAACGCTGGGCGATCGCGGCGCAGCGGTGGCGCGCCGCGTGGCCGCCGAGCTCGGCCTGCGTGCGCCCGAGGGCGCATGGCACACGCAGCGCGACGAGTGGCTCGCGCTCGGCTGCGAGGTCGGCGTGCTGTGCGGATCGCTGGGCAAGATCGCGCTAGACATCGGCTTGCTGGCGCAGGCCGAGGTCGGCGAAATGGCCGAGCCGAGCGGCGCAGGGCGGGGCGGTTCGTCGGCGATGCCGCACAAGCGCAACCCGGTCGGCTCGATGATCGTGCGCGCCGTCGCGCTGCGCACGCCGCAGCGAGTGGCCGCGCTGCTCTCGGCAATGCCGCAGGAACACGAGCGTGCGCTCGGCGCCTGGCAGGCCGAGCTCGCCGAATGGCCGCACCTGATGCTCGGTGCCGAGGGCGCGGTGCAGGCGCTGGCCGATGTCGCCGCGGGGCTCTCGGTGGATGCCTCGCGCATGCGCGCCAACATCGATGCGCTGAACGGGCTCGTCTTCGCGGAGGCTGCGGCCAACCTCTTCGCAGGCGTGCTCGGCAAGTCGGCCGCGCACGCGCTGCTCGACAAACTCGCGCAGCGCTGCGTCGCCGAGCGCCGGCCGCTGCGCGCGCTGGCGCAGGAAGCACGCAGCGCGGACGCCGCACTGGCATCGGCAATCGACGCGCAAGCGCTCGACCAGGCCTTCGACGTCGAGCTCGCCGCGCGACGCGCCGGTGCGCTCGCGCAAGAACGCTTCACACCGCGGAGCTGAGATGAACGACGACGCCAACACACCCCAGCAAGACGACTTCGACCGCGGCCTGCGCAACAGGCGCGCCGTGCTCGGCGATGCCTGGGTCGACAAGTCTCTGAACAACGCCACCGAGTTCAATGCCGAGTTCCAGAGCCTGATCACGCGCTATGCGTGGCACGACATCTGGGGCCGCCCCGGGCTCGATCACACGACGCGGCGCCTGCTCGTGCTCGGCATGACGATGGGGCTCGCGCGCTGGGAGGAGTTCGAGCTGCATTGCGGTGCCGCAATCCGCGGCGGCGTGCCGCTCGAGAAGATCAAGGAAACGCTGATGCAGGGCGCGATCTACTGCGGCGTGCCGGCAGCCAACACGGCGTTCAAGATCACGATGGACATCCTGCGCGCGCAGGGCCTGCTGCCGCCCGCGCAGCCGCTGTCCGCCGATGCGCGCGTCTCGACGCACCACACGTTCAGCCAGCCGCAGCTGCGCGTCGTCGTGCAGGGCCCGGCGCAGGCCGATGCCGCGCCTGTCGTTCTTGCGCATGCGCTCGGCCTCGATTTGTCGATGTGGGACGGGCTCGCGGCGCATCTGGCGGGAACGCGTTCGGTGCTGCGCTACGACCAGCGCGGCCATGGCGCATCGGCAGTGCCGCAGGGCCCTTACCGCCTCGACGATCTGGTCGACGACGCCGCGCGGGTCATCCGCGAATGGGGGCGCGGTCCGGTTGTCTTCGTCGGGCTGTCGATGGGCGGGATGGTCGCGCAGGGTCTGGCGATCCGCCACCCCGAGCTCGTGAAGGGCGTGGTGCTTGCGAACACGACGGCCAAGTATCCGGAGGCTGCGCTCGCGATGTGGGCGCAGCGCATCGCCACGGTGGAGCAGGGCGGTGTCGGCGCCATTGCCGAGATGGCGATGGAGCGCTACTTCACGCCGGCATTTCGCGCGCAGCACGCCGAGGCGGCGGCCGCTCAGCTGGCAACGCTGTTGCGCACGAGCGCGGCCGGGTACGTTGCCGGCTGCCACGCGGTCGCGGCGGTCGACTGGCTCGATCAATTGCCGCGCGTTGCATGCCCCACGCTCGTGATCGCCGGCGCGCACGACGTAGGCGCACCGCCGGCCATGGCGCAGGCGATCGCCGAGCGCGTGCGCGGCGCGGAGCTCGTGACGCTGGCCGATGCCTCGCACATCAGCGTCGTCGAGCAGCCGGCGGCGTTCGCGGCGGCGGTCGACGCGTTTCTCGCTCGCGTGCGCTAACCCTCGTGCCCGGTCGCGCCGAGCTGCGATGACAGCTCGCCGGCAACGCGCCGCAGCTCGCGCGCCAGGGAGCCGTCGGGCGCCGTGTCGAAGATCGCGCTCGGGCCGATCGCCGTCAGGCTCAGAACGATCTGCCCCTGCCCGTCGAACACCGGCGCGGCAAGCGCGCTGACGCCCGGCACGGCCGCGTCGACCGCGCGGCTGATGCGCTCCTCGCGAATGCGTTCGAGCCCGGCCGCGAACGCGCGGTCTATGCGCGCCGAGCTGCCCGGCTCCAGCGCCAGCGCGGCCTGCACCTTCGCCGCCGGCAGATAGGCTGCGAACAGCTGGCCAGACGCGGTGCCGCGCAAGGTGAGCACGGTACCGTGGCGCATGTTCACGTGCACTGCCGACGGCGCCTCTTCGATCCGCACGATCGTTGCGCCGCGGTTGCCCCATACCGCGAGCGCGACGGTATGCCCGAGCGTGCGCGCGAGCTCGGCCAGACGCGGTGTGGCGAGGCGGACCGGGTCGAACTGCTGCAGGCTGATCAGCCCGAGTTGCATCGCCAGGGCGCCGAGTCCATAGTGCCCCGATGCGTTGGTCTGCTCGATCAGCCCGAGCTTGCCGAAGCTCACGAGGTACGGGTGCGCCTTGGCGGGTGTCATGCCGGCTTCGCGCGCGAGGTCTTTCAGCGCCATCGGCCGGCCGTGGTGCGCGAGCGCGCGCAGCAGCTGGCCTCCGACCTCGACGCTCTGGATGCCGCGCTGCTCGCGGGCGGGCGCGGGCTTCGGCTTGGATTTCGGCTTGGGCGTTGGCTTGCTGCGGGCAGTGGTGGGCATCGAGATCCAGCCAGGCTTGAGATTCGTCCATGACGAACGGATTCGACATTATCGAAGGTTGCCGCTAACATCAAGGCTTTTCGTCATTGACGAACGAATTCGCCTAAACCGAATCACAGGAGACGCACCATGAGCAAGGCCTTCGCCTCGCAAGCCGACCTTCACGAGAAGAAGGTCAGCTTCACCAAGCTGTCCGACAACGCGTACGCCTACACCGCCGAAGGCGACCCGAACACCGGCGTCGTGATCGGCGACGACGCGGTGATGGTGATCGACACGCAGGCCACGCCGGTGATGGCGCAAGACGTGATCCGCCGCATCCGCGGGGTCACCGACAAGCCGATCAAGTACGTCGTGATGAGCCACTACCACGCGGTGCGCGTGCTGGGCGCGAGCGCCTACGGCGCCGAAGTGATCATCGCGAGCCAGGACACGCGAGACCTCATCGTCGAGCGCGGCGCGCAAGACATGAAGAGCGAGATCGAACGCTTTCCGCGCCTGTTCCGCTCGGTCGAGACGATCCCCGGCCTGACCTGGCCGACCGTCACGTTCGTCGGCAAGATGAGCCTGTGGCTCGGCAAGCTCGAGGTTCAGCTGCTGCAGCTCGGCCGCGGCCACACGAAGGGCGACACGGTCGCCTGGCTGCCGCAGCAGAAGATTCTCTTCAGCGGAGACCTGGTCGAGTACGGCGCCACGCCATACGCCGGAGACGCCTACTTCCAGGACTGGCCGAAGACGCTGGACAACCTCGCCGCACTGGAGCCGGTGGCCCTGGTGCCGGGCCGAGGCGACGCGCTCACCACGCCCCAGATGGTTCGCGACGGCCTGGCCGGCACGAAGGCTTTCGTCAGCGAGCTGTATGCCAACGTGAAGGCCGGCGCAGCCGCCGGCAAGAACCTGAACACGATCTACAAGGAAGCGCATGCGGCGCTGAAGCCGACCTACGGCCAGTGGGTGATCTTCGATCACTGCATGCCGTTCGACGTGACGCGCGCGCTCGACGAGGCAACGCAGCACCCGGACCCGCGCATCTGGACCGCCGAGCGCGACAAGGCGATGTGGGAATCGCTCGAGGGCTGACAGCGTGCGGGCCGTCGCAGAGCGCGACTATCAGTCGCTCGAATTCGAGTACCGCGCATCGCCCGACCAGCGCGCCGCCGAGCCGGCGCGCCACCCGGTCGTCGTCGTCGGTGCAGGCCCTGTCGGGCTGAGCCTTGCCATCGACCTCGCGCAGCGCGGCGTCCGCACGCTGCTGCTCGACAACGACCACAAGCTCTCGACCGGCTCGCGCGCGATCTGCTTCGCCAAGCGCACGCTCGAGATCTTCGACCGGCTCGGCTGCGCCGACGCGATGGTCGAGAAGGGTGTCTCTTGGAGCCGCGGCCGCGTGTACTTCGGCAGCGAGGCTGTGTACGGCTTCGACCTGCTGCCCGAGGCCGGGCACGAGCGCCCGGCGTTCATCAACCTGCAGCAGTACTACGTCGAGGGCATGCTCGCCGATCGCGCGGCCGAACTCGAGAACCTCGAGATCCGCTGGTGCAACACCGTCACGGGCGTGGAGCAAGGCGCCGATTCGGTCCTGCTGCGCATCGACACGCCCGACGGCCCGTACACGCTGCGCGCCGACCACGTGGCCGCATGCGACGGCTCGCGCTCGGCGATGCGCTCGCTGCTCGGCCTCGAAACCCAGGGCCGCGTCTTCCGCGACCGCTTCCTCATTGCCGACGTGCAGATGCACGCGCCCGACTTCCCGGCCGAGCGCCGCTTCTGGTTCGATCCGCCGTTCCACCCGCGCCAGAGCGTGCTGCTTCACAAGCAGGCCGACGACATGTGGCGCGTCGACTTCCAGCTCGGCTGGGATGCCGACCCGGTCGAGGAACGCAAGCCCGAGCGCATCGTGCCGCGCGTGCAGGCGCTGCTTGACAGCATCGGCGCCGGCGCCACGCCTTTCACGATCGGTTGGGCGAGCGTGTACACCTTCGCGTGCATGCGGATGGCGAGCTTTCGCCACGGGCGCGTGCTGTTCGCGGGCGATTCCGCGCACGGCGTCTCGCCCTTCGGCGCGCGCGGCGCGAACTCCGGCGTGCAGGACGCCGAGAACCTCGCCTGGAAGCTTGCGGCCATCGCGCGCGGCGAGGTCAGCGCGCGCGAAGCCGACGCGCTTCTCGACAGCTACGCGCGCGAACGCGAACACGCGGCCGACGAGAACATCCTGAACAGCACGCGCAGCACCGACTTCATCACGCCCAAGAGCAAGGTCAGCCGCCTGTTCCGGGACGCGGTGCTCGACCTCTCGCGCGAGTTCCCGTTCGCGCGCCGTCTCGTCAACAGCGGGCGGCTCTCGGTGCCCGCCACGCTCACCGATTCGCCGTTGAACACGCCCGATGTCGACGGCGACACCTTCGACACGCCGCTGTGCCCGGGCGCAGTGGCAGCCGATGCGCCGCTGCTTGCGCATGGCGAACCACATTGGCTGCTGCGCGCGTGCGGCAGCGGCTTCACGCTGCTGGTGTTCGGCGCCGCGCCGGCGTGGGCCGCGAAGCTGCCGCTGAGTACGCTTGCGATCGACGCAGCGTCGCTCGTCGACGCCGAAGGTCTTGCGACCGCGCGCTACGACGGGCGTCCCGCAACCGCCTACCTCATTCGCCCCGACCTGCATGTCTGCGCGCGCTGGCGTGCACCGAGCGAAACGGCCGTGCGTGCGGCGCTCGCGCGTGCGCGCGGCGGCTGACGAACGAGAAAGACGATGCTCATCACCACGCCCCACCTCGACGCACCCGACGACTTCTACGAGGCGTTGATCGATGCCCACCGGGACCTGAGCGACGAGCAGAGCCAGCAACTCAACGCGCGGCTGGTGCTGCTGCTGGCCAATCACATCGGCGAACTCGCCGTGCTGCAGGAAGCACTCGCGGCGGCACGCCGCACGATCCGCCCGAACTCCGATTCCGAAAGCTGAACCACGACGATGAAATACGCTGCCCATGCACCAGCCGAGACGCTCGCCGAGCCTCTCACCTACCTCAACGGCTTCGGCAACCAGCACGAGAGCGAGGCTGTCGCCGGTGCGCTGCCTATCGGCCGCAACAGCCCGCAGCAAGTTGCGCACGGTCTGTATGCCGAGCTCCTCAGCGGCACGGCGTTCACCGCGCCGCGCGCGAGCAACCTGCGCACCTGGATGTACAGACGCCGCCCATCGGTGCAGGCCGGCGCCTACACGCCGCTGCCTCACGCGTGGCTGAAGAGCGGTGCCAAGGGCGGCGTGATGGCGCCGCCCGACCCGATGCGCTGGGCGCCGATCGCGGTGCCCGATGCCAAGACCGAGCCGCTCGACTTCATCGACGGCCTGCGAACGCTGGTCGTCAACGGCGACGAGCAGGCGCAGACCGGCGTGGCCGCGCACCTCGTGCTCGCCAACCGCTCGATGACGCGGCGCGCCTTCGTCAATGCCGACGGAGAGATGCTGATCGTTGCGCAGCAGGGTCGCTTGCGCATCACGACCGAGCTCGGCCTGCTCGACATCGTGCCTGGCCAGCTGGCGGTGCTGCCGCGCGGCATGGCGTTCAAGGTGGCGCTGATCGACGGCATCGCGCGTGCCTACGTGTGCGAGAACTACGGCGCGCCGTTCCATCTGCCGGAGCTCGGGCCGATCGGCTCGAACGGCCTCGCGAATGCGCGTGACTTCCAGGCGCCGAGCGCGGCTTACGAACTCGACGACGGGCCCTACGAGCTGATCAAGAAATTCGGCGGCAGCCTTTGGCGAGCCGATGCGATGGCGAGCCCGTTCAACGTCGTCGCGTGGCATGGCAACCTCGTGCCGTATCGGTACGACACCGCGCACTTCATGACGATCGGCTCGATCAGCTACGACCATCCGGATCCGTCGATCTTCACGGTGCTGACGTCGCCCAGCGACACGCCCGGCACCGCGAACTGCGACTTCGTGATCTTCCCGCCGCGCTGGCTCGTGGCCGAGGACACCTTCCGCCCGCCCTGGTACCACCGCAACGTGATGAGCGAGTTCATGGGCCTGGTGCATGGCCAGTACGACGCGAAGCCGGAGGGCTTCAAGCCCGGCGGTGCGAGCCTGCACAACTCGATGGTGCCGCACGGCCCCGATGCCGAAGCCTTCGACAAGGCCAGCACCTCCGAGCTCGCGCCTCAAAAGCTCGACAACACGCTCGCCTTCATGTTCGAGAGCCGTTGGCGCTTCCTGCCGACCGAGTTCGCCATGACGAACGGCGCACTCGATGTTCGCTACGCAGAGTGCTGGTCGGCTCTGCAGGATCGTTTTGCCGGCACGGCGGGAGCACGCTCGTGATCGACGCGACCCATGACGCCGCGCTGCGCAGCTGGGTCACGTCGGCCAACGAGGGCGACTGCGACTTCCCGATCCAGAACCTGCCGCTCGGCCGCTTTCGCAGAGCCGGCAGCGACGAGCCCTGGCGCATCGGCATCGCCATCGGCGATCAGGTGCTCGACCTGCGGCTCGCGCGGGCTCAGTGCCCGTGGGGCGCAGACGTCGACCGCCTGCTGGAGCCACTCGCAGGCGGCGACATGAACCGTTTCATGGCGCTCGGGACGGCGGCGCGTCGCGAGCTGCGTGCGGCGATGTCGCACGCGCTGCGCGAGGGCAGCGAGCAGGGGCCGTTCCTCGAGCTGTGCCTCGTGCCGCAGGCGGCGGCCGAGATGGCGCTGCCGTGCACGATCGGCGACTACACAGACTTCTATACCAGCGTCCACCACGCAACGACGGTCGGCAAGATGTTCCGCCCGGACGCGCCACTGCTGCCGAACTACAAGTGGGTACCGATCGGCTACCACGGCCGCGCCTCGTCGATCGGCGTCAGCGGGCAGTCGTTCGCGCGCCCGCTCGGGCAGACCAAGGGCGAGGGCGATGCGCCGGTGTTCGGTCCGAGCAAGCGGCTCGATCACGAGCTCGAGCTGGGTGCGCTCATCGGTGTGGGCAACGCGCAGGGCGCGCCGATCGGCATCGCCAAGGCCGAGGACGCGCTGTTCGGGATCGTGCTGCTGAACGATTGGTCGGCGCGCGACGTGCAGGCGTGGGAATACCAGCCGCTGGGTCCGTTCCTCTCGAAGAACTTCGCGACGACGATCTCGCCGTGGGTGGTGACGATGGACGCGCTCGCTCCGTACCGCACGGCCTTCGTGCGCCCGGCCGGAGACCCGCAGCCGCTGGCTTATCTCGACAGCGAGACGAACCGCAGCGAGGGTTCGATCGACATCACGCTCGAGACCTGGCTGCAGACCGCGCGGATGCGCGAGAGCGGCGAGCCGGCGGTGCGCTTGATGCAGTCGAACTTTCGCGATGCCTACTGGACGCTTGCGCAGCTCGTCGCGCATCACACCGTCAACGGGTGCAACCTGCAGAGCGGCGACCTGCTCGGCACGGGCACGCAGTCTGGCCCCGGCGAAGGGCAGGGAGGCTCGCTGCTCGAGCTGTCAAAGGGCGGCAAGGAACCGCTGCAGCTGCCCAACGGCGAAGCGCGAACCTTCCTTGCCGATGGCGACACGCTGATCCTGCGCGCGTTCTGCGAGCGGGCGGGCTTTGCGCGCATCGGCCTGGGCGAGTGTGCTGGAACGGTGTTGCCTGCCAGGGTGTGAGCCGCGCACAATCGCGCGGTTTCATGAATGGGGGAGGATGCACATGTTCAAGACGATCGCCATCGTCATCGTCGTACTGATCGGCGGGCTGCTCGCGTACGCGGCAACCAGGCCCAACGAGCTGCGAGTCGAGCGCACGCTTGCGATCAAGGCGCCGCCGGAGAAGATATTCCCGTACGTGAACGACCTCAAGGCATGGGCGGCGTGGTCACCGTACGAGAAGAAAGACCCGGCGATGGCGCGCACCTTCGGCAGCATCACGGCCGGCAAGGGCGCGGTCTATGAGTGGAACGGCAACTCGAACGTGGGCCAGGGGCGCATGGAGATCACGGAGTCCACGCCGGTGTCGAAGATTGCGATCAAGCTCGACTTCATCAAGCCCTTCGAGGGCCACAACGTCGCGACCTTCGGCTTCGAGCCGAAAGGCGAAACCACGCTGGTCAGCTGGACGATGACCGGCCCGAGCGCCTACATCACCAAGCTGATGGGCGTGTTCTTCGACATGGACAAGATGATCGGCGATGACTTCGCCGTCGGCCTTGCCAACCTGAAGGCGCAGGCCGAGAAGTAGGCTTGCCCGGCGCGCTCAGGCGAGTGCGCGCAGTCCCTTGCAGTGCGGGTGGTCGAGGCAGCCCCAGAAGCCGTGGCCGGCATGGCTGCCGCGCTTCGCGGTGCGCAGTCGCATTCCCTTGCCGCACAACGGGCACTCGGGCGACTCGGGAACCGCGCGGTTGACCGGCGCGGGTTCGGCCGCAGCGGCCACCGCCGTGGCGGTGCGCCGCGTCTGGCGTACCGGCTCGATCAACGCCTTCAGTGCCGGCCCGTCGAGCAGTTGCATCTTCTCGCCGCTGGCATAGCGCGCAGCATCGCGCCCGACGCGACCGAAGCTCAGCAGGAAGCCGCCGTTCGCGCCGCGCGCCTGCATCGCCTGATGCAGCGCCTTGACCGAACTCAGCCCAACCTTCTTGCTCTGCCAGGTCTTGCAGTAGACGAGATAGGTCTCGCGGTCTCGCCGCAACAGCAGATCGCCGCCGCTCGCCGCGCCACGTGAGTTGCCCGTGGCGTGATAGCCGCGGCGCGTGAATCCTTCGAGCACGAGCTGTTCGAACTCATTCCAGCCGATCTCTTCGATCGGGACCGGCCCATCGGCCGCACTCGCGTGTGCCGAAGGCTTGCGGCGCAACGCGCCGAACAGCGGAATGTTCGCCAGCATCCTGGCCAGGTCAGGCTTCATCTCGGCGTGCGGTGGTTCATCGTTTGGTGATCGGCGAAGGTAATGCGTGATTGAGCGGGCTCATGCCGCTCGTTGCAAATGCTTGCAAGTTGTCGGCGCAAGGTGCGCCAGATCGCACGAATGAGAAGGCTCAGTGCGATGTGAGCGCGCCCGGGCGCG
>Ga0075366_10000429_pt1 | contig 19662 bp, 20 predicted proteins | sample EndMethybrTD3031_FD_72351 | JGI IMG/M metagenome (GOLD analysis project Ga0075366, IMG submission 72351) | Populus endosphere microbial communities from Tennessee, USA - Endosphere MetaG P. TD hybrid TD303-1 | ecosystem: Host-associated > Plants > Roots > Endosphere | place: USA: Tennessee...
GGTCGGACGGGGGGGGGAAGCGCAACCGCGCCGCGATTCTCGCGGCCGGTTGACGTGGATCATGCGTGCCGCGCTCCGCGGCGCCAGCATGGCGATAAGGAATCCTTAAGCGCGCCCCCCGATGATGGGTTCGAGGCAGCCATTCCGGCCCGCCCATCGAAAGGAGATTCGCATGAAGACCACACTCATCGCCGCCGCCCTGCTTGCGGCCACGCCCGCGTTCGCCACGCAAACCTGTCCCGAGACGCCGAAGGACAAATGGCTGCGCGCGGAGGAAATCCAGCAGCGCGTCGAGAAGAAGGGCTACGAAGTGCGCCGCGTGAAGAAGGAAGGCACGTGCTTCGAGGTCAAGGCCGCGAAGGACGGCAAGCGCGTCGAGCTCTACGTGAACCCCGCCGACGCGGCCATCGTCCGGGAAAAGGCAAGCTCGTGAGCGCTGCGCCTCGGGCGAGTCCCGCGGGCGGCGTACCGGTGTGGGATCCGCTCGTGCGGATCCTGCACTGGACGCTCGCACCCGCGGTGCTGGTCGGATACGCGACCGGCGACGACGGCGGCAAGTGGCACGAGGCCCTGGGCTACGTGGCGCTCGCGGGCGCCGCGTCGCGAATCCTCTGGGGTTTCGTCGGCGGCCGGCATGCCCGCTTCGCCGGTTTCGTGCCACGGGCTTCGGGCCTCGCTGCCTACGTGCGCTCGCTGGCCGCCGGGCGCGAGCCGCGCTACGTCGGCCACAACCCGCTCGGGGGCACCTGGATCGTGCTGATGCTCATGCTGGTGCTCGCGACCGGCGCGACCGGCTGGGGCCTGTCGCAGCTGGGCGAGGACGGATACAAGTGGCTCGAAGAACTGCACGAGGGGCTGGCGGGAACGCTGCTGGGCGCCGCCGCCGTGCACGTCGCGGGCGTGGCGTGGGAGAGCCTTCGCCACGGCGAGAACCTGGTGCGCTCGATGTTCACCGGTCGCAAGCGGGCGCCGGAGCCGGGAGACCTCTAGTCCATGGGCCGCATCCTGCTGGTCGAAGACGACGCGCCGCTGGGCGAGGGCGTGAAGGCGGGACTGGAGGATGCCGGCCACGCTGTGGACTGGGTGCGCGACGGGCGCCACGGACGCGAGGCGCTCGCCACGGGCGAGTTCACCGCAGTGGTCCTCGATATCGGCCTGCCGCGCCTGGACGGCCTGAAGGTGCTGAAGGAGATGCGCGCGGCGGGCGACGCCACCCCGGTGCTGATCCTCACCGCGCGCGACACGGTCGCGGATCGCGTCGGCGGCCTCGACGCCGGGGCGGACGACTACCTGGTGAAGCCGTTCGCGCTCGACGAGCTCAAGGCCCGCGTCCGCTCGCTCGCGCGCCGCGCCGTGGGCCACGCCACGAACCGGATCCGCCACCGCGGCGTCGACCTGGACCTCGAGTCGCACCGCGTTTGGTGCGACGGCAAGCCGGTGGACCTGGCACCCCGCGAGTACGCCGTGCTCGAAGCGCTGATGGCCCATCCCGGCCGCACGCTCACCCGCGGCCAGCTCGAAGAGCGGCTCTATGCCTGGGGCCGCGAGATCGAGTCGAATGCGATCGAAGTGCACGTCCACCACCTGCGCGCCAAGCTCTTCCCGCAGCTGATCCGCACCGTCCGGGGCGTGGGCTACGTGATCGATGCCGAGACCGCACCGTAGCGCGCCGTCGTTGCGCGGCCGCCTGCTGGGGCTGCTCGTGGGCGGCGCCCTCGCCGCCTGGGTCGTGATCGCGATCGCCACCTACTTCGATGCGCGCTTCCACACCGCTCGCATGCTCGACGCCCAGCTGGTGGAGTATTCCGAGGTCCTCGGCGCGATCGCCAGCCACGAGGCGCTCGAGATCGCCGGCGCCACGACGCGCCACGATCCGGCCTACGTGCAGAGCTGCACCTATCAAGTCTATTCACTCGAAGGCCACTTGCTGCTGCGCTCGCACGACGCGCCCAACGCCGCGCTCGTCCCCGCCGAGGGCTTCTCGGACGTGAACGCCGCCGGAGTGAATTGGCGTGCGTTCCGCCGCACCGACCGGGGCCACGGCGTGGTGATCATCGTCGCGCACGGCGTCGCCGATCGCGACGAGATCGTGCGCGGGATTGCCTTGCGCCTCATGGTGCCGCTTGCCGTCGGCCTGCCGCTGCTCGCGATCGCGCTCGGGTTCGCGGTCACGCGCGCCCTGCGACCCCTCGAGCGGTTGGCACAGGAAGTGCGGGGTCGCGAGGCAGGGCGGCTCACGCCCATCGCCGCGCCCGACGTGCCGGCCGAGGTCGAGCCGCTGGTCGCCGCGACCAACCAGCTGTTCGTGCGGCTCGAGCGCTCGTTCGAGAACGAGCGCCGCTTCACGGGAGACGCTGCGCACGAGCTGCGCACCCCCCTGGCCGCATTGCGCACCCAGGCCGAGGTCGCGCTTACCACTGCGAACGACGAGCGCCGGCGGCGCGCGCTCGGGCAGGTGGTGGAGGGTGTCGAGCGCGCGACGCGCCTGGTGGAGCAGATGCTCATGCTGGCGCGCATGGACGCGGGCGATGCGCTCCCGGCGTTCGCGCCGGTGGAGCTTGCCCACCTCTGCCGCGAGGCGATGCTCGAGCTCGGCGGCCGCCCGCAGGAGCGCGACGTGAAAATCGTCCTCGAAGCGCCGGCTGCGCTTCGCGTGCACGGTGACTTCGTGATGCTGCTGGCACTGGTGCGCAACGTCCTCGACAACGCCCTGCGCTTCACCCCCGACGGCGGGCAGGTGCGCGTCGGCGTGCTCCTCGACGGGAGGCACGCGCGCATCGCCGTCGAGGACTCCGGTCCCGGCGCGCCCCCCGACGTTCGCGCGCGCATCTTCGACCGTTTCTACCGCGGGCCCGACGGCCGCGGTCCCGGCAGCGGGCTGGGCCTGTCGATCGCCCGCCGCGTGGTCGAACTGCACGGCGGCACCATCGCAGCCACCTCGAGCCCGGCTCTCGGAGGCCTCCGGATCGAAGTCCTGCTGCCGGCGTTGCCATAAGGAATCGATAAGGCTCGGCGCGTAGCTTCGTTCCTGATCCCTCACTCATCAAAGGAACGCAGCCATGAGACGCACCTCACTCGCTCTTTGCATCGCCGCCCTCACCCTGGGCGCCACCGTTCCCGCATACGCCGCGGACCCGCACTCGCGGGATGTCCATGCCAACGCGGCCCATCCCGTGCCGGACCGGCTTTCGCTCGACCAGGGCCGCAAATGGTCCACCGACGAGGCGCTGCGCCGGAACATGGAGGAGATCCGCGCGGCGCTCGCGCAAAGGCGTGACGCGATCCTGGGTGACTGGCTCACGCCCGAGCAGGAGCGCGCGCTCGCCGGGACGATCGAGAGCCGGGTCGCGGCCATCCTCACGGACTGCAGGCTCGAGCCGCGTGCCGACGCGAACCTGCACTTCATCGTGGCCGACCTCGTTCGGGCCGCCGACATCCTGCAAGGCAAGGCGAAGGGGCCGCGGCGGGAGGGCGCCGCGCTGGCGGTGCGCGCCACGCAGATGTACGCCACCTATTTCGATCACCCGGGCTGGAAGCGGGTCTTCTAACCCATCGAGGCGCACAGGATCACCATCGACTTCGGGGCGAGTGGCCGCTACTCGGGCGGGAGTCCCAGGACCTGGAACGAGCGCTCGAGGGCGGTGCTCATCGGAAGCCCGAGGCGGACCCCGGTGGGCAACGGCCGCAGGAACCACTTGTTGTAGGTCGTCCGCAGCTCCGCGGTGGTCGCCAGCCGGACGAAGGCCGCGTTGATCACCTGCTGCAGCGCGAGGTCGCCGCGCGGGTACGCGATTCCATAGGGATCGTGCGTGAGCGGCTCTCCCACCATGGCATAGCGGTCGCGCCAGCCGCGCTCGGCCACGAGCCCCATGATGAGGATGTCGTCCGCCGCGAGGGCATCCGCGGCACCCCGATCGACCATTTCCACGGCCTCGGCGTAGGTTGGCGCGCTGACCACGCGCAATCCGGGAACGCGTCCCGCCGCGAGGGTGGCCATCGCGCGGGCGTTGGTCGTGCCGGAAACAGCGACGACTGTGCGGCCCGCCAGGTCGCGCACTGAGTGCACCGCGGATCCGCGCTTGACCAGCAGGCGCGTGCCGGCGAGGAATATCACCGGTGAGAAGGCGACCCGCTGGAGCCGCTCGGCGTTGATGGTCGTCGATCCGCACTCGAGGTCGATGCTGCCCTGCACGATCTGGTCGAGGCGGTTCTGCGGGGTAACGGGCCGGTACTCGACCCGCAGGGACTTGCCCCCGGTCGCCGCGGCGATGTCCTCGACGATCGCAAGGCAAAGGTCGATCGAGTACCCGTACGGCGCAGAGCCCGGCTTGGCGTAGGCGAACGGTACGGCGTTCTCGCGAAACCCGATGCGGACCACGCCCCTCTCGCGGATGCGCTGGAGCGCGCCGGTGAGCACAGCCGTCGCGGGCTCGTCGGATTGCCCAACGGCCTTGCCGGGGAGCACCAGCGAGAGCCAGGCGCAGGGCAAAAGCAGCCAGGCCCGCCGGTCCATGCGCTATCCGGCCATGGCTGGCGCCGTGGCCCGGTCCTCGCCTGGCAGGGGTTCGCCGAGCTGCCCCTCCCACTTCGCCACCACGGAGGTGGCGATGCTGTTGCCGATCACGTTGGTCGCGGTCCGGCCCATGTCCAGGAACTGGTCGATACCCATGATGAGCAGCAGTCCCGCCTCGGGCAGTCCGAAGGTCGGCAGGACGGCAGCGACCACCACCAGGGAAGCCCGCGGCACGCCCGCAATGCCCTTGCTGCTGACCATCATCACGAGCAGCAGGGTGAGTTGCTGCATGAACGAGAGCTCGATGCCGAAGGCCTGCGCGATGAACAGTGCTGCGAACGCCTGGTAGAGCATCGAGCCGTCGAGGTTGAACGAGTACCCCAGCGGCAGCACGAACGAGGTCACGCGGTCGTTCACCCCGAAGCGGTGCAGCTGGTTCATCAGCTTGGGGTAGGCGGCTTCGCTGCTCGCCGTCGTGAAGGCCACCATGAGCGGCTCCTTCACCAGGCCCATCAGGCTGAACACGCGCCGGCCGAGTACGAGGTAGCCCGCGCCGATGAGCACGGCCCAGAGCACGAGAAGCGCCACATAGAACGACGTGATGAACTTGCCGTAGGTCGCGAGCACGCCCAGCCCCTGCACCGTGATCGTGGCCGCTATGGCCCCGAATACGCCGGCAGGCGCGAACCCCATGACGAAGTCGGTGACCTTGAGCATGATGGGCACCAGCTGCGCCACGAACCTCGTGACCGCGTCGGTGAGCTCCGGCTTGAGCGAGGTGATGGCGAACCCGAAGAAGCACGAGAACACGAGGATCTGCAGGATCTCGTTCGTCGCCATCGCCTCGAAGAAGCTCCTCGGGAAGACGTGCGTCATGAAGTCGCGCAGGTTCATGCCGCCCGTCTTCAGGTTGGTCGCGGCGTCCTTGTCGGGCAGCGGCAGGCCCAGCCCCGTCCCCGGCTGGAACAGGTTCGCGAAGAACATCCCGAGCATCAGGGAAACCAGGGACGCGGTGATGAACCAGCCGAGCGCCTTCCCGCCGATGCGACCCACCGCCTTCGCATCGCCCATGCCCGTGATCCCGGTCACGACCGTCGCAAACACCAGCGGCGCGATGATCATCTTGATGAGGCGCAGGAAGACGTCGGACAGGATCAGGAAGTAACTCGCGATCCTGCCCGCGGCGGCCGAATCCTCCGCGCCCACATTGCACGCCCAACCCGTGAAGATCCCGGCGATGGCCGCGGCGAGGATCCAGGACGTGAGCTTCACCTCAGAACATGATCTTCGCGAGCAGCAGGGCGGTCGTGACCGCGACGGCGGTCGCCACGATGCCCGGGACCATGAACGAATGGTTGAGCACGTACTTGCCGATCTTCGTCGTCCCCGAGAGGTCGAAGTTGATCGCCGCGATGAGCGAGCCGTAGGTCGGGATGAAGAAGTAGCCGTTGACCGACGGGAACATCGCGATCAGGAACTGCGGCGGGATGCCCAGGGCCATGCCCAGGGGCATGAGGGCGCGCGTCGTAGCCGCCTGGCTGTAGAGAAGCACCGAGGCGAAGAACAGGCCGAACGCAAAGGTCCAGGGCGCCGCCTTGGCCATGTCGCCGATGGCCGGCACGATGACGTCCTTGTTCGCGGCGATGAAGCTGTCGCCGAGCCAGGCCAGCCCGAAGATGCCGATCACGGCCACCACGCCGGCCCGCAGCGTTGCGGTCTTGGGCACTTCGTCCACGTTCACCTTGGTGACGACCAGCATGATCGCCGCGACCGACATCATGACGATCTCGATCACGATGGGCATGGCGAGCGGGCCCTTGGCGCCGGGGAGCTTGCGCAACTCCGGGAAGAATCCGAAGAGCACGACGAGCGCCACGCCGATGAGGAAGACGATGGCCGAGAGCTTCGCGGCCGGCTTGAGGGGCGCTCGATCGGCGGCGACCTTCGGCGCCGGGATCTCGCCGGCCTTCAGGCGCGCCTGGTACTCCGGGTCGTCCTTGAGGTCCTTGCCGATGAACATCGATACGACCGCGGCCGCGATCACGCCGACGAGCGTGGAGGGAACGCAGATCATCAGGATCTCCGGCAACCCCCATTGCGTCAGGCCCTTCTCGGAAAACAGGCCGATCATCGCCGCCGTGGCCGCGGCCACCGGGCTCGCCGTGATGGCCTGCTGCGAGGCGATGGTAGCCACTGCCATCGGGCGCTCGGGCCGGATGCCGCTCTGGTGCGCCGTCTCGTAGATCACCGGCAGGAGCGGATAGACGATATGCCCCGTGCCCGCGACGAAGCTGAAGGACCAGGTCGTGAGCGGCGCGACGATCGTCACGTACTTCGGGTTCGCGCGGATGACCCGCTCGGCGATGCGCACCAGGAAGTCGATGCCGCCGGAGGCATCCATCACCGAGGCGGCCATGATCACCGCAAGGATGATCAGCATCACGTCGACGGGTGGCGAGGTCGGGTTCACGCCGAAGGCGACGACGAGGATCAGGAGGCCTACCGCCCCCCACAGACCCAGGCCGACGCCGCTCGACCGCGCGCCCATCCAGATGGCGGCGAGAACGACGACGAATTGAAGAACGATCGACAGGGTCATGGAAATGCTCCGTTACTGCTCGAACTTGGGATTGATGAGGTTCTCGAACGAGAACACCTCGTCCCACTTCTTCTGCGTGAGCAGCTTCCTTTCCTTCACGACGATCTGGTGCAGGCTCTTGCCGGACTCGTAGCCTTCCTTGGCGATCTCCGCGCACTTCTTGTAGCCGAGCGAGGGCTTGAGGACCGTCACGATTCCGAGCGAGTTGAGGACCATGTCGCGCGTCTTGTCCGCGTTGGCCGTGATGCCGTCCACGCAATTGACCCGCAGGCTCACGACCGCGTGCTCCATCGTCGCAATCGAGGTGAAGAGCGCGAAGGTGATCACCGGCTCCATGACGTTCAGTTGCAACTGCCCCGCGGAGGCCGCGAGCGTCACGGTGAGGTCGAGGCCGATCACGAGGAACCCGGTCTGGTTCACGACTTCCGGGATGACGGGGTTCACCTTGCCCGGCATGATCGACGAGCCGGGCTGCATCTGCGGCAGGTTGATCTCGTTGAAGCCGCAGCGCGGGCCGGAGGCGAGCAGGCGCAGGTCGTTGCAGATCTTCGTGAGCTTCGTCGACGTGCGCTTGAGCACGCCCGAGAGCAGCACGTAGGCGCCGGTGTCGGAGGTCGCTTCGACGAGGTCGTCGACGAGGATGAACTTGAAGCCCGTGAGATCCGAAAGATGCTTCGTGGCGAGCTTGGGATAGCCGGGCGCCGCAGTGACCATGGTGCCGATTGCCGTCGCGCCCAGGTTGATCTCGAGGAGGAGCTTGCGCACCTCGGCGAGGCGCTGCACTTCCTCGCCGATCGTCGTACCCCAGCCGTGGAACTCCGCGCCCATCGACATCGGCACGGCGTCCTGCAGGTGCGTGCGGCCCATCTTGAGGACCTTGTCGAACTCCTTCGCCTTCTTGAAGAAGGACTTCTGCAGCTTGGTGAGCGCGTCCATGTAGCTCTCGAGGCGCAGCACCAGCGCGAGGCGGAAGGCCGTCGGATAGATGTCGTTGGTCGACTGGCCGAAGTTCACGTGGTCGTTCGGATTGACGACGTCGTATTCACCCTTCTTGCGGCCGAGGATCTCGAGCGCGACGTTCGCGATCACCTCGTTCGCGTTCATGTTGGTCGAGGTTCCGGCGCCGCCCTGGATGAAGTCGGTGATGAACTGGTCGCGCAGGTCGCCGGCGATCAATCGGTCGCAAGCCTTGGCGATGGCGTTCGCCACTTTCTTGTCGAGTACGCCGAGGTCGCGGTTGGCGAGCGCCGCCGCCTTCTTCACGTAACCGAACGCCTTCACGAAGTTCGGCTCGAGCGACATCGGGATGTTGGTGATCTGGAAGTTCTCCTTCCCGCGGAGCGTCTGGACGCCGTAGTACGCGTCGTCGGGAATCTCCTTCTCGCCCAGGAAGTCCTTTTCCGTCCGAAAGCCCATGTGTATCTCCTCGTGAATGCCGCCTGGATCTACTTGAAACCGACGACGACCATCTTCCTGCGCATGAACGCGATCTGCTGTTGCAGCGGCAGCTCCTTGGGGCACACGTCGTGGCAGGCGAGCAGCGACATGCAGCCGAACACGCCGGAATCGTCGCCGATCAGCTCGTAGTAGTCCCCGTCGGTCCGCTGGTCGCGCGGATCGAGCCGGAATCGCGCGATCTTGTTCAGCCCCACCGCGCCCACGAAGTCCTCGCGCATCCGCGCCGTGCCGCAGGCGGCCACGCAGCAGCCGCACTCGATGCAGCGGTCGAGCTCGTAGATCTTCTCCGCGAGCTCGGGCTCCATGGGCTGCTCGACGCGCGTGAGATCCAGCTCGAGGCCGTTCATATGGACCCACGTCTGCAGCCGCTCGCTCATCCCTCGCATCCACTTGCCGGTGTCCACGGAGAGATCGCCGATCAACTCGAAGAACGGCAGCGGAGCCAGGGTGATGTCCGGGCCCACGTTCTTCGTGAGCGTGCGGCACGCGAGGTCGGGCTTGCCGTTGATCACCATCGCGCAACTGCCGCAGATGCCGGCACGGCAGACGAAGTCGAATTGCAGCGACGGGTCGAGCTTGTCGCGGATCTCGGAGAGCGCGATGAAGAGCGTCATGCCTTCGGTCTGCTCCAGCTCGTAGGTCTGCTGGTGCGGAACGCTCTTCGGGTCCGCCGGGTTGTAGCGCAGGGCGTGGATGCGGATTTTCTCGCTCATTCGGACTCCCAGGCGAAGACGGACTCCTTGTCGATCTCCGGCGGAAGCGCAGGCGCCGGTCCGGGGAAGCGCTCTTCGATCCGCTCGTTGCGTCCGCGAAGCGGCGGGGGCAGCAGGTGCTCGTAGGGCATGAGCGCCGCCTGGCGATCGAAGCGGTCGGGATGCGCTTCCTTCACCTTGTCGACTTCCGCCTGGCGGGCGGCCGTCTCCGGGTGATCCGTATAGTCCTTGGCCCCGTAGCCGCGCCAGCCCGGCGGCAGCTCCATGCGCTTCACGTCGAGCGCCTCGTAGCCGAGCGTGGGCAGCGTCTCGCCTTCCTTCCACGTGGCGAGCGTGCGCTTCAGCCACTCGGCGTCGTTGCGGCGCGGGAAGTCCTCGCGGAAGTGCGCGCCGCGGCTCTCGGTGCGCGTGAGGGCTCCGTAGGCCACGCAGAGCGCCAGCTTCACCATCTTCTGGACGCGGTACGCGGTCACCAGCTCCGGATTGGCGCCGGGCGAATTCGTCCGCAGCCCGATCGAGCGGCTGCGCACCAGCAGCTTCTGCAGGCCATCGACCGCTTGCTCGAGGTCCTTGCCGGTCCGGAAGATGCCGACCTTGGCGGTCATGATCTCCTGCATGGCTGCCTTGATCGCGGAGGCGTCTTCCCTGCCGCCCTGGGCGAGCGCATCGAGCTTGGCCTGCTCGCGCTCGACAAACTCACGTACGAGGGCCGTGGGAATCGACGCGCTGCTGTCCGGCTTGTCGCAGAAGTCCGCGATGAACTCGCCCACGATCATGCCGGCCACGACCGTCTCGGCCACGGAGTTGCCGCCCAGGCGGTTGAAGCCGTGCATGTCCCAGCACGCGGCCTCGCCCGCGGCGAACAAGCCCTTCAGGCTCGGATTCTGGCCGGTGTAGTCGGTGCGCACGCCGCCCATCGTGTAGTGCTGCGCGGGGCGCACGGCGATCATCTCCTTCGTGGGATCGACGCCGAGGAAGTAGTGGCAGATGTCCCACACCTCGCGCAGGTTGGTGTGGATGTGCTTTTCGCCCAGCAGCGTGATGTCGAGCCAGATGTGCTCGCCGAAGCGCGACTTCACGCCCTTGCCCTTGCGGATGTGCTCTTCCATGCGGCGGCTCACGACGTCGCGGGAAGCGAGCTCCTTCTTCTCCGGCTCGTAGTCGGGCATGAAGCGATGGCCGTCCGCATCCTTCAGCAGGCCGCCGTCGCCGCGGCAGCCCTCGGTGACGAGGATGCCGGCGGGGAAGATGCCCGTCGGGTGGAACTGCACCGCCTCCATGTTGCCCAGCGCCGCCACGCCGGTCTCGAGGGCGAGCGCGTGCCCGATCCCTTCGCAGATCACCGCGTTGGTGGTCACCTTGTACAGGCGGCCGGCGCCGCCCGTCGCGATGGCCGTGGCCTTGGCGACATAGGCGCAGAGCTCGCCGGTCGAAAGATCGCGCACGACCGCGCCGTAGCAGCGACCGCCGTCGTGGATCAGCGCAAGCGCTTCCTTGCGCTCATGCACCGGAATGGATTCGGCGATGGCGCGATCGGCCACCGCGTTGATCATCGCGTGGCCGGTCCCGTCGGCGGCATAGCAGGTGCGCCACTTCTTCGTGCCGCCGAAGTCGCGCTGGGCGACCAGCCCGTGGGCCTCGTCGCGCTCGGTGATCTTCACCTTCTGGCCGTTGATGACGACGTAGCGGTCGCCCTTGCGGATGCGGCTCCACGGCACGCCCCAGGCGGCCAGCTCGCGAACCGCTTTCGGCGCGGTATTCACGAACATGCGCACGACGTCCTGGTCCGCGCCCCAGTCGCTGCCGCGCACCGTGTCCTCGAAGTGGATGTCCTCGTTGTCGCCCTGGCCCTTGATGACGTTGCCGAGCGAAGCCTGCATGCCGCCCTGCGCCGCCTTGCTGTGGCTGCGCTTGGCCGGGACCAGCGAGAGGATGATCGCGTCATGGCCGCGGCGCCGCGCGCCGATGGCGAGCCGCAGTCCGGCGAGCCCGCCGCCGATCACCAGCACATCGGTGTAGATGATCTTCATTTCACGACCCCATCGTGGAGAGCGGGCTTCACCCACGCCGGCGTGTAGCGGTCGCCGGCGCGATCCTGGTGCTCGTAACCGATCTTCATGTAGGCACCCAGCGTGGCGAGTCCCAGTACGATGAAGAACACCGTGAGCGACCACTTGAGCACCGTGAGCCGGCGGCGGCCCGCGGCCGCGTCGTCGCCGAGGAACCAGCCCCACTTCACCGCGAGGCGATAGAGGCCGATGCCGCCATGCAATTCCACGCAGAAGAGGGCCACCAGGTAGAGCGGCCACCAGCGACCGGTCCACACGCGGTCGGCCGATTCGTACGGCCCGATATCGCCGGGGTGCATCATCATCTGGTAGAGGTGCACGGCGGCGATGAAGAAGAGCAGGAAGCCCGTCACCGCCTGGAACCACCACAGCGTGGTGTCGCCGTGGGCGAGCAACTTCCGGTGCCCGAGGAAAATGCTGTACTCGCGCCAGTTGGCCGGGAACTTGCGCATCGCGAGGAATGCGTGGATCACGACGAGCGCGAAGATGCCCGCGACGATCACGGAGACGACCCCGGGATAGGCCTTGCCGAAGAAGAAGTAGCCTTCGAACATCTTCGTGATCGCCCACATCGCGTCCTTCGAGATGAGGATCGAGGACACGAAGAACATGTGGCCCCACATGAAGAGCCCGAGGACGAGGCCCGAGAGGCTCTGGGCGAGGTCCATGCGCGCTGGCCACCGGCTCTTGCGAGCCTTGTCAGCGAGTCCGACACCTGCAATGACGTGCGAAGGACGGTCCATGGCGATCACTCCCTGGCCTTCAACCTGCCGTTGCTTGCTGGCATTTGCTTGCTGACGCTAGCTTGGGCCGATGGTGCTCGTCCGTATTGACGTGCGTCAACCGCAGGCGGAAGCAATGCAGGCGCGACCTTGCGTCGCGCCATCCTCGCCGCGTTGTCTGGCTAGAGCGACATCGGGCGCGCGGACTGGAAACCCAGCAGCGGCCCGTTGATTCCCTTGCCGAAAGCGAGAACCTTGAACAGCTCGCCCATCTCGGACGGGCTGATCAACCGGTGGACGGCGCTCGTGGCCTTCAGGCGCGAAAGCGTCATGTTCGGATCGCCGCCCGATACCAGCACGGCGAGACCGCATGAGATGAGGAAGTACGCCTGCGTCGTGAATCCCAGCACTTCGCAGCCCGCGGATTCCGCGGCCGCGCCCATCGCGGTGAAGTCGACGTGCGCCGTGATGTCCTGCAAACCCGGCAGGAAGAATGGATCGCCGTGGAAGCGATGGCGATAGTGGCAGCGCAGCGTCCCCATCGAACGCTGCGGATGGTAGTACTCGCGCTGCGGGAATCCGTAGTCGATGAAAAGCGCCACGCCCGCTTCGAGCGAAGCCGAGATCGTGCGCACCAGGCCTTCGGCCGCGAGCCCGATCTCCGTGAGGTACTCGTAGTCGCCCGGCGGAAGCACGGCACGTGCGCGGCGGCGCAACTCGCCGTCGGGCAGCGGCTGGTCCTCCCACGCGAAGCCGGCCTCGGAGAGGCTCACGCCGCGCTCGAGGATCGCGCCGCCCGCCTCGCGATGCACGAGCGCGAAGGGCACGACGTCCAGCACTTCGTTGGCGATCACGAAACCCCGCAGCGATTCCGGCAGCGTCTCGATCCACACGAAGCGATCGACGTCATCCGGATGGCGTGACGCGATCAGCGCGCGTTGGCGCTCCTTCAGGTCGGGGCTCACTTCGAGCAGCACGTAGCGATCGGGCGGCGTGCCCATCGCCTTCATCTCGGCATACAGGTCGGCCGCGAGAACGCCGGACCCGGGGCCCAGCTCGAAAACGTCGCCGCCCACTTGCGCGAGGACGCCGCGGGCCTGCATGGCGAGGCACTTCGCGAACAGCGGCGAGATCTCGGGCGAGGTGATGAAGTCGCCCTCGGCGCCGAACTTGCGCGCGCCCGCGGCGTAGTAGCCGAGGCCGGGCGCGTAGAGCGCGAGCTCCATGTACTTCGAGAACGGAATCCAGTCGCCCGCCTGCACGATCGCCGCGGCGATGTGCTCGGCGAGCCGGTGGGAATGCTGCGCGGCTTCGGCGGGCGGCGGCGGGAGGATGGGGTCGGCGCTGAGGGGCATGAGGTCCGCTACACTCTGATTTTCAACATCTTTTATTGCGGCGGACTATAGCATGCAAGACAGCGGCAGCCCCCGGGAAACCCCCGTCATCCTGGTGACCGGCGCGGCGCGGCGGATCGGACGCGCGATCGCCACGGCGCTGCACGGCGCGGGGGCGCGCGTGGTCCTCCACTGCCACCACTCGCGCATCGAAGCCGAGGCGCTCGCGGCCGAATTCGACGCGGCCCGGCCGAAGTCCGCCGCAGTCGTGAGTGCCGACCTCCTCGATGCCGCCGAGCTTCCGGACATGGTGGAGATCGCCGCCTCGACGTTCGGCCGCCTGGATGGCCTCGTGAACAACGCTTCCTCCTTCCACGCGACGCCCCTCGGCTCGATCGGCACGCAGGAATGGGACGATCTCGTCGGCACCAACCTGCGGGCACCCCTGCTGCTCGCGCAGGCCGCGGCCCCGCACTTGCGCCGCGCCCGCGGCGCGATCGTGAACATCGTCGACATCCATGCCGAGCGGCCGCTGCGCGACTACGCGGTGTACACGGTGGCCAAGGGCGGACTCGCCGCGCTCACGCGCTCGCTCGCCATCGAACTCGCGCCCGACGTGCGCGTGAACGGCGTGGCCCCCGGCGCGATCCTCTGGCCCGAGGACGGCCAGCACTTCGCCCGCGCCGAACGCGAGCGGATCGAGGCGCAAACGCCGCTCGGGCGGACGGGAAACCCGGCCGACGTGGCCGGCGCGGTAAAATACCTGTTGCTCGATGCGCCCTTCGTGACCGGCCAGATCCTGGCGGTCGACGGCGGGCGCTCCCTGAGCCTCTAGGAACCCATGGACACCCACACCGCCGCGCGCGACACGCGCCGCGACGATTTCGAATCGGACAAGCTCGCCAAGCGCCTGCGGCGCCTGGCCGGGCAGGCGATCGCCGATTTCTCGATGATCGAGGCCGGCGACAAGGTGATGGTGTGCCTCTCGGGCGGCAAGGACAGCTACGCCATGCTGGACCTGCTGATGCGCCTTCGCGAGAAAGCGCCGGTGCCCTTCGAGCTGGTCGCCGTGAACCTCGACCAGCGCCACCCGGGCTTCCCCGAGCACGTGCTGCCCGAATACCTCACGTCGATCGGCGTGCCGTTCCACATCGAGGTGCAGGACACGTACAGCACCGTGAAGCGCGTGATCCCCGAAGGCAAGACGATGTGCAGCCTGTGCTCGCGCCTGCGCCGCGGCGTGCTCTATCGCGTGGCGGGCGAGCTGGGCGCGACCAAGATCGCGCTGGGCCACCATCGCGACGACGTCCTCGAGACGTTCTTCCTCAACCTCTTCTTCGCCGGCCAGCTGAAGGCCATGCCGCCGAAGCTGTGCAGCGACGACGGCAAGCACGTCGTCATCCGGCCGCTCGCCTATGTCGAGGAGAGCGACCTCGAGGCGTACGCCGAGCTGCGGCAATTCCCGATCATTCCCTGCGACCTCTGCGGCTCGCAGGAGCAACTGCAACGAAAACAGGTGAAGGCGATGCTGCGCGAGTGGGAGCGCCGACACCCGGGCCGAGTGGACACGATCTTCAACGCCCTCACGCGCGTCACGCCGAGCCACTTGCTCGACCGCGCGCTGTTCGACTTCAACACCCTGTCCGCAGGCCCCGAAACCGATCCGCGGGAAGCGGCCGTCGTGCGCTTCCTGCCCAAGACACCATGACACTGAAACAGCTCGCCTCGACCCGGAAGATCACGTCCTTCCACCCGCCCCAGCGCACCCTCATGGGGCCCGGCCCCACGGAGATCCATCCGCGCGTGCTCACGACGATGAGCCAGCCGGCCATCGGCTACCTCGATCCCGTCTTCGTGGAGATGATGGAGGAGCTGAAGGCGCTGCTGCGCTACGTGTACCAGACCGAGAACGCCCTCACCTTCCCCGTCTCCGGCCCCGGCTCCGTGGGCATGGAGTACTGCTTCGTGAACCTGGTGACGCCGGGCATGAAGGTCATCGTGTGCAGGAACGGCGTGTTCGGCGGACGCATGCTCGAGAACGTCGAGCGTTGCGGCGGCGTGCCCGTCATCGTCGACGACGAATGGGGCAAGCCGGTCGATCCGCACAAGGTCGAAGACGCGTTCAAGGCGAACCCGGACGCGAAGCTGCTCGCGTTCGTGCACGCCGAGACCTCCACCGGAGCGCAATCGGATGCGAAGGCGCTCACCGCCATCGCGCACAAGCACGGCGCGATGGTGATCGTCGACGCCGTCACCTCGCTGGGCGGCACGGCGGTGCGCGTGGACGAATGGGGCATCGACGCGATCTACTCGGCGAGCCAGAAGTGCCTCTCGTGCACGCCGGGCCTTTCGCCCGTTTCGTTCTCGCAGCGCGCGGTGGATTTCGTGAAGGCGCGGACCGAGAAGGTCCACAGCTGGTTCATGGACATGACGCTGCTGTCGAGCTACTGGGGCAACACGAACCGCACGTACCACCACACGGCGCCGACCAACTCGCTCTTCGCGCTGCACGAGGCCCTGCTGCTGATCCAGGAGGAAGGCCTCGACAAGTCGTGGGCGCGCCATCGCCGCCACCACGTCGCGCTGAAGGCCGGCCTCGAGGCGATGGGCCTCAAGTTCTTCGTCGAGGAGAAGTACCAGCTGCCGCAGATGAACGCGGTGCTGTGCCCCTCGGGCGTCGACGAGGAACTGGTGAGGAAGTCCCTGCTGGGCGAGTTCGGCATCGAGATCGGCGCCGGCCTGGGTCCCCTCAAGGGCAAGATCTGGCGCTTCGGCCTCATGGGCTACTCGTGCCGCCCGGACAACGTGATGCTTTGCCTGTCGGCCCTGGGCTCGGTGCTGATGGATCTCGGGCTGCCCATCAAGGTGGGCGAGGCCGAGGCGGCCGCGCACAACGCGTATGCCACGCTGCACGCCGCGGACGCGCAGCACGCCCGCAAGAAGGTGGCGGTCGCCTAGAAGCGCCGCCATCCCCGCGCAGGCGGGGACCGCAAAAGCAAAAAGGGCGCCGCGAGGCGCCCTTTTCTTTCGGCCGCGAGGCCGGAGCCCTTACTTCTTGGGCTCTTCCTTCTTGTCTTCTTTCTTCGCGTCAGCCTTCGGGGCCGCCGGAGCGGGCGCCGCAGCCGGAGCGGGCGCCGCGGCAGGAGCCGGGGCAGCCTTCTTCTCTTCGACTTTCTTCACTTCCTTCTTCGCGTCGGCCTTCGGGGCCGCCGGAGCGGGCGCCGCGGCAGGAGCCGGGGCAGCCTTCTTCTCTTCGACTTTCTTCACTTCCTTCTTCGCGTCAGCCTTCGGGGCCGCCGGGGCGGGCGCCGCAGCCGGAGCGGGCGCCGCGGCAGGAGCCGGGGCAGCCTTCTTCTCCTCGGCCTTCTTCTCGTCGGCCTTCTTGTCCTGGGCCATCGCAACGCCCGTCGACAGCGCGAAAACGGCGCCGATCGTCGTGGCGAGCAGGCTCTTCATGATGTTGCCTTTCATAACTTGGTCTTCTCCATGGATTTCATGCGGGGAACGTCGTCGTAGGCGGTCGTGCTCTCCCCTTGTGAGCCGCTCCCGCGCGCGCACTTTATCATGCTCCGGCACAGCCTCCTAGATGCAGCCGTCTGTGCGGTGCCGCACCCGCGGAGCCGGGAGAATTCGTCATGGGCAGGGCGGGAAAGACGGCTTGACGGTAGACGATCAGCGGCAGAATAATGTGCAGCTAAATTATTGAATTAAAAGATACATCCCCAATGCGCCCTTCCGCTTCGCGCCTGCTTGTCGCTGTCACCCTTGCCCTGTCGTCCGGCCTCGCCGGAGCGCAGGGCTTCAAGTTCTCCAACGAGGAGGAGGCCCAGAAGGCCGATGACGCCTCGCGCAAGGACCGCGTGCGCGCGCAACTCGCCAGCCCCTGCCGGAACAAGATCAAGGACCAGAAGATCCTGGTCCTGGTGGGCGAAAGCCGGGTCGGCCGCATCGAGGCGAACCAGGAGGTCTATGGCGAGCACTTCAATGCCATCAACTCCCGCCTGCGCGCGGTCGGCCTGCGCACCTATACCCAGGCCGAGATCACGTCGCAGATCGCCCAGGCCGAGCTCGACGCCTACTTCAAGAACGACCCGGATGCGGCCCTCAATGCGTCCAAGAAGCTCGCCGCCCAGTACATCCTGCGCGGCGTGATCAGCTCCGTAGCCACGCGCAACGCCCTGATCAACGTGAACCAGGTCACCATCCGCATGAACTTCGTGCTCACCGGCGCCGACGGCCGGATGATCTCGCAGGCGAGCGCGGAGAACGCGAGCTACGCCGGCCAGGACACCTCCGGCATGGCGCTCACCCTGATCAACGAGCGGGCCGACGACGTCGTGGCCCGTCTCTACAGCGACTACTGCCGCGCCGCCGGCGTGAAGTAGCCTCCTCGACTCCCGTTTCAACCCAGACAAAAGGAAACCGCACCATGACGCGCCCCTCCTTCCGCTCGGTCCCCGTCGCCGCTGCCACGCTGGTCCTCCTGCTTTCGGGCGGTTCCGCGCTCGCGCAGCCCACCTTCGGCAACCCCTCGCCCAACAAGGGCTCCGGCACCTCGCAACGCGCCAACGAGATGGCCGACGAAGCCGCGTACAAGGACGTCGACTACAAGAACAAGGCGAAGCGCGGTCCGGCGCTGGTCGTGATCCCGGGCGAAGTGAAGAGCAACAACGCCACGTTCACGCAGCGCTTCCTGCCGAACAACATCGCCGACTTCGGCGAGCTGGAGCTCTCGGCCGCCAACTTCCCGGTGCTCGAGCGCAGCAACCTCGGCTCGCTCACGCGCGAGATCGAGCTCGCCTACAACCTGGGCGACCCCGCCGCCGCGCGCAAGACGATGCAGATGGGCAAGCTCAAGACGACCAAGTGGGTCGTCAAGTTCGACATCATCAAGGCCGAGCAGGTCGCCGCGGCCAACCAGGGCTTCGACGGGCGCGCGCTGGGCGGCCTGATCGGCGTGCTGGGCGGCAGCCGCGCTTCGGGCGCCGCGGGCATCGCCGCGGGCTCCGTGCAGACGCAGGACAACACGGGCGTGTGGCTGATCGGCCTGCGCTACAAGATCATGGACGCCAACACCACCGAGCAGGTGGCCCAGGGCTACAAGGAGCTCAAGATGGAAGTCGGCTCCACGCAGACCAGCGTGCTCGGCGTGTCCGGCGGTGCCAAGGGCGGTGTCGGCCTCGACACGATGGTCCAGCGCCTGGTCCAGACGGCCGTGTACGACATCGACGCCAAGTACAAATAATCACTCGGAGCTGAACCGGCAATGACTGAAGTCATCTCGAAGCTCGGCAAGTACGTCATCCGCCGCGAGCTCGGCAAGGGCGCGATGGGAGTCGTGTACGAGGGCTTCGACCCCTTCCTCGAACGCACCGTCGCGATCAAGACCATCAAGCCGCAGCAGCTCGTGAGCAAGGAGGCCGCCGACGTGCTGGCGCGCTTCAAGCGCGAGGCCCAGTCGGCCGCGCGCCTCAACCACCCCGGCATCGTCGCGGTCTACGAGTATGGCGAGGCGGTGCCCGAGGACGACCGGACGATGGTCGCGACGCAGGCCACGGTCGCCGACCAGTCGAAGAAGGTCGCCTACATCGCGATGGAGTTCGTGAAAGGCCGCGAGCTGCGCGACTACTTCGAGGCGAACGAGCGCTTCTCGCTGCCCGACGTCGCCCGCCTGATGGGCGAGATCCTCCAGGCGCTGGGCCACGCCCACGCCAATGGCGTCACGCACCGCGACATCAAGCCCGCGAACCTCATCGTCGTCGACGACGGCCACGTCAAGGTCGCCGACTTCGGCATCGCGCGGGTCGAGAAGTCCGAGCTCACGCAGGCCGGTGCCGTGATGGGCACGCCCCAGTACATGTCCCCCGAGCAGTTCCTCGGCCAGCCGGTCGACGGGCGCAGCGACCTCTTCTCGTGCGGCGTGGTGCTCTACCAGTTCCTCACCGGCGAGAAGCCGTTCACGGGGAACACCACGACCATCATGTACAAGGTGCTGCAGGAAGAGCCCCTCGCGCCGTCGAAGCTGAACGTCGGCCTGCCGGGCGCCTTCGACTCGGTCATGAAGAAGGCGATCGCCAAGAGCCCGGCCGAGCGCTACCAGACCGCCGCCGAGTTCGCCGCCGCCATCCGTGCGGCGGTCGATGGGGTGGCCACGGTGAGCTCCACGGACGCCACGGCCATCAACGCGACCGTGCCGCCTCCGCCCCCGCCACGTCCGCCCGCTGCCACGGCAGCCCCGGCCGGCGGCTCCGCGC
>Ga0075366_10000430_pt1 | contig 19592 bp, 12 predicted proteins | sample EndMethybrTD3031_FD_72351 | JGI IMG/M metagenome (GOLD analysis project Ga0075366, IMG submission 72351) | Populus endosphere microbial communities from Tennessee, USA - Endosphere MetaG P. TD hybrid TD303-1 | ecosystem: Host-associated > Plants > Roots > Endosphere | place: USA: Tennessee...
GACGACCCATTCCTGGCCCACCGATGACCGAGGCCGTTACGGGAAATCCCGCAGCAGCACGGTATCATTCCCACCGCTGCGGGCGCGCCGGAGCCAGCGGCAGCAACGATCCGATCAGAACAGCACAACGATCGGCCGGTGATCACACCCGATGGGAGGGATGTTCGCGTTGTCCGCGCCGGCCCTCACTCGACTTTCGATTCGGCCCGACTCCGCCAACAACTTCCTGATGAACCTTCGCATTCAACCCGTCATCATGGCCGGTGGTTCCGGCACTCGGCTGTGGCCGCTGTCACGCTCGCAATTCCCCAAACAGTTTCTGGTCCTGTCCGGAGATCGCAGCCTCTTCCAGCAGGCGGCCACCCGCGTCATGGACATCGCCTGCGACGACATCGAATCCGCCGCGCCGATCGTGATCGGCAACGATGAACACCGCTTCCTGCTCTCCGAACAACTGCGTGAGCTCGATCTTGTTGGCTCGCGCATGTTGCTGGAGCCCGTGGGACGCAACACGGCGCCTGCGTTGACGCTGGCTGCGCTGGAAGCCATTGAATCCGGCGCTGACCCTGTATTGGTGGTGGCGCCTGCAGACCAGACCGTGACTGACGCCGCAGCCTTCTCTCAAGCCCTCCGAGACGCAGTCCGTCGCGCGGTTGACGGCGCCATCATGACGCTCGGCATACCGCCACTCGCCCCTGAGACCGGCTTCGGGTACATCCAAGCGCGCGACGGCGAGGATGGTCCGCTGGTCGGGCGCTTTGTCGAGAAGCCCGATGCGGCCACGGCACAGCAATACCTCGACGAAGGCGGCTATTTCTGGAACAGCGGCATCTTCGTGCTGCGCGCGTCAACCTGGCTGTCCGCGCTTGAGGTCTTCCGCCCCGACATCCATGCCGCCACCGGGCGCGCGTGGCGCGCCCGCAGCGAGGACGGCAACTTCGTGCGCCCTGGACGGGCCGAGTTCGAGGCCGTGCCCAGTGAATCGGTCGACTACGCGGTGATGGAGAAATGCCCAGGCACTGGCTTTCGCATCGGCGTGGTACCCATGAGTGCAGGCTGGTCCGATCTGGGCGCTTGGGACGCGGTGTGGAACGTCGCGTCAAAGGACGACGCCGGCAATGCATCGACCGGCGACGTGATCACGTCGGACAGCCGCAACACCTTGGTCCATGCATCGAGTCGCCTCGTGGGCGTGGTCGGGCTGGATGATGTGGTCGTGGTCGAGACGCCGGACTCCGTGCTGGTGGCCCACCGCAACAACAGCCAGGACGTCAAGAAGCTGGTCTCTGCCCTCCATTCAAGCGGTCGCCAGGAACCCAACCTGCATCGAAAGGTGCACCGCCCCTGGGGCTGGTACGACAGCATCGACGCCGGTCCGCGCTTTCAGGTCAAGCGCATCATGGTCAAGCCCGGTGCGAGCCTGAGCCTGCAAATGCATCACCACCGCGCGGAACACTGGATCGTGGTGAGCGGCACGGCGGAAGTGACCAATGGCCAGACGGTCACGATCCTCGCCGAGAACCAAAGCACCTATATTCCCCTCGGCCAGACACATCGGCTGGCCAACCCGGGCAAGGTCCCGCTCGAATTGATCGAAGTGCAGTCGGGCTCCTACCTGGGCGAAGACGACATTGTCCGGTTCGAAGATACGTACGGACGAAAATAGCGCGGCCTGCCTATACCCCAGACCAGCAGGCTCCCTCCATGGACCTCTGCACGCTGCGCAGCCGAGTCGCCTCGGTGCAGCGCGCAGTCAACAGCCACCTCTTCCTACCCACCATGCCATTCCTCTCCCGCACGACCATCGGCATCCTGAGCGCTGCCACGATCATGGTCGGCTGTGCCCAGATGCCTTCGGTTGGACCGAACAGCAAGCAGATAGACCAGGCCGTCGCGCCGCCAGGAGAGCCGACCATCCAGATCGTCGACGTCGACGACGCGGTCACCCGGCAACTCCTCGTGCAGCGCAAGCAGAAGCTGTTCTCCGAGGCTTTGGGAAACACGCCCGCGCAGTACAAGGGCATCGGGCCCGGGGACGTGCTTGAAGTGAGCATCTGGGAGGCCCCACCGGCGACCCTGTTCGGCAGCGGCATGTCCGAGACGCGTGGTGCCGCCTCGGCAGCACGCGCTACGACCTTGCCCGACCAGACGGTGGACCGCGACGGCAACATCAGCGTGCCCTTCGCGGGAAAGATCCACGCAGCTGGCCAGACCTTGTCTGCAGTTGAAGAGGACATCGTCAGCCGCCTCAAGGGCAAGGCCAACCAGGCCGTGGTGATGGTCCGCCAAACACGCAACCTGTCGTCGACGGTGACTGTGGTCGGCGAGGTTGCCAACAGCCTGAAGGTTCCGCTGACACCGGCCGGCGAGCGCCTGCTCGATGCCTTGGCCACCGCAGGCGGCGTGCGGCAACCGGTGAACAAGATGACGCTCCAGGTCACGCGTGGCCGAGAGCTCTACAGCTTGCCCCTGGACGCAGTCATCAGAGACCCGTTGCAAAATGTTCCGCTGCACGCGGGCGACGTGGTCACCGCCCTGTTCCAGCCTTTGAGCTTCACGGCGCTGGGCGCCACGGGCAAGAATGAGGAAGTCAACTTCGAAGCACAAGGCATCAGCCTCGCGCAAGCACTGGCAAGGACGGGCGGACTCATCGACGCGCGCTCTGACGCTCGGGGCGTGTTCATCTTCCGCCTCGAACCCAAGGACGCCTTGAGCGCCTGGCCCCGGCAACCCGTGGCCTCCACGCCCGAAGGCATGGTTCCGGTGGTCTACCGCATCGACCTGAAAGATCCGAGCAGCTTCTTCGTCATGCAAAGCTTCGCGATCAACAACAAGGACATTTTGTATGTCTCGAATGCGCCAATAGCCGAACTGCAGAAGTTCTTGAATCTGGTGTTCTCGGTGGCGTATCCGGTGATTAGCGCGATACAGGTGACGCGATGACTGACACGAAAGTCATTGGAATGTGCGGAGCATTCGCCATCTGGCTGGCAGGTCGATTCGTTCCCACTTGGCAGTAACTTGTTCAATCGGCCACTTGATGAAAGACAATTCAATTGCACCGCAAGGCGCCGAAGCGCTGGCGATAGTGCTGTCTTTGTACGACGAAGACTTCGTTCGCGCAGCCTACCAAGTCATTCTGGGCCGGGAGCCAGATCGAATCGGGTTCGAACATTACGTGTCTCAGGTGAGAAAAGGCACGTCGAAGCGACGTATCGTGGTTGAGCTAGCGCTTTCCCCGGAAGGAAAGAAATGCCCCGATGTTCCAGGCCTGCACGAACTAGTGGCGCAATATACGCGCCGCCTGCCATATGTTGTCGTGCGTTTGCTGCGGCGTATCAAGGGAGATTCGCCTGAGACGACAAAGCGCCAACTCCGGATTCTGGAAAATCGCCTGTACACGGTCGAAAAGGCGATAGTCGGTCAATCCACCCTGCTTTCCGAGGCGCTCGCTATCCTCAAGCAGAATCGACAGCAAGCACCGGTAGCCCCGGATGCTCAGGTCGGGACTAACTCTGTTCAGTCATTTTCGCTCCCTCCGCACACTCCCCGCGTGGCCCACTTGTACAGCGAACTGAAGGCGGCCATTGCACTGAAGATCAGGAAGGCGGAATAGATTCATGAGGATTCTCATTGACCTGCAGGGAGCCCAGAATGGAAGCCGACAACGTGGCATTGGACGCTATTCGCTAGCCCTGTCCAAGGCCATTGCCCGCAACGCCGGGAAGCATCAAGTATTCATCCTTCTCAACGGCCTCTTCCCTGAGACTATTGAAGACGTCATACAATCATTCAATGATTTGCTGCCGCTGGACCATTTCCTGGTGTTTTCGGCATGCGGTCCGGTTGACGAATTGCGCCCGGAAAATGCTTGGCGCCGCCTTACCGGAGAAGTTCTGCGGGAACATGTCATCGCCCAGCTGCTGCCTGACGCGCTTTTGATCACAAGCATGATCGAAGGTGCTCAGGACAACACCCTGACGTCAATCGGACGTATTTCGTCTCCGGTTGCTACGGCGGCAATCTTGTATGACCTGATTCCGCTGAGCGACCCTGATCGTTACATCGGTTGGGAGCCGGCGAAGAACTGGTACCACAACAAGATCGATTCATTGCGCCGCGCAGATCATCTGTTCGCCATATCTGATGCTGCTGCCGAAGAGGCAATGACACTGCTCGGAGTTGCGCAAGACCGAGTTTCCAGCATCTCATCCGCGGCTGACGAATCATTTTCCTCGGCGCATCTCTCGCGCTCTGAGATCACGTCAGTGACAACCAAGTTCGGCATCAATCGGAAATACTTGATGCACTCCAGCGCGTTTGAACCGCGCAAGAACTTTCAAGGCTTGATTCGAGCCTTTGCGGAATTGCCGAAGCATGTGCGCAAGGATTTCCAACTCGTCCTGGTGTGCAAGCTCAACGGTGTGGGCCGGTCGGAACTCGAAGAGGTCACCAAGACTTGCGGCTTGACACCCAGTGATGTCGTCTTGACTGGGTACGTTTCAGATGCAGATCTAATCGCTCTCTATTCCGGATGCCACTTGTTCGTGTTCCCTTCGTTTCACGAAGGATTCGGTCTGCCGGCCCTTGAGGCAATGTGCTGTGGCGCTCCGGCTATCGGATCCAACCTGACCAGCATTCCTGAAGTCATTGGACGACGTGACGCGCTCTTTGACCCGGCCTCGATTCAAAGCATGTCAGCTCTCATTCAGAGAGTCTTGACTGATGCAAGCTTCTACGCGTCGTTGAAGAAGCATGCCGAAGTCCAATCCAGCAAGTTCAGCTGGGATGCCACGGCCACGCGAGTAATCGCCGGCCTCGATGGAATGGTGGCTTCGCGCGACCTGCACATGGAACAATCGGGCTCATCTCGCCTGCCAGAAATCCTGGAGGCCATCGCCGAGATTTCGAGTCATATCACGCCCACCGACGCAGATGTCTTTGAGCTCGCTCAACAAATCGGCGCCAACGAGAACGCTGTCGCTCGCGTCAAGGCATCCGCTGACTTCTGCAGGCCTTTGACTTGGCGAGTAGAGGGTCCTTTCGATAGCACGTACAGCCTCGCGCTGCTCAACCGCGAGACGGCCAGGGCTCTGTCCGAACTGGGACACATAGTCGTCTTGCATTCGACTGAAGGGCCAGGTGATTTTCCTGCGAATCCAGCGTTTCTGAAGCAGAACCCCGACCTTGCGCAAATGCACTCTCGTGTGCCGGAACATGCGCACTCGTCAGTCGACGTGGTGAGTCGAAATCTCTACCCTCCTCGAGTTGACGACATGGGCAGCAGTCTGAATTTGTTGCATCACTACGCTTGGGAAGAATCTGGGTTCCCGCAAGCATGGGTCGAAAAATTCAACGCCCACCTCCATGGCATGACATGCCTTTCGACTCACGTCGAAAAGGTTCTGGTCGACAACGGTGTCAGCGTGCCGATGGCAACTTCGGGTTGCGGCGTCGATCATTGGGAACGTGTTATCCCAACTGCGGGCTATGCCGCTCGAGGACGCCGATTTCGCTTTCTCCACGTTTCGTCATGCTTCCCGCGAAAGGGTGCCGAAACATTGCTTGATGCATTCGGAAAGGCCTTTTCTGACTCCGATGACGTATCGCTCGTTATCAAGACTTTTCCCAACCCCCATAACGAAATTCATTCGTGGCTCGCTGAACGCAGGAAGGCCAATTCAAGGTTTCCCGATGTCGTGGTGATAGAGGACGATCTTTCCGACTCCGACCTGAAGGCCCTTTACCAGAGCTGCCACGCGTTCGTCGCACCCACGCGGGCTGAGGGCTTCGGTCTCCCGCTGGCTGAAGCCATGCTGAGTGGCATACCGGTGATAGCCACTGGATGGAGCGGACACCTCGATTTTTGCAACGAGCAGACCGCTTGGCTGGTCGACTACACCTTTCGACGTGCCGAAACACACTTCGGCGTATTCGCATCCGTGTGGGCCGATCCGGATGTTGACGCCCTGAGCGGGGCGATGACAACACTTCGCGATGCGCCAACGGCGTTGCTTCGTTCAAAAGCTCGCGCCGGACGAGAGTTGCTTCTGGCCAACTTCAAATGGAGCGATGTTGCTGCTCGTCTGGTGACCGCAGCAATGGATTGGAAAGCTGATCCGGTTCAGACACAGGCGCCGCGAATCGGATGGATTACGACGTGGAATACCAAGTGTGGTATCGCCGCTTATTCCGAACAGCTTCTCAAGGAATTTCCCGAGGATGTCACCATCCTTGCGCCTCACCAAGACGGGAGACTGCGCGAAGATCAGCCAAATTGCGTTCGTTGTTGGTATTCGAGCAAGGATGAGAACAGCTTTGAAGAGTTGAACCGACAGATCGTTGGAAACGATCTCGATACCATCATTCTCCAGTTCAACTACGGTTTCTATAATTTCCGTCAATTGGCCTCGTTCGTTTCGAATCAGATCGAAGACGGTCGGATTGTCATCATCATGATGCATTCGACTGGCGATCCTGAATTGCTGCCGCGTTGGAATTGGAGCCTGGACGAACTGATCCCGGTATTGGCCCGGTGCCAGCGGGTGCTCGTCCACACCGTCAATGACCTCAATCGACTCAAGCAACTGGGGCTGACGCGAAACGTTGCACTCTTCCCGCTTGGGGTTGTTGATGTGAAACCGCGGGCAGCCAAGCGGTTTGAGAAACGGGTGCCATTGATCGCCACCTATGGATACTGCCTTCCGCACAAGGGACTGGTGGAGGTGATAAAAGCAGTCGCTCTGCTGCGAGAAGATGGGACGCCAGTGCGGCTCCGACTTGTCAACGCCGAGTATCCAGCCCCGGTATCGAAAAAGCTGGTGGCCGAGCTTCGGGAACTGATAGAGCAACTCGACCTCGGTGAGTTGGTCGAACCACAACATGATTATCTTGCAGACGAGGAAAGTCTTCGCGTCATGCAGGAGGCGGATCTCTTGGTATACGCCTACCAAGACACCAACGAGTCCGCAAGCGCAGCGGTGCGTCATGGCGTGGCGGCCTCTCGGCCTGTCGCCGTCACCCCGCTCGCAATCTTCGACGACCTGGGAAATGCCGTCCATCGCCTACCGGGACGAACGCCTCGTCAAATTGCGGACGGCGTAGCTGCGATCCTAGATCAAGTTTCGCGCGGCACTGACGCTGCGATGTCTGTTTCCCGAGATGCAGAGAAATGGCGCCTCGCACACAGCTACTCAGGATTGAGCAAGAGGCTACTCAACATCTGTACGGGGTTGTCGCATACAAAGCCATCATCGCAAAGAGTGTTTGATGGCTCAAGCCGGGACCTTAGAACCGCAGTCGGCGAGATCAAGGGACGCGCGGTTGAGTCGACCGGAGTCGCGGGCTACTTGGTTTTCGGCCCATACTTGACTTTGCCCCCCGGCAAATACGAAATCGAGATTCGCGGCAGTTTCAAAATCCCGCCGGGTGCAAACGCGCATCTTGATGTCACCGTCAACAATGGTACAAATGTGTTGTCCCGGTTGGACTTCGTGGGCTTCAAGGCGGGCACAATCGCAAGCGCGTTGTTCCAGCTTGACAAGCGATGCTTCGACCTGGAGATCCGTGTCGTCGTCGACAGCCTTGCCAAGTGCAGAATCGAACGCATAGAACTCTCGCGATCACGTACGTCAATCGGAAGCTCCCAAAAACTTGCTTCAGGAATTGCGGTTGGCCTCGGTCGAACTGCAGGGTCCGAACTGAGACCGAGCGTCCTGTTGCGTCCTCATCCTATTGACCGATAGGACTTGAGGTCTAGCCCATTGTCCCGTCAGAAGTTCCTCGCATTCAGTTCCTGGCAACCAACCTTCAGATCACTCCTATGAAAACAGCAATCGTCACCGGCATCAGCGGCCAAGATGGCGCTTACCTTGCAGAGCTTCTCTTGTCCAAGGGCTACAAGGTCTACGGCACGTTCAGGCGTACAAGCTCGGTCAACTTCTGGCGCATCGAAGAACTTGGCATCGAAAAGCATCCCAACCTGCACCTGATCGAATACGACCTGACTGATCTCGGCGCGAGCATTCGGTTGCTGCAAACCACCGAAGCGACCGAGGTCTACAACCTTGCCGCACAGAGCTTCGTGGGTGTCTCGTTCGAACAGCCGATCACGACCGCAGAGATCACCGGCATTGGCCCGGTCAACCTGCTCGAAGCCATCCGCATCGTCAACCCGAAGATCCGGTTCTACCAAGCCAGTACATCGGAGATGTTCGGCAAAGTTCAGGCCGTGCCGCAAAGCGAGAGCACGCCCTTCTACCCGCGCAGCCCCTATGGGGTGGCCAAGCTCTACGCACACTGGATGACGATCAACTACCGTGAGAGCTACGGCATCTTCAGTTCCAGCGGCATCCTCTTCAACCACGAGTCTCCCCTGCGCGGCCGCGAATTCGTGACGCGCAAGATCACCGACAGCATGGCCAAGATCAAGTTGGGCAAGCTCGACGTGCTGGAGCTTGGCAATATGGATGCGAAGCGTGACTGGGGCTTTGCGAAGGAATATGTGGAAGGCATGTGGCGCATGCTCCAGGCCGATCAGCCGGACACCTTCGTGCTGGCCACCAACCGCACGGAAACTGTTCGCGACTTCGTTCGACTCGCCGCCAAGGCGGCAGGCATCGAACTGGCGTTCAAGGGCACTGCCGAGGCCGAGGTTGGCGTCGACACCCGCAGCGGCAAGACGCTCGTGCGCATCAACCCCAAGTTCTACCGGCCGGCCGAGGTCGAGTTGCTGATTGGCGACCCGGAAAAGGCCAAGCGTGAACTCGGATGGTCGCCGTCCACGTCGCTCGAGCAGTTGTGCGACATGATGGTGGCCGCCGATCTGCGGCGCAACGAGACGGGCTTTTCGTTCTGAACGCCGGCGCTCCCGTGAGCAAGCGCGTCCTGGTCACCGGCGCAGCGGGCTTCACCGGCCGTTACTTGGTCGCCGCGCTCGCAAACGCCGGTCATCACGTGACCGGGTTGGTGCAGCGTGCACCTGCGCAGCCGGTGGAAGGCGCCAGCGATCTGATCGAATGCGAACTGGGCGATCCGGCGGGCCTGTCGCGTGCGCTGGATTCAGCGCGCCCGCAATGGGTCGCGCATCTGGCCGCGATCGCCTTCGTTGCACACGGCGACGCTGACGCGATGTACCAAACCAATCTGCTGGGTACCCGCCACTTGCTCGAGGCACTGTCTCAGCAGTCGAGTTCGGCCGTCGAGTCGGTCCTTCTCGCCAGCAGTGCGAACATCTATGGCAATGCCACGGAAGGTGTACTGGACGAGTCAACACCACCGGCACCTGCCAACGACTATGCAGTCAGCAAGCTGGCGATGGAGTACCTTGCCCGCTTGTACGCCGGCAGGCTTCCCTTGATCGTCACGAGACCGTTCAACTACACGGGCGTCGGCCAAGCGGAGTCGTTCCTGCTGCCCAAGATCGTCGCTCACGTCCGTCAAAGGGCGCCAGTGGTCGAACTCGGCAACCTCCACGTGGCGCGCGACTTTTCCGATGTGCGCATGGTGGTGGAGGCCTATGTGCGCCTGCTTCAAACGCCGTCGGCGGTGGGCGAGACCTTCAATGTCTGCTCAGGCGTGGCCTACACGCTCGACGAAGTGCTGGCACTGGTTCGAGCCATCTCCGGGCACGATTTTGAAGTGCGCGTGAATCCGGCCTTCGTGCGGCAGAACGAGGTCAAGACACTGCTCGGGAGCCGCGCGCGACTCGAAAACTGCGTGGGTCCGCTCACTGGATTCGAGTTGCGTGACACCTTGCAGTGGATGCTCGACGCGCCCCAGTAGCATGACTGGCGGACCCGTGGCGCCTCTTGGCGGCCCGGGTCCAGTGGCGTTCAAACTTAGCCGACGGCCCCCTGCTTGACAACGCTGTCTCGCAAGAATTTTGCCCACAGGGGCAAGATTCGATCGGGCAGGTAGCGGGCAGAGACCTCGGCACCCGCAGCGATCAGTTCCTGCCGGCGCGTCATCTGTCGCGGATCGATGATTCTGTCGATGGCAACAATGGCTTCGGCAACCGAATACGGACCAAAGTACTCAGCCGCATCGGCGTAGATTTCGCGGTGCACCGGAAGATCTGACGCCGCGACCGCGCCGCCACAGCGCATCGCCTCCACGCCGGAGTAGCCAAACCCTTCGGCATAGCTCGGGCAAACCGTGGCACGCGCATGCGCATACAACAGCCGAAGCTCGTCGGGCGGCACATCCGCCAACAAGAAGGCTTCACCACGTTCGATCCAGGGCAAGAATTGGCGAACGATGGGCTCGTGGTCCCAGCCCAATCCGCCGACGCAGACCAATCGCAGATCGGGATATTTTTCGGCCCGCAATTGCTCCCACGCAGCCAGCACTGTTTCATGATTCTTGCGCGGCTCGATGGTCGAGACCACCAACAAGTAGTCGATCGGAGGCCGCGCGAGCGCATCGGCTTCGGTTCCCAAAGGCCTGGCAGCCGGCCCCGCGACCGGTGTCACGCCAACGCGCTCGTTGAAGCGCTTCGACAAGATTTCCGCGACGCGCGTGTGCGAGGACTCTTCCCGATAAAAATGGTGCGACAACATGCACGGTATGGTCACCGCCGTCGACTCGGCTTCGGGAAAGACGGCGAGCAGGTCACGCCGCGTCGCATCCGAACAGCAGGCAAACCATGCGCCGCTGGCCACGTTCTTGCGCAAGGCCCCATAGTGCAAGGCCTGATGAAAACTCTTGTCGACGATGGTGTGCGGCATGAGCAGCGGCACGGCATCGAAATAGCGAATCACCAGGCGCGTCGATTTCGCCACCGTGGCCGGATACGGTGTCTGGCCGATGAACACGTCGATCCCCCGCGTGTCCAGGCGCGGGTAGCATACCCAGCCCAACTTGCGCGTCAGCAGCCCGCAGGCGTGCATGGCGGCATAGGGCAAGCGAGCGACCAGGAATCCGGCGCCCGTGACCCGTTCAAAATCTTCGGCAGCCAATGTCTTCGCAAAGAGGGTGCGCCAGACGAAGTCGCGAAAATGCGCCGGCTCGAACACGCTGAGCCGTTGCGCAATGCCGAGGACACTGCTGAGTGCCAGCACGAACGGCGAGGACACGGTCTTCAGGCGATTGCGCACCTTTTCGAAGAAGGCGCGCCTGCCCGGTTCCTGCATCGAGACCACGACACGCGAGAGCCGATTGATCTGCTGGTCTGGCGATGTCTTCCTGCGCCATCGCGATGGCTGCGCGGGCAGCCCAGGATCAAGCACCCGGTTGCTGCTCTGAATGAGGCCGTGCACCTGCACGTCGGACAGGTGCGCGAGGCCGTTGAAAAGCAACCGGGTCTCCTGCGGAATTCCAGCGTGGCCCGCCAGCGCCGGACGAAGTTCGATCAGGACCTTCAATGACGCAGTGCGCTCTGCCGGCGCCGATTCGACTGGCCGGCTCATGCAGTGCTGATCTGGTAGAACTCGTAGGCTTCGTCGACCGAGGCGAACGAATGCAGCTTTCCCTCATGCAGGACGCAGGCGGTTTCGCAATGCTGCCGGATGACGTTGGGATCGTGCGACACAAGGATGAATGCCCGGTCCTTGCGCTTTTCGAACAGCTCGTGATGGCAGCGCTCGTGAAACCGCGCGTCACCGACCACCATGGTCTCGTCGATCAGAAAGCAGTCGAACTCGACCGCCATCGACAAGGCAAAGGCCAGCCGCGTCGACATGCCCATGGAGTAATGGGACACCGGTTCGCGGAAGTACACGCCCAACTCAGTGAATTCTTCAACGAATGCCACCTTTGGGCGGTAGTCGACGCCATAGATGCGGCACACGAACTTGAGGTTGTCGAGCCCAGTCAGGTGCGGTTGAAAGGCGCCACCGAAAGCAAGCGGCCACGATACGCTCATGCCGCGGCGAATCTTCCCGGAGGTCGGACGCTCGGCGCCGCTGAGCAGGCGAATGAGCGTGGACTTCCCGGCGCCATTGCGGCCCAGAATGCCCACGTTGCGGCCTCGCTCCAGGCGAAGGTTGATGCGGTCCAAAATGACGCGCTTGCCCAGCCGGGTCTGATACGTCTTGCAGACGTTCTCGATCGAGATCATGGCGCCTCGACACGTCGTCCGGCATCGCGTGCCAACAACAGCCCCACCAGGTTCAGCACCAGGCAAACCGCGGCCATGTAGGCCGCGTTGTGGTGGGTGTGGACGGCATTGCCGAAATACCCTTCACGGACGATTTCGACACCATGCACCATCGGTAGCAGCAGCACGATGTCCTGGGCGTTCTTGGGTAGCCAGTCGACCATGAATGCCGCCCCGGACAGCGGAAACAGCAAATAGGACGTGGGGTGCCAGATGCGGTCGACGATTTCCGAGTACGACGTCGCAGCGCCCAGGACGAGCCCCAGAGAGGCTCCGAACCAGGCCAGCATCAGCCATCCGCCCAGGACGAGAGACAAGTCCACAGGCGGTGCAATCGCCTCAATGGAGATAAAGAAGATCGACAGCAGCGTGAACGATGCTGTCGCGCCCGCCAGTTCCAGGATGATCCGCGTGATGAACAAGTCGACCACCTGAACGTTGCGGTGATAGAGCAGGTTGAAGTTCTGGTGGATCGCGCTGTTGCACTTGCTGGCCGTGTTGCGCCACATGAGCACGGATGAATACCCCGTGATCGCGAATGCGACGATCGGCAGGCTCGACCCGTGGTTCATCCCTGCCGCCGACCACAGCGCCGACACGCCCAACGTGAAAGTCATCGGCTCGGCGATGAGCCACAGCACACCAAGATTCTCGCGACCAAAACGCGTGATCACCTCGCGCATGAGCAGGGCATGGATCACGCGGAATTGAACGGCCAGGGATCGGAGAAACGACCCCTCCCCGGTCACGGCTGCCGAACGGGTCATTCCGTGTGCTCCCTGATGCTCGCGACTATCAGGCTGACCACGCCAAAGACGATCATGCCCAGCACGAACACCACCAGCACTGACCGCATTCGCCTGGGTTCGGCGGCCATGTCGGGAAGATTCGGCTGAACCAGACGCTCCAGGTACAGTTGCTTGCGCTGCGCCTCGTTGCGTGCAGATTCCAGAGACGCCAGGGCCGTGGCCAGTTGGCGGTCGGCAAAGGTCTTCTCGAGCAACAGCCGGTCATAGGCCGAAGTCTTGGAAGTGAACGAGCCCTCGGCGCCGGCCACCTTGGCATTCTCGGCCGCCACGGCCTTTCGCAAGGTCTCGACACGGTTCTTCAGCGCGCCCAGTTGCGGACTGTTCGGCGAAAGCAGCCGAATCTGCGCCAGTTCAGCCTCGGCAGTGATCAATTCCTCCTGGATCTTCGCCACGCCCTGCAATTTCATTCCCGCCTGGCGTTCCGGATCAAACAGGGACTGCTTCGTTCGAAAGCCGGACATCGCCAGCGCTGCCGCCTTGTCCCGCTCTTCCGCGTCGCGGACTTCCTTTTGCGCCACCTCGATCAAGTCTTGCCGGCTTCGGGTGTTGAGGTTGTTGACCAGCCTTTCACCCATCTGCAACAGGAGATCGTTGAACTTCCGGGCGTCTTCGGCCGTGTAGGCACGGACGTACAAGGTGGTGATCGACGAGACGGTGTCGTAGTCGATGGTCACGTACTTGCGATAGTGGCGGAAGAACCCTTCGAAGCTGTCGTCCCAGTCCAGGCCCGGGAAGCGATTGAATCGATCGACCTTGTCCGACGACAGTGCCTTGCGAACCTGGGCACGCTGGTCCAGTTCGCGCAGCGCGTCGCGCGACGTGACGTAGTCGTGCACGGAGTAGGTGTCATCCTGCGAGCGAGTGAAGCTCAGGCCGGAACTCTGCAGCAAGGAACCGATCCCGCTGCTGCTTTGCCGTTGCGGGTTTCGGACCACGAAACGCGACTCCGATACGTAGACATCCGATGCGATGAGGCCGAAGTAGATGATCGAGATCGTCGTGGGCAGCAGCACCGCGCAGACGAAGATGGGATTGAGCAGCCATTTCAGGCGCCTCCAATGGCCCTTTTGCGCAGGCTCGGATGCCGGAGGGGATTCAACAGTCGTGTCCAAGAAAATTCTTCCAATCTCTATGAGGGATTCGCTGAGCGCGGACCGGAATCCACTGCCACATCGGCGGTGGAGCCCGTCTCGGCGCTCATCAGGCGTCGATACAGGGCCAAGGTGCCATCCACCATGGCGTCGGCACCCAGACATTGTTCGTAGCGCGCTCGCGCTGCCGTTCCCAGGCGAGTCGCCAGTCCCGGGTCAGCCGCGATTCTATTGATCGCGGAGGATAGGGCCCGGGCATCGCGGACCGGAACGTTCAGACCGGTCACGCCGGAAATGTTGATCCATGGTACAGCCGCCCCCGGGATGTCCGTCCCGACGACCGGTTTGCCCATGGCCATCGCCTCGACCAGGACGACGCCGTAGGCTTCCGCGCGCTGCGTGGAAGCGAGGCAGAACATCGTGGCCGCACGGAAATAGGCGCCGAGGTCGCTCTCCGGGATGCGGCCGACAAGAAACACCTTGCGCGACAGCCCGCGACGCGCAACCTGATCTCGCAGCTGCGCCAGGAGTTCGCCATCGCCCCCAATCACAACCACGCAATCGTCACGCAGGTCCGCTGCGGCGTCGATCAGGACGTCAAACCCCTTGTAGTACGCCATGCGCCCAAGAGAGAACACGATCTTCCGATCACCATACGCCTCACGAATGCGCTGAACATCCGGTTGGGGCGTCGGACTGGCGGCAGGGTCGCTGATACCGATCGGGATGACGACGACCTTGTTCTGCCAGGGGCGCAAACACGGGGAAGACTGCGCATAGGCCGACGACGTGGCCACGATGGCGTCGGCGCGTCGAAGCAGCCAGTTTTGAAGCGGTCGATACACGCGCAGTGCCAACTTCTGCCGCACGATGTCGCTGTGCCAGTGAACCACGATCTTCGCCGTCGGACGGGCAATCCGCAGGGCCAGGGCCGCCATCGGATCGGGCATGTGCACGTGCACGATATCGACGTCCCGACACATTCGCCTGGCCTGCACGATCAAAGACGGCGATAGCGAGGTCGAGAGCAAACGCCCCCAGCTCGAAGCCCTCACGATGCGATAGCCGGAATCGGCCAGGTCCACCTGGGTTCGCGGCTGCGTGTTGGCGCACAGCACATCCGTCTTGACCCCTTGCCGAACCGCGCCTTCGGTCAGCTCGCGAACAACGGTCTCCATGCCCCCATGAAACGGGTGATAGAACTTGCACAGCTGCAGCACTCTCATTCCGGCGCGGCCCCTGTCAGCCCGGCCCGGCTCAAGCTCGCAAGCAGCGAGGATGCGGCCACCGGCCATGTCAGACGAGTGGCGTGCGCAGCCCCCTTGCGGCGAAATTCGTCGCGAAGGAGAGAATCGTCAAGCAGCGCCTGCATGACGGCGGAGATCTGTTCAATCGAGTGGGGATCAACGTAAGCTGCTGCATCGCCGCACACCTCAGGCAAAGACGCCGCAGACGCCGCGACCACCGGACAGCCGCAAGCCATCGCCTCCAGGGGCGGCAGCCCGTAGCCCTCGTAGAACGACGGAAAGACGAGGGCTGCCGCATGCTGGTACAGCGCCTTGAGTTGCGCATCGTTCGCACGCCCTGTGCGGATGATCGCCTCGCCCTCGGACGCGGGCCCCGCATCGGCGAACACGGCCTCTGGCCCTCCCCCGACGATCACCAGCCGGACCTCCGGATCGATCTGAAGCGCCCGAAACGCACGGATGACGCCCGCGTGGTTCTTGGTTGGATTGGCACTGCCGACGACCATGAAGTAGCGCTCGGGCTTGAGCCCGAACTTCTTCAGGATGTTTGGATCGGGAACCACTGCATCCAGGTGCTCGCAGCCGCTGCGGACCACCGCGATGCGGTCGGGCGCAACGCCCAGGTGAGTCATGAGTCGACTTCTGGAGAAATCGGACACCGTGATGACCAGTCGCGCCCGCCGCGACAGCCATTTGAACAAGAAGCGATACCAGAGCAGGAAGCGGCGCGAGTACGCTTGCGGCTGGTCAAAGATGGCGGCATCATGAAATGTGCAAACCTGCTTCGCCTTGAGTGCCGGCGCCGACCCCGCCAGGCTCAGCAGCACACCGCGGCGAGAGGCCAGCGGCAAGAAGACTTGTTCCCAAAAATGCAAACCGGCTGCCACCGTGCCGATCCGATGCACTTCGATGCGCTGAAGCTGCGGCGGCTCGCCCTCTGGCGGACACAGCAGCACCCAGCGCGTGTCCGCATCGCTCCCGGCCTCGCTCAACCGGGCATCCAAGGCTTGCACCAGCCGCGAAGCAACGCGCTGAACGCCCGTGACACGCTGCCCGATGAATTTGCCGTTGATGTAGACCGTGGTCATGCAAGACGAAATGCCGATGATAAGTTGGGGCGGGTTCGAGCCTGTCCGGCGCCGCGCGAGCACTTCCACGTCGGGCGCGACAGTCTAATCTCGGTCCCCGGCCGCCGTTGCACCGGCTCGCGCGCCCAGGAACCACCCCGAATATCGCCTGGACATTGGGAGGATCAACGTGTCATGCGTTTTACGGTGGTGGGACAATGCCTGCGGGCTGACTGACGCCTGACTGGAACTAGGCGGTAACACCACAATCGCCCGCCGCAGATCAGCGCGAATTGAAACGCATAGGGAGAATGAATTGTTGAGCAGAGGCAAGCGGGTCCACATCAAGATTTCAGACACCGGCTGGATTTTGGAGAGGCTCGCGCGCGAGATTGCAGACAGACTGCCGTACGTCACGTTCGACGTGTACCCGGACGGGAACGCCGACATCCAGTACTACATGACCTATGGGTGCATGCAGTCGCGGATCTCGCCGATCGAAATGGCTCTGTTCACTCATCGCGAAGACGTTCCCGCGGCGGCGGAGAAGTTCAACCATATTGCGCGACAAGTCGACTTCTGCGTGGCGCAGTCGAAGGCGACGCAAGACATCATTCGCTCGCTGGGCATCGGCAAGGTCGAAACCATCTCGCCTGGCGTGGACCTGGACTTGTTCCGGCCCAGCGTCAAGATTGGCGTGATCGGGCGCACCTATCACACCGGCCGCAAGGGCGAGGCGCTGGTCGCATCCGTGATCGACATCCCCGGCATTGAATGGCACTTCACTGGATCGGGCTGGCCCGGACCTGCACAGTTCGTCGCCGATGACGACATGCCGGATTTCTACCGGTCGCTGGACTATGTGCTGGTTCCATCGCTGATCGAGGGTGGCCCCATGTGCGTGCTGGAGGCGCTCGCCAGTGGTTGCAAGGTGATCGGCGCCCCGGTGGGATGGGTCCCTCAGTTTCCGCACATCGGTTTCAAGCATGGCGATGCTGCGGACCTGCGGCGCGTCCTGATCCAAGCCGTCGAGGAAAAGGCTGCGCTGCGTCGAAGCGTCGAGTCCTACACGTGGGATGCCTGGGCCGCCAAGCATCACGAGCTATTCGCCCGCCTGCTGCACATCGATCCGGCGCAAGCGTCGATGACGGACACTCCCACGGACCTGGCGTCGCGAGACGGGCGGCAGGCGTTGAAGGCCGTGGTGGCGGTACACGGCGAGGAGATGTCGACTTCTCTGGGTGGGCCATCGGTCAGGGCGCCAAGAACCGCTGCGGCATTGCGTCGACTCGGTGTCGCCGCCCAGTTCAAGTCGAACAGAAACTTTTCGGTCTCCGACATGGATGTCGTTCACGTCTTGAACGTGTGGCACCCGGACGAATGCGAAGTTCTTCTGCGCCAGGTCGAGAAGAATCACCGACCGTCGGTGCTGTCGCCGATCTTCCTGGATTTGTCGGAACGCAGATTCTTCAACGGCAAGGTGCTGGATATCTTCTCGCGCGAACCGGAGAATGGCCCGCTGGACGAAGAGTTTGCAGCACTGCGTGTCGAGATGGAGGAAGCACGCGAGCGACCCGAAGGCGAGCGCGAGCACACGCCCGGATACTTCGCGACCATGCGTCGCCTGGCGTCCTATCCCGATCACCTGATTCTCCTGAGCCAACATGAACGGGCGCTGCTCGATCAGATTGGCGTGAACCATCCATCCACGAGCATCATCAAGAATCCCGTGGAGGCGGGAATATTCGATGGCGGCGATCCGGCCCTGTTCGCGGAGCAGTTCGGCGTGCAGGACTACGTCCTGTGCGTTGGTCGCTTGGAGTCTCGCAAGAATCAGGCGATGCTCGCCTATGCATTGCGCGACACCGACATACCGTTGGTGTTCATAGGGCACGAACCCGATGCGAAATACGCCCAGCTGGTGCGAAAGTGGGCGGGCAAGAATACGGTGTTCGCAGGTCGCGTGGAGCCCAACAGCCGTCTTCTCGCCTCGGCCTTGGCGGGCGCACGCGTCTTCTGTTTGCCCAGTTGGTCCGAGGGCGCGCCGCTGGTCGCGCTGGAGGCGGCGGCGGCCGGCTGCAACATGGTCTTGAGCAACCGTTCCTCGGAAGAAGAATATTTCGGCGAACTGGCGCGCTATGCCGCCCCGGCAGATCCCGAGGACCTGAAGTCCAAGGTCATGCAGGCCTATGACGAGAACAGGCCCGTCGACAGAGCCGAACGCCTCAGGGCGTTGGTTCGCAAAGAGCACACCTGGGACGGCTATGCCCGCGAGACACTGGCCGCCTACGAGTCAGCCCGTGCCCGCTACGCCGACAGAACACACAAGGTCTCCGCTGATGGCCGGCCGCAAGTCTTCATCGACCTCACGACCTCGGCGCACCACCAGGGCACGCCCACGGGCATTGCCCGGGTTGAAGACCGACTCGCCTACGAGATCGGGTTGTGTACGGACTACGAGGTTCGATACGTCATCTGGAACTCTTCCTATCGTCGGTTCATTGAAGTCGACTTTTCGGAAGTCGAATCCAAGCAGATTCGAAACCTCAAGTCCGATCTCGGCGCCAACGTTTTCGAGAACCCGTCCGAGTCAACGCCGTTCGCAGAAGTCGAGTTCAAGAGCCAGGACACTTTCCTCGTGTTCGGCGGTGCGTGGATCAGGAACGACAAGTATCTTGCCGACCTGTGGTCGCTGAAGTGCGCCAAGGGAGTCACCCTCGCCACGACGGTGTACGACATCATCCAGCACAAGCACTCGTCCATGTTCCCGGCAGGAATTGGCGGAGAGTTTTCGAGGAACTGCCAACGACTGATCGAAATATCGGATTCTGTCTTCACCTGCTCCGAGCACAGCGCCGGCGACATTCGCGACTTCTGCGATTCCCATCGCATCCCGACTCCGCCGCTCCACGTCTTCCGCCTCGGAGACGAGACCATCGGCGTCGACCCTGACGAGGAGCTTCAAACGAACCTCTTGCGTGACCTTCCGAACGGAAAGAAGTTCGTGGTGTATGTGAGCTCCGTCGATGCGCGCAAGAACCACCGGATGTTGCTCGAGTTGTGGCGCAGCCTGGCCGCCAGGCACACCACCGCGACGCCCACACTCGTGCTGGTCGGTCGACCCGGATGGCATGGCGACGAGGCCCTCGCGCTGCTGTCGTCGGACCCGGCGTTGCAGGAAAAGGTTTACCACCTGCAGGGGATCAACGACTGCACCTTGGAGTGGCTCTATCAGAACTGCGAGTTCACGGTCTATCCCTCGCTGTATGAAGGCTGGGGAC
>Ga0075366_10000431_pt1 | contig 19580 bp, 14 predicted proteins | sample EndMethybrTD3031_FD_72351 | JGI IMG/M metagenome (GOLD analysis project Ga0075366, IMG submission 72351) | Populus endosphere microbial communities from Tennessee, USA - Endosphere MetaG P. TD hybrid TD303-1 | ecosystem: Host-associated > Plants > Roots > Endosphere | place: USA: Tennessee...
GACACTTTTATTTTTTTCTGAGCCGGGCTATCCTTTAATAAAACACTTAATTAAAAAAGCTGCCACCATAAATGATGACAGCTTTTTCACTGTTGGTAATTTAAACCGAATTATCTCTTATGATTTAATAAACGCCAGCAAATCTTTATTAATGGTTGCAGCCTCTGTTGTTGGCATTCCATGAGGGAAGCCGGGGTATGAAACAAGTGTTCCGTTTTTCACAAGCTTTACAGCCTTTAGCGCGGTAAGCGCGAATGGAACAATCTGGTCGTCTTCGCCGTGCATAACCAATACAGGCACATCCACGCTTTTAAGGTCTTCTGTAAAATCTGTTTCCGAAAAAGCTTTGATACAATCGTAGTGTGCTTTTATTCCGCCCATCATTCCCTGGCGCCACCAATTGTCCTTAACGCCCTGCGATATTTTGGCCCCCTCGCGGTTATATCCGTAAAAAGGGGTGGTAAAATCCTGGAAATATTGTGTCCTGCGCGTAGCGGTACCTTCGCGGATCTCGTCAAATATCGACATTGGGATACCGTCGGGATTGCTTTCGGTTTGTGCCATAATAGGCGTAACCGCGCTAATGAGCACTGCTTTAGCCACACGGCCTTTGCCATATTTTGCAACATAGCGGATAACTTCGCCACCACCTGTAGAGTGGCCAATATGCACAGCATCTTTTAAATCAAGGGCCTCGGTAAGCTCGGCCACATCTGCCGCATAGGTATCCATGTCGTTTCCAACTGCTGTTTGGCTTGACCGGCCATGCCCGCGGCGGTCATGAGCGATAACCCGGAACCCTTGCTCCAAAAAGAACATCATCTGCGAGTCCCAATCATCGCCCGATAATGGCCAGCCGTGATGAAAAACAAGCGGTTGTCCTGTTCCCCAGTCCTTGTAATAAATCTCGGTTCCGTCTTTTACTGTAATTTTGCTCATTGTTTTTGATTGATAGTGTAAATGAAAATTTAGAAAAATGCTGTGTTAATGGGAACGTTGCCGATGTGAAACAACGCGCCTCTTTTTAAATTAACTTTGTATATGACCGCATGGCCAGGAATGTGCAACAAAGCCTCTTGAGGCACTAAAATAATAAATAATACGCCTACTTATAAGGAGCCCGTTTAAAATTAACCATAATTTAATCTGCGCCAATACTTTAAAATTACAGTAAATCGGGTAAGTATTCATGCTCCTTTAATCCCCACATGGAGGCCTCAATCATTTCAACGCTGCCCTATATATTGTATAGGGTACATTAATAACTCAAAATGCCGGACAAATAACAACGGCGGCTTTGACTGATGCATGTCTTTTTCGTTGAATTACTAAAAAAGTCCTATATACTAATCATAATCAGCATAAAATTACAACCTATGGTTTTATAAATTATTGCAACAGCACATATTTAGCATCGTTGGTTTTCATTGCAAGGGGTTAACGTTAATGCCCCCTATTGCGTCTGTAGGCATTATATTATTAAAGTAAAATTGTCTCGATCAACCAAAACTGCGGACAACTGGTAAAAAAAATTTAAAGGCACTTGTTTTGCAATGAATGGAACAATGAACCTTTTTATAAAAAACATGGTCAGCAGCCGCTGCAAAATTATCGTCGAATTTGAACTGAGAAGGGCTGGGCTAAAGTGTGTAGGGATTGACCAGGGAAGGGTAACCGTTACAGGAGACGTCGGACCAGCTCAAATTCAACAGGCCGGCGTTGCGTTATTAAGATATGGGCTGATATTGATGGATAATAAAAAGAATATCCTCATTGAAAAAATCAAGCAGGTAATTATTGATTTGATCTTTCATTCAGAAATTCAGTTGAAAACCAATTTCTCGGAGCACCTGAGTACCAAGCTTAACCGTGATTATACCTACCTGGCAAATACGTTTTCGGATGTACAAGGTATCACTATCGAACAGTTTATCATCCTGAATAAAATTCAATTGGTAAAACAACTGATATGGCAGGACGAATTGAGCCTTACCGAAATTTCATGGAAACTGCATTATAGCAGTGTAGCCCACTTATCTACACAGTTTAAAAAAGTTACTGGTTTAACGCCTTCACAGTTTAAGCACGTTAGCTTCCAAAGCCAAAACATCCTGGTAAACGTGTGAATTATATAACTTATTAGCAAAGTTATGTAACACCGGCACTCTAAACTTGCCCTAAGTTTGTACCCTCCTGCCATCTGACCCAATAGGATCCCCGGAGATTCATTACAATTTATATTTCAAATTATATTTTATGAAAACATTTTTTACTATGCCTATGGATGTCACCCGCGTGCGTCAACGCTGCGGCTACTCCAAAACATTCGGTGCTATTTTGTCGCTGGTGTTACTTGTTACCATGCTCACCTCCGGATGCAAAAAGGACGATTATAAAGGCGAGATCAAAGGCGAATGCCCTGTTGTTGTTTCAACCGATCCTGCTGATAAAGCTGTAGACGTTGTTTTGAACAAAGCGATAGCGGTTACTTTTAACACCAGCATGGCGCCATCGACAATTACCAACAAAACATTTACAATTCAACAAGGCGCCACCGCTATTGCCGGTACAATAACCGGTGGCGGCACCGTATTTACTTTTACGCCAGCCCAGCCCCTGTTACCTTTTGCCGTTTATACGGGTACCATTAAGGCATCAGTAACCGATACTTTGCGCACGGCAATGGTAAGCGACTACACCTGGACATTTACAACCATTCCGCAGGTAACGTTAACGGTAACCCCTACCCTTGGTGGTGTTACCGATGGCGCCGGAACATTTGCGCAGGCATCGGCCGCAGCGGTAACCGCAACGCCTAATACAGGTTACACATTTACTAACTGGACGGATAACGGGGTTGTTGTATCAACAAGCTCAAGCTATCAATTTACCATGGCGGGCAACCGTGCATTGGTTGCCAACTTCAAATTGATACCGGCTTCACAATTTGCGGTGGTACTTACCTCGAGCCCCGCTATTGGCGGTACAACCAGCGGATCTGGTGCTTACAATGCCGGCACAGCCGTAACCGTAACGGCCGACCCTAATAACGGCTTTACATTTGTAAACTGGACGGATAACGGAAACGTAGCTTCCACAAGTTCAAGCTACCAGTTTATTCTTGGTGGCAACCGTAAATTGGTAGCCAACTTTAAAGCTATACCAGCATCGCAATTTGCATTGGTATTAACATCAAGCCCGGCAGCAGGCGGTTCAACAACCGGCTCAGGCGCCTACACAGCGGGTTCATCCGCAAGTGCAACGGCCACAGCAAATCCCGGCTATACCTTCACCTCGTGGAGTGGCGACGCAACAGGCACCAATAACCCGCTAACTGTTGTTATGAGTGCTAACAAACACGTAACGGCCAACTTTACGCTTAATGTAATCATCATACCGCCGGTTTTAGGAAATATTTCTAAATTTGGCGCCTTTGGCGGCAATGCAGGCATAACCAACCAGGGCTTAAATACAGTTATTAATAACGGGGCCATAGGCACAACTGCCGCATCGACCCTGGTTACCGGCTTCCACGATGGTTTAACCGCCGATATTTACACCGAAACACCATTAAATAAAGGCGATGTAACAGGCGGCATATTTACCGCGCCGCCAGCACCGGGCAATGCAACGTCATTCGCTGTTGCCACACAAGCTTTGCTTGATGCCACCGTCGCCTACAACAGCATATCCCCGGCCTCCAAACCGGGTGGTATAGACCCCGGCGCAGGCGAATTAGGCGGTTTAACTTTAGCTCCAGGGGTATATAAATCGGCAAGTGGAACATTTAAAGTAACCAATGGCGATCTCACGCTGGATGCCAAAGGCGATCCGAACGCAGTATGGATCTTCCAGACAGCTGCCGGCCTTACCGTAGGTACAGCAGGCCCCGCAGGTGCCCGGAACGTAGTCATGAAAAATGGCGGTCTTGCTAAAAATGTTTATTGGTACGTAGGTAGTTCGGCTGTTATCAACGGCGCGGGTGGCGGTATCATGACAGGCACTATTATATCCAGTGCGGGCATTACCTTCTCAACAGCCGGCAATGCGGTACAAACGGTATTGAATGGCAGGGCCATATCCCTGGTAGCTTCGGTTACTATGGTAAATACCACCGTTAACGTACCGCAATAAGCCAACCTCAGTATCAACAGTATTCAATCCCTTTTGGGGATTGAATACTATCTGTCAACAAAATATTTAAAGAAATATCTCATGTTACCAATCAATAAAATAATTAAAACCACCATCATCTGTTGTTTGATGGTTGTTATGGCCGGCATTACGGTTAAAGCACAAACCAGTACCGTACCAACATGGTGGTTTGGTGTATCTGGCGCCGCAAATTTTAACTTTTACGATGGTACCACCCAACGGTTAAACAATTCATTAATAGCGCCTACCGCTTTTCATAAAGGTCATGATGTACGCCCTTATGGGTCTATCCTGGTAGAATACCGCCCGGCAAGTGTGTTGGGTGTTATGCTTAACGTAGCTTATGATGGCCGCGGTGGCAAATTTAAGGATGTAGTGGCGCCCTGTAACTGCCCCGCCACTTTAGAAACCAACACCAGCTACCTTGCTGTTGAACCAAGCCTGCGCTTTACAGTCCCATCAACCGGCTTATACTTTTTTGCAGGCCCAAGGGTTGCTTTTATTGTAAGCAAAGATTTTGAGTACACCCAGCTTAGGCAGCCTAATACAAATGGTCAGTTAAGCGCTATGCGCAAAACCCTAATCTCGGGCCAGGTTGGCGCAGGTTATGATATTATGGTTTCGCCGGCAAGCAGTACTACCAAAGTAAGTATTTCGCCGTTTGTTTCGTTCCATCCTTACTTTGGGCAGGAGCCGCGAAGTATTGAAAGCTGGTCGGTTACAACCCTGCGCGCCGGGATAGCGCTTAAATTTGGTAAAGCTTCAAAATTGGCCCCTAAAACGGTAACCAGCGTACCGCCGCCTATGCATGAATTTGTTTTTACGGTAACCGCGCCAACAGCAGTGCCTTTAAAACGCCAGGTAAGCGAGACCTTGCCGTTACGTAATTCCGTGTTTTTTGATGAAGGATCGAACCAAATTCCGGCAAGATATCTAACACTTTCAACAAACCAGGCAGCCACCTTCAGGGAGCAACAATTGCAAAACGAGCAGGCCGATAATATGGCGGGCCGATCTGCAAGGCAGCTTAATGTTTATCACAATATCCTCAATATTTTGGGCGATAGATTACGATCAAACCCGGCAGCCGTTATTGTGCTTACCGGCGCGTCGGCCAAAGGCCCGGCAGATGGTAAAGAACTGGCACAAGCAGTAAAGCAATACCTGCTTACGCAATTTGCAATTGACGCAGCAAGAATAACCGTTGCAGGCCGTAGCAAACCACTTATCCCGTCAGAACAACCCGGAGGCATCAAAGAGTTGGTATTACTGCGTGCTGGCGACCGTCGTGTAGATATTACCAGTACATCCCCCGAATTATTGACAGAAGTGGGTGGCGATATGATGAAGCCCGTTCAAATAAACGACATACAAGCCAATCCGCTTGATAGCCACGTAATCTTAAATATCGATAGTGCCAAGCAATTGCTTAAATCATGGTCGGTAGATGTTACGGATGACAAAGGCGCAGTTCAGCATTTTGGACCGTTTATTGACGACCAGGCAAGTATTCCCGGAGCTGCTATTTTGGGCAACAACGCATCAGGCGATTACAAAATTGCAATGACCGGTGAAACCCGCAATGGTACTCCTATCAGGAAAGAAAGCACCGTACATTTGATACGCCAGGACGAAACACCAACCAAAGGCTTACGCTACAGCGTTCTGTATGATTTTGACAGATCGAACTCTATTGCATCTTATGATAAGTTTTTAACTGATGTTGTATCAGCCTCAATTACCGATGGATCAACAGTTATTATTCACGGACATACCGATAACATTGGTGAGGAAGATCACAATATGAAATTATCCAAAGAACGCGCACTTGACGTTCAGCATACTTTGGAGCGGGCGTTAGCTAAAGCCGGCAAAACCAATGTAAAGTTTGAGACCATAGGTTTTGGCGAGAATGCTACCAACGCTCCATTTGAAAATAATTTAGTTGAAGAGCGCTTTTACAACCGAACCGTTATTATAGATATTATACCTGTTAAATAACAGCAAATGGCTAACATGAAAAAAGCAGTGGGAGAAATTCCACTGCTTTTTTGCGTTAATCGCGGCCACTTAATGCTTAAATGCATTTTGAGATTCCATGCGGAACAAGCAAAACATTGCGCCAACAATAAAAGGCACAGTCCTAAAACCATGCCTTTTATGTATCCATGCACAGCCCTTTCGCCTTTAACCTAAAAAAACCTTTTTACTCCGCTGGGTCAAAGCCGTAACGCCATGAATTTAGTAAACCATTGGAGCTTTCAAGATTTACACAGTCCATGATATCTTCAAAGTAGGTGCATACCATTTCATGGTCTTCAGTATCTATATATCCAATTTCAGCATCAAACCTGGCAATGCCGGCTGCTATATTGTTGTAAAATTTAATTTCAGTAGGATTATTGTTAACCGTTGTTATAAAATCAGCTGCTACCTGGTTTATCAAAACGTTAAATTGTGGTTTTAGTTCAGGTTCGGCAAGTCCGTTAAAAATGGTATCGGGATCGCCATCAAATTTAGATTGTTTAATAAAATTGTTAAGTAGTTCTAAAGCGTTTGGATGAACGTTCATGTGGTTTAGGATGTTTGATAGAAAGTTAATGTAAATTGGGGGAAATAACAATAGGTTTTATATCTCAAACAAAAAAGGCACAGTCCTAAAACCATGCCTTTTTCAATTTTTGACTTTTTAATTTTGACTTAGTAACGGTAGTATTCCGGTTTAAAAGGACCATCAACAGTTACGCCAATGTATTCGGCCTGGTCCTGGTCAAGTACTTCCAGTTCAACACCAATTTTAGCAAGGTGTAAGCGGGCTACTTTTTCGTCAAGGTGTTTTGGTAAGGTATAAACTTCGTTTTTGTAAGCGGCACCATTTGTCCAAAGCTCCAGCTGTGCCAAAGTTTGGTTGGTGAACGAGTTACTCATTACAAAGCTTGGGTGACCGGTTGCGCAACCTAAATTCACCAAACGGCCTTCTGCCAAAACGATAACATCGCTGCCGTCGATAGTATATTTATCAACCTGTGGTTTAATCTCGATTTTGGTGTTGCCATAAGCGCCGTTTAACCAGGCCATGTCAATCTCATTATCAAAGTGACCAATGTTACAAACAATGGCTTTATCTTTCAAAGCACGGAAATGCTCTTCGCGAACGATGTTTTTGTTACCTGTAGCAGTAACAACAATATCGGCCTCTTTAATAGCAGTACCTAATTTTTTAACTTCAAAACCTTCCATAGCTGCCTGTAACGCGCAAATAGGGTCAATTTCGGTAACAATTACACGTACGCCAGAGTTACGCAATGAATCTGCAGAACCTTTACCTACGTCGCCATAACCGCAAACAACAGCTACTTTACCGGCCATCATTACGTCAGTTGCGCGACGGATGGCATCAACCAGCGATTCGCGGCAGCCGTATTTGTTATCAAATTTCGATTTGGTAACCGAGTCGTTAACGTTGATAGCTGGCATTGGTAATGTACCGGCTTTCATACGCTCATATAAACGGTGTACACCTGTAGTAGTTTCTTCAGATAAACCTTTAATGTCGGCAATCAGCTCAGGGAAACGGTCTAACACCATGTTGGTTAAATCGCCACCATCATCAAGGATCATATTCAATGGTTTGCGGTCTTCGCCAAACCAAAGGGTTTGCTCAATACACCAGTCAAATTCTTCGGCGTTCATGCCTTTCCAGGCGTAAACAGAAATACCTGCGGCAGCAATAGCGGCGGCGGCATGATCCTGGGTTGAGAATATGTTACATGACGACCAGGTAACTTCGGCGCCAAGCTCAATTAAAGTTTCAATTAAAACGGCGGTTTGAATGGTCATGTGCAGGCAGCCTGCAATACGGGCACCTTTTAAAGGCTGGCTCGGGCCATACTCCTGGCGCAAAGCCATCAGGCCCGGCATTTCGGCCTCGGCCAGTTCAATCTCCTTGCGGCCCCATTCGGCCAGTGAAAGGTCTTTTACCTTATATTTAACAAAAGCAGTTTCTACTGATGACATATCGTTTTCAATTTTGTGCAGCAAATTTAAATTATATCCCGGTGAAAATGAAATAGGCTATGGATGAAGGGGAATTTGTTGTCATAGGGCAAGTTGGGACGGGTTTGGGGGCGAAAGAAACCCCAATGTCATTTCGAACGAGGTACGAGGAGAAATCTTATACGCCTTGCATATTACATGCAAGATTGAAGCAGGAATATCTAAGTTTAAACAATATCGGTTCTTCTATATGCATCAAACTTTGTATTTTCAAACCATGTGGAATCATAATTACTACGTGTATATTACAACCAACCCAGCCAAAACTGTACTGTACATTGGGGTTACCAACGACCTGAGCGTTAGATTGAGTCAACATCGTGAAAATAAAGGAACTAAAAAGTCTTTTACAGGGCAGTTTTATTGTTACAACTTGGTTTACTACGAACATTTTACACATATTGAACATGCAATTGAACGAGAGAAAGAAATTAAGAAATGGCGCAGGGAAAAGAAGGATGCTTTAATAGCGACTACAAACCCGGACTGGAATTTTCTGAATAATCAAGTGGGCGATGATTAGCTATGGTGCAAATCAGGCGTTAAAGATTTCTCCTCGTACCTCGTTCGAAATGACAAGGGGATTTACTAAAAGAAAAATGTCATTTCGATAGAGCAGCGGATGCATTAGTGGGAGGGCGAAAGAGAAATCTTATACGCCCTGCATTCAACAAGCATTGCCGGATTGCGCAGCGTATAAGATTTCTCCTCGTACCTCGTTCGAAATGACATTTGGGATGAGCGACGCTACTACTACTTCTCCACCACCCCCATACTCAGCAATCCATTATAAACGCCTCCGGTTTCAACCAGCAGGGTTTGGGTAGTTATGGTGCCGGTAACTTTGCCGGTTGCCCTTATTTCGAGGGACGAGGTCTGGATATCGCCGGTAACGGTGCCATAAACTACAATCTCTTTGGTAATCACATTGCCTGTAATAGTACCTTTTTCGCCAAGAATAAGGCCCTCATCAACAGCAACATCGCCGGTAATCTGCCCGTCGATACGGGCAAAGGCGGGTGCTTTAATACCACCATCAATTACACATCCCTCACTTATCAGGGTTGAAATAGATTGCAAATCGAGCGATACTTTATCTTTTTTACCGAAAATAGCCATAGTTTTAGTATCAAGTAGTTAGTATCAAGTAGCTAGTATTTTAGCAATTTTTCATCTTGCTACTTGATACTAGCTACTTGATACTTTTACTTATTTAGTGTTAAAAAATTAACCGGGTTTACGGCTTTGCCGTGCCTGCGTACTTCGTAGTGCAGGTGGGCGCCGGTGGAGTGGCCGGTGGAGCCTACAAGGCCAATTTCATCGCCAAGGTTTACCTGCTGCCCTACTTTTACTTTTATTTTGGATAGATGCCCATAAACAGTCTGAATATCATTGATATGCTGTATACGGATACAGTTGCCGTAGCCGCCGGCCCAGCCTGCAAAAACAACCTTGCCACTGGCGGTACATTTTACCTCGTCGCCACGTTTGCCCTTAAAATCTATCCCGGGGTGAAATTCGGCGCTGGAGCTATCAAAAGGATCGCTGCGGTAACCAAAAAATGAAGTAAACGAACTGATGCGCGGATAACCCATTGGTGTAAATGCGATGGTACCCATCAGGTGATTAAGGTACTCATTGTACAATGAGTATACTTCGCCATCATTTAGCTTTTTGCCTTCTGCATCGTTATCTCCGCCAATGCCCTTGGTACTGAAGCCTTTTAAGCCACGGCGACGCAGGTAATCATTAATTGTTTTTAGCTTTCCTTCAATCGATTGGATGTAGCTTTGCGCGCTGCCTTGCTTTGCTTCGGCCGGCGCTGCAGCCTGTACGGGTACGGCGCCTTTTAATCTTACGATCTGGGCCATCAGCGCCAGCTTTTCAGTTTCCTGCTGCTGGTTTTGCCATCTCAAATAAATTATACTGATTACCAAAACCAATACCACCGACAAGGTGGCGAGCGCGTAATGTTTAAGATTGTTAAGGTGTTTTGTTTTAATTTGTAAAGACCGTGTAGGCTGCTGGTTTTTATTAATAACAACAACGGTACTGATATCAGATGTCTTTTGTTTCATCAAAATCATAAATTAGGGTTGGCAATATAACGATAACATCGAACAAATCAATAGCCATTATAAACAAAGCCCTTACGGCCTGATGGTTATCATAAAGCTAAATCGTCAGCATATTGTTATTATTGCGCTTTTTAAACGGAAACTGTTAATCATTTGTTATTTTTGTAGTTGATAATAATTCAAAAAAATAAACATACCATGTATCCAGAATATTTAGTTGCCCCAATGCGGGAAGATTTAACCAGGGTTGGTTTTGAGGAGTTGAAAGATGCCGAAGCAGTAAAAAACGCCATTGAAAGCGAAGGCACCGTGTTTGTAATGGTAAATTCTGTATGTGGATGCGCTGCTGCAAACGCACGCCCTGCCGCCCGGATTGCTGCTGCTAACGGGAAACATCCCGACAAGTTAGTTACTGTTTTTGCCGGTATGGAAAAAGAAGCCGTAGATGCTGCCCGTAACTATATGCTGCCTTACCCTCCGTCGTCACCGGCTATGGCTTTGTTTAAAGATGGCAAACTGGTACACATTATTGAGCGTTACCAGATTGAAGGCCGTCCTGCCCAAATGATTGCCGATAACCTGATTGGTGCGTTTGAACAATACTGCTAATTAAGGTAAAAGTTGAAAGGTTAAGAGTGGTAAAGCAGATAATACTTTAAGCCTGCAAATAAAACGTTAAAGAAAAAGCCCGGGAGATTTCAAATCCTCCGGGCTTTTCCTTTTAATTTGAAAACTGTTTTTTCATTTTCAAATCTTCAAATTACCAAATTTTCAAATCCTCTTCATCTGCACATCTATTTCGCGTCTGTAATTGATTTAATTGCCTGGTCTGCCGCTTTCACGGTGGCATCATCATGCATTTGCTGGCGCTTTTCTTTAATATCGGTTATAAATTTAATAGCGGCATCGCCTATGCCCTGCGGTTTATATTTTATACCAAAATCTTTAATCTGGCTAATCCCTTGTTGGGCGTATTCTGGTTTTTGAACACGGGCTGCCATGGCACTAAATTTATCAAGGGCATTATATTTAGCCTGCGGTGCGGCTTCATCAAATTGCTTGTATACAAATGGCCATTGGGCATCGGTACCGCTGGTGGCGTAAACATTCATCATGGCCTCAGTAAGGCCGCCTTTGTTATCGGCCTCATAATTTTTTGCCAGGTTCATGGCCAAAGCCGGGTCGAGCAAGTTGATAGCATTTAAAGCAGCCCCTTGAACAGCATATGACTGACTGCCTAACGCCTGCTTAAACAAATTCATATTACCGGATGCTTTCAAGCTGCCCAAAGCGGTGATGGCCTGTGCCTGTACCAAAGTGTTGACATCTGCTTGTGCAAGCTTAACCAAAATAGGCTGCGCCGCGCTACGAATGGCATCATTATCCAGTTTTAGCGTGCGGATGGCTTTATCGCGCAAACCGTAATACTTATCGCTCAGCGCTGCAATCAGGATTTTTTGCGCGTCTTTTTCGCTTTGCTTATCGGCAGCTGCATTGATGGCTTCCAGCCTATCCAAATAGAGCGGGGCGTTAAAATACTGGAAAGCAAACTCCTGCAAGGTTTTGTGGTCGGTCTTTTTAGTCAGCAATATTTTATCACCGTCAACATTTACCAGGTCGGGCTTTGATGCCAGCTTAAAGGTAAGGGTATCGTTCTGATTATTTATCCAAACTTTGTGGCGTGTTTTTTTGCCTCCTGCGTAAATGTCAATGGCCATTGGCAGTTTAAATATCTGCCCATCCTGGCTTTGCTGCAGGTAAACGGTTTGTGTTTTGGTGGCATCGTCCCACTTATAGCTGATATCCAGTATCGGGTGGCCGGCACCATAATACCATTGGTTAAAAAACCAGTTCAAATCAAGCCCGCTGGCTTGTTCAAAGGCTAAGCGTAGTTGCTGGGCCTCGCCATTTTTAAAGGCATTAGTGGTAAGGTAAATGTTCAGCCCTTTGTAAAAAGCTTCATTGCCCAGGTAGTTGCGCAGCATATTCAGGATACGGCCTCCTTTTTGGTAAGTAACCACATCAAATACATCCTCCTTATCGGCATAATAAAACCGCACCAGGTTTTTAGTGCGCGCATCCGGCGATCGTAAATAACTGAGCATATCAGTATAATTATGCTCGTCGGCCACATCTTTGCCATATTTATGTTCGGCCCAAAGGGTTTCGCTAAAGTTGGCGAACGATTCGTTTACGGCAAGGTTGCTCCAGCTTTCGGCGGTTACATAATCGCCAAACCACTGGTGAAAAAGCTCGTGCACAATAGTGCTGCGGCCATCGTCATAATAGGCATCTAACAGTTCGCGATGGGTGCCCTGTACATAGGTGCCGTGAAGCGTAGCCGATGTGTTTTCCATAGCACCACTTACATAATCGCGAACCACAATTTGCGAATATTTATACCAGGGATAATCTACCCCCAAAGTTTTGGAGTAAAACTCGATTGCCTCGGGCGTCATCCCGAAAATTTCTTTGGCATATGGCGCATACTTGGGTTCCAGGTAATAGTTTACCTCTTTGTTGCGCCATTTATCTTTATAGATTTTAAAATCGCCAACGGCCATCATAAATAAGTAAGGCGAGTGGGGCAGTTCCTGCTTCCAGGTATCGGTACGGGTGCCATCAGTATTATTTTTTTGCGATGCCAATCTGCCGTTTGATAGCGTAACGTATTTGGCCGGCACCGTCATGCTGATCTCTTCGGTTGTTTTTTGATTTGGCTTATCAATGGTTGGGAACCAGGCCGATGAGCCCTCGGTTTCGCCTTGTGTCCAAATCTGGGTTGGCTTGTCTTTTTCAGTACCATCCGGATTAATAAAATATAAACCTTTGGCATCGTTGATGGCAGCGCTTCCTTTTACCTTCAACTCGTTTGGTTTGGCGGTGTAATCAAGGTAAATGGTATAGCTTTCATTATTACCATACATTTTATCCAGCTTAATAGCAACGCTCATACTATCCTGGTAGGTAAACTTCAGCGGAACGTTTTTGCCGTTTTTTACTATGGCAATAACTTTTAAATCCATGCCTTTGGCATCCAAACGGAGGCTGTCGGTAGGGTAAAAGTGCGGTTTTAAAGTAACCCACTCCTTGCCGTACATATGGCGTTTTTTGTAGTCGAACCGTACATCCAGTTTGGTGTGCACCAGGTCGTTAACCTTGCGTGGTGTTTCCCGGTAAATTTTCAGGGCGGGGTCTTCGGGCTGGGGTGCCTGTTGCGCCTGCAATGAGGTGAAAGTTGCTGCAAACACAGATGAAAGCAGCAGTGTTGAAATTAGTTTCAGATCAGTCATATAAAATTACAATAGTAAGCTTGCCAGGTAAATTTTGTAACCATTATACATTTGCCAAAGGCAAAAGTTTTCGGCTATAAACACATAAGACGCCCATATGGGTTTTTATGTTACCGCTAAATTGATTTATTATCACTATAATCTTCACCTCGGCATAAAACCGAACACCAGATGTACGTATTCGAACACCCGAGACTTTTTTTTCAACATAAATAGCTGATTATATGATACTTAAATAAATGGCACATATTTTATTCTACGTAATTAGTGGGATTTACCCTTGTATGTCAATTTATCTACCTATAAAGTATGAACATAGAGGAACACGTTTGGCAACTGGCAACAAAAAAACTGGCTAACGAGGCATCGGCAGATGAACTGCGCGAACTGGATAGGCTGTTAATGGAAAATCCGGAACTGAAAACCTCGCTAATGCTAATTTTTGACTGGTGGCAGGATGAAAAGCAGGATACTGAAACCAACAGTTCGTTATTATTTGAAAAGATCCTGCAAAATATAAAGCCTGTAGATACGATGGCTGAAGGAGACACCAGGATTGTACCACCTTATTTACCTGCATATATAGAACACAAAAGATCGGATAAAAGAAGTTCAATTTTAATTAATACCGGTATGATCAAGAACTATTTAAAAGTTGCTTTAAGGCAATTGCAGAAGCAAAAAATGTACGCGGCCATAAAAATTGGGGGCTTCGCGTTTAGTATTGCCGCCTGTTTATTAATTGCGTTATATATCCGCGATGAAGTTAGTTTTGATAAAAACTATCCCGATGCCGACAGGATTTACCGGCTGGTGGGCGCCTATAATATAGATGCCATACACGAAAAAGGCACTTCCTGGCCGGCCGTGATGGCCAAAACGCTTAAAAATGATTACCCGGAGGTTGAAAAATCGGGCCGGATAATGAACAATCCCCTGTTTTGGGGCGCCGGCGGTAACGAGCTGAAACGTGCAGACGGCGTGCAAAACACCCACGAAGATGGTTTTGCTTACGCAGATCAGTCATTATTGGAAATTCTAAAAGTACCTATGGTTTACGGCGACCTGGCGCACGCGCTTACCGAGCCCCAAACCATGGTGATATCTAAAAGCAAGGCCGATAAATATTTTCCCGGTGAAAACCCTGTTGGCAAGGTGATGTACCTTAACAATAATAAAAGCCGCCCTTATAAAATTGGGGCCGTGATGCAGGATTTTCCAACTACCTCACATTTGCGTTACAAATTTTTACTTACCCTAACCGGCGTTAAGTTGTGGGATGGTGAGCAGGAAACCTGGGGGGCCAGCAACTATGATGTTTACGTGTTACTTAAACCAGGGGCAGATATTAAAAGCCTGAATAAAAAGATAACCGATGGCATAATAAAAGGCTATTACATACCCGATATGAGAAGGGGCGGCGATAAAAACGCGGATAGGATTGCCGCCGCTTTAACCATGTTTTTGCAAAACATAAAAGATATTAACCTGTACTCATACGATATCCGTGATGGCTTGTCGCATGGCGATATTCGTTTTGTTTGGTTGTTTGGTGCTGTCGCGGGCTTTATCTTGCTTATTGCCTGTATCAACTTTATAAACCTGGCAACCGCAAAATCGGCCAACAGGGCTAAGGAGGTTGGCTTGCGCAAAGTGGTTGGCTCGCAACGCAGCGGACTTATTAAACAGTTTTTAACCGAGTCGTTAATTTACAGTTTCTTTTCATTTATACTTGGGCTTGTACTTGCTGCATTGCTGCTTCCGTACTTTAATACCCTGGCCTCAAAAACACTTACTATCCCATGGCAGCAATGGTGGCTTGTGCCCGCAGTTGTTACCGCCGCGGCAGTTATCGGGATACTTGCCGGTATTTATCCCGCCTTCTATTTATCAGGTTTTAAACCCGTGGAAGTTTTAAAAGGCAAGCTGGCTTCGGGCAGCAAAGGTTCAATGTTGCGCAACGGGTTGGTGGTTTTCCAATTCACCACATCAATCATATTAATTATCAGCACTGTAGTTATTTATAACCAGATGCATTACATCCTGAATAAAAAGGTTGGTTTTGAAAAAGACCAGGTATTGATGATACAAGGCACCCAGACGCTGGAGGGCGAGGTTCAAAACTTTAAAAATGAATTGTTAAAGCTTTCGGCAGTAAAAAGTGCTACCATCAGCGATTTTCTACCTGTATCGGGTACCAAGCGCAACGGGAACGAGTTTCATAACGAGGGCAAGGGGAAATTAGAGGCCGGTACCGGCGGCCAGTTTTGGGATATTGATGCCGATTATATCAAAACCATGGGCATGACACTGGTAGCGGGCCGCAACTTTAACCCAACAATGAAAACCGACTCGCAGGCGGTGATCATTAACCAAACTATGGCGCAAAGATTAGGGCTAAAGAATCCGGTAGGCAAGCGCATTTTTAATTATGGGGCACCGGTACCAATCATCGGTGTAGTTAAAGATTTTAATTTCGAATCGTTAAGGAGCGGGATTGAGCCTTTAGTAATGCACCTGGGCAACAGCCCATCCATTGTATCGGTAAAAATTAAAACCGATGATGTCAAAAATACGCTTGCGCAGATTAACGCTGTGTGGAAAAGCTTTTCGCCAAACCAATCCATCCGCTATTCATTTATGGACGAGCAATTTGCCAATATGTATGCCGATGTGCAACGCATGGGCCGCATATTTACCAGTTTTGCCGTATTAGCCATCATTATAGCCTGCCTTGGCCTGTTTGCCCTGGCCGCCTTTATGGCCGAGCAACGCAGCAAGGAGATTGGCATCCGCAAGGTGCTTGGTGCAACCATCAGCAATATTACTACGCTGCTTTCATTTGATTTTATTAAACTGGTATTCATAGCTATTGTCATAGCATCGCCAATAGCCTGGTGGGCCATGAGTAAGTGGCTGCAGGATTTTAACCCCAGCAACCGCATCAGCATAAGCTGGTGGATGTTTGCCCTTGCAGCTGCCGTATCCATAGTAATAGCAGTTGCAACGGTAAGTTACCAAAGCATCAAAGCCGCGTTAATGAACCCGGTGAAGAGCCTAAAGGCAGAATAGAAAGGAGTATCAAGTAGTTAGTATCAAGTATCAAGACAGGGAATAAAAAAAGAGTCAAGAATTAAGAGTCAAGAATCAAGACAGGATCATTTGCGGATTTGGATTTGTGCTGGCAATAGCCGACAGAAAAGACCAATGAACTAATGAACCAGTGAACCAATGAACTAACAGTATGTTAAAGAGTTATTTAAAAACAGCATGGCGGTTTTTGTTGAAAAACAAAACCTTTAGTTTCATCAACATTATTGGCCTGGCTACGGGTACTTTATGTTGCCTGTATATTTTGTTATATGTGCAGGACCAGTATAGTTATGATAAACAGCACAACGGTGTCGAAAATATTTACCGGGTAACAACCGACCTGGAGCTGACCGGCGATAAGCATCATAGCGGGGCAAGCTCGCCGCCGATAACCCCGGCCATGCGGAATGAATTTGCCGAGGTAAAGCAATTTACCCGCGTGGTAACAACCGAAAAGTTTGGAGCCAAACAACACCTGCTACGATACAAGGAAAAATCGTTTTACGAAAAAAATGCACTGTTTGTAGATTCTACATTTTTCGATATGTTCAGCTACCATTTTGTGAATGGCAGCGCTACCAGCGCTTTATCTGAGCCATATTCAATAGTGCTGTTTAAGCCCGTTGCCGATAAGCTTTTTGGCAGCGAGGATGCTGTTGGCAAAATGATATCTATCGAAAACTCCTTCGGCAAACACGATTATAAAGTTATGGGCGTGGTTGATGAAAGCTTAGGCAAATCGCACATTCATGGCAATATGTACATAACCCTGAACAGCGGCGGATTTGGTGAATCGGTACGGAGGAATGGTGCCTGGGCCGGTAATAACTTCCTGTATGCCTACGTTAAATTAAGCCCCGATGCCAGCGCCGCAGCCCTTGAAAAAAAACTGCCCGACTTTTTGAATAGCCATGCTGCACAGCAATTTAAGGATATTGGCATGAAAAAGGTATTGCATCTGCAGCCGGTTACCAGTATACATACCACCCCCGGTTTTGAAAACGAGCTGAGCAAAACACTCGACCCCAAGTTTTTATTCCTGCTGATATTAATTGCCGTAATGATCCAGGTAATAGCCTGTATCAATTTCATGAACCTATCTACCGCCCGAGCCTCCAAACGTGCCAAAGAGGTTGGTGTGCGTAAAGTGATAGGCGCTGGCAAAGGCGATTTGATTAAACAGTTTTTAGGCGAATCGTTCCTGCTGGCTTTTATTGGCGTTGCCATTGCATTGCCGTTGCTCGTATTACTGATGCCTTACCTTAACCAGGTTACCAGGGCCGATATCCAATTAGCTTTTTTCAGCAATTATAAAATCTGGATAATGTTGGTAAGCCTCATCGCGGTTACCGGTTTGGTGGCGGGCAGCTATCCTGCATTTTACCTGTCGGCTTTCGAAGCAATTAAAGTGATCAAGGGAAATTTTACCAACCAGGTTTCGGCAACCGGCATCCGCAAATCGCTGGTGGTTTTTCAATTTGTTTTATCTATAGCGTTGGTTACTGGCATCATTGTCATCTATAGCCAGTTAAACTACATCAAGAATAAAGACCTTGGTTTCGACAAAAACCAAAAGCTCATCTTCAATTTTTACACCGAAGCGTCGCAGAAAAAAATGGCTGCTTTTACTAATGACCTAAAAGAACTGTCGGAAGTAAAAGCAGTAAATAATGCAGATAACTATTTAGGGCAATTTGTACCGCATGACCATGGTGTTTTCCTTGCAGGTGGCAACATGGCTGCCGCTGTTGATGCCCAAAACATTAATACCGACGAACATTTTGTAAAAGCCAATGGCGTAAGTTTAATAAGTGGCCGCGATTTCAGGCTAAACGATACCAACCGCGTATTAATTAATGAAACTTTGGCCAAACGCCTTGGCCTGGATGTGCAAAAAGCGCCCGGCACCAGGCTATACTCGCAATATGATGGCAAGCCCGCCACCTTTGTTGAAATAGCCGGCGTAATGAAAAACTTTAATTACAACTCCCTGCACAGCGAAGTACGGCCCTTTATGATGGTTTATCAAAATAATCCCGGCTATTTTAATTGCATGCTGGTATCTGTAGGCAGCAGTAATTATAAGGCGCTGCTTGATAAAATATCAAAAGTTTGGCATAAGGATTTTCCCGAGGTACCATTTGAATATACTTTCCTGGATACCGAAGTACAAAAACAATATGAAACCGAGATCATGCTATCGCAAATCATCAATTCATTTACGATGGTGGCCATCGTGATATCATGCCTTGGTTTGTTTGGCCTGGCCGCCTTTAGCGCCGAGCAGCGCAGTAAAGAAATAGGCATCCGTAAAGTATTAGGCGCAAGCGTAACCGGCATCGTGCAATTATTATCGGCAGATTTTTTAAAGCTGGTAATTATAGCCTTTATTATAGCCACGCCATTGGCCTGGTGGGGCATGAGCAAATGGTTGCAGGATTTTGAATATCGCGTACAAATAAGCTGGTGGATGTTTGCCCTTGCCGGCATACTGGCAGTAATTGTGGCATTATTTACTGTAAGCTTCCAGGCCATAAAAGCAGCTTTGATGAACCCGGTGAAAAGTTTAAAGGCAGAGTGAAAAAGAATCAAGAATTAAGAGTTTAGAGTCAAGATGGGAAAAGTCATTGGTCATTTCGCTTCGCTGTTATTGAGTCATTGCAAATCAAAAAATCACTCGTTGACAAAGCAAAAATAGAGTCAAAGAAGCAAAACGGCAAGTATTGCGGAGAAGACTCACCCGACATCGCTACGCTTGTCACCCTCTCTTCGCTTCGCGGAAAGAGGGGCTTGAACGCTTAAAAATTGAACGGTTGAAAAATTGGTAATATTAAAACTTCGAGCCCCTCTTCCCTGCGCAGCAGAAGAGAGGGTGGCGGGCGTAGCCTCGCCGGGTGAGTATTCG
>Ga0075366_10000433_pt1 | contig 19528 bp, 23 predicted proteins | sample EndMethybrTD3031_FD_72351 | JGI IMG/M metagenome (GOLD analysis project Ga0075366, IMG submission 72351) | Populus endosphere microbial communities from Tennessee, USA - Endosphere MetaG P. TD hybrid TD303-1 | ecosystem: Host-associated > Plants > Roots > Endosphere | place: USA: Tennessee...
ACGAGCGCGATCACGCGGCTCGGAGCCTTCTCGCCGCCTTCGGGCTCGAGCCACAGATCGGCGCCCACGATCGGCTTGACGCCCGCCTTGCGCGCGGCACTGTAGAACTTGATCGCGCCGAACAGGTTGGACAGGTCGGTGATTGCCAGTGCACCCTGCTTGTCTGCTGCTGCGGCCTCCACCGCATCGTCGACGCGCAAGGTGCCATCGACGACGGAGAATTCGGTGTGGGTGCGCAGGTGAACGAATGCCATGGAGGCCATTCTAGAGAGCGTGGACCGGTAAAATCTGCGCGGTGATTCCAGTTCTGAACGTCTCCGCCTACAAGTTCGTCAGCTTGAGCGGGCCCGCGCAGTGGCGCGAGAGCATTCGCTCACAAGCACAGTCCCTCGCGCTGAAAGGCACGGTGCTGCTGGCCGATGAAGGCATCAACCTTTTCCTTGCGGGCGAAGCCGGGCCGTTGCGTGCGTTCGTCGAATGGCTGCGCGGTCATCGCGAGCTGGCCGACCTCGACGCAAAGGAGAGCTGGTCCGATGCGCCGCCGTTTCGCCGGCTCATCGTCAAGGTGAAGCCGGAGATCATCCGGATGAACTGCCCGACGATCCGCCCGCAGACCGAGCGCGCGCCGGCCGTCGATGCACACACGCTCGCGCGCTGGCTGGACACCGGCCTAGACGACGCTGGCCGCCCGGTTGTCACGCTCGACACGCGCAACGCCTTCGAGGTCGGCCACGGTCGATTTCGCGGCGCGCTCGACTGGAGTCTGAGTCGCTTCAGCGACTTTCCACAGGCGCTGCAGCAGCATCGCCACGAGCTTGAGGGCAAGACCGTCGTCAGCTATTGCACCGGCGGCATTCGCTGCGAGAAAGCTGCGCTGCTGATGGCCGAGGCGGGCGTGGAGAACGTCCTGCAGCTCGACGGCGGCATCCTGCGCTACTTCGAGCACACCGGCGGCAAACACTTTGACGGACACTGTTTCGTCTTCGATCAACGGGAATCCCTGGACGCCACACTGGCACCGACGCAAACGGTGTAAGGTGGTGCGCTTGTGCAACGACCACCGTCGTCATCGACACGACGGTGCACAGGCATGAACCCGATGAATTTCCCGGCGTCTCAGCCGTCACTCAAGCACTCTTCTTCCACGCCTGCCGGTGAACTCGCGCAGCGCTATGCGGCGGTGCGCCAGTATTCTCTGGCGCTTGCCGCGCCGCTCTCGGCCGAGGATTGCCAGGTGCAGTCGATGCCCGATGCGAGCCCGACCAAGTGGCATCTCGCGCATATCACCTGGTTCTTCGAAACCTTCATCCTCGAGCGCTACGAAGCCGACTTCCGTGCGTTCGACCCGGCGTTTCGCGTTCTCTTCAACAGCTACTACCAGGGTGTCGGAGAGCAATATCCGCGGCCGCGGCGCGGCCTGATCACGCGGCCCACGCTCGATGAAGTGAAGCGCTTTCGCGCAGATGTGGATGCCCGGATGCAGGCGCTGCTCGCGAGCCGTGGCGATGACGGCGAGCTGGTCAGTCTCGTCACGCTCGGCTTGCATCACGAACAACAGCACCAGGAGCTGCTGCTGACCGACATCAAACATGCGCTGAGCTTCAATCCGAGCCGAGCCGCCTACGCCAGGCGCTGGCCCATGACAAGCGTGCGGCCCCAACCGCTACGCTGGTTCGGGTACGCGGGCGGGTTGATCGAGCACGGCCATGACAGCGGGCTCGACGGCCTCTTCTGCTTCGACAACGAAACTCCGCGTCACCGCACGTACGCCGCGCCGTTCGAACTGGCGTCGCGCCCGGTGACCTATGGCGAGTACCTCGCCTTCATGGACGATGGTGGCTACCGACGACCGGAGTTGTGGCTTTCGATGGGCTGGGATTGGGTACGCCAAGGACAGCGCGAGGCCCCGCTCTACTGGCACCGCCATGCCGAGGGCTGGCGCAACCATACGTTGCAGGGCCTGGTGGAGATCGATCCGCACACGCCCGTGTGCCATCTCAGCTACTTCGAGGCCGATGCCTACGCGCGCTGGGCCGGCGCCCGCCTCCCGACCGAAGTGGAGTGGGAACATGCGGCCCGTCAGTTGCGCACATCACCCGGCGCCCCGCTGCGCGGCAACTTCGCCGATCGCGGCGCTTTCCATCCGCTGCCGGCCGGCGACGCGGCAGCTGACGAGCCGCTGCAGATGTACGGCGACGTCTGGGAGTGGACTCAGTCGAGCTACGCCGCGTACCCTGGCTATCGGCCCCTGCCGGGTGCGGTGGGCGAGTACAACGGCAAGTTCATGTGCAACCAGTACGTGCTGCGCGGTGGTTCGTGCGCGACGCCGTCGGGCCACGTGCGGGTGAGCTATCGGAACTTCTTCCCGGTCGATGCGCAGTGGCAGTTCAGCGGCGTGCGCCTCGCGCGGGACCTCTGAGCCGCTCAGGAGGCGGTGAGCACCTCCAGCACCTCGGAACGGAACTCGCGCTGGTACAGCACGTAGATCACCCCGGCGGTGGCGACCATGAATACGACCGGCGAGAAGAACCACCCGATCGCCGCGAATGAAAAGTAGTACGCACGCAAGCCGTCGTTGAAGGTTTCTGCGGCCATGCCGACGATGCGCCCGGCCTTGTCGGCAAACGCCTCGCGCGAGAGACCGAGCTCGAGAAACTTCTCCGCCTCGGGTGCTGCGGCAACCAGCAGCGCACCGAACGTGTACTGCCGCATCGACCACGTGAATCGAAAGAACGCGTAGACGAAGATGCCGATGAGAAGCATCAGCTTCATGTCGAAGATCAGCGTCGACGTGCGGGCGGCGAACGGCAGGTCGCGAACGAGCTCGGTCGTCTTCTCGCTCGTGCCGAGCACGGCGAGCAGACCTCCGATGATCAGGATCGTCGTGGACGCAAAGAACGAAGGGCTGGTCGAAAGGTTCTGGATCACGACGCCGTCGACGACGCGCACTTCGCGAAACGTCGTCTGCATCATCCACTGCCGGCGCACCTGGTTGGTGGCCGCGAGCAACGAATGCTGGGCGCCCGACTTGCGGCGCGCAAAGTGTGCGTAGCTCGCCCAGCCGCCAAAAAAAAGGGCCACTGCCGCCCAGTCGAGCCAGGGCAGTACGCGCAAGACCTTCAGCGCCGTTTCCATGCCGGAAATGTAGCAAGGGATCGCGGGCGCGACGCGCCGGCGATCCCTTGTGTTGCGAGCTAGGCTGCGATCAGGCGGCGCGCTTTGCGTCGATGCTGATGCCGCCGGGGCCGAAGGCCGTGAGCATCAGGAAGCCGCCGGCGATGGAGATGTTCTTCCAGAAGTTGATCTGCTGGCCCATCACCTGGTCAGCCGGCACACCCCAGTAGGCGTGGAAGATGAACGCGGCCAGCACGCAGAACACCGCCAGCGCCAGCGCCGCCCAGCGCGACAGGAAGCCGACCAGTACCGCGAGGCCCCCACCGAGTTCGACCAGGATCGTCAGCACCGCGACGACCGACGCCGCGGGCAGGCCCTTGGACCCGATGTAGCCGACGACACCGGCGAATCCGGCGATCTTGCCGAAGCCCGACGTGATGAAGATCAGCGAGAGAAGAATGCGGCCCAGCAGGGCCGCGACGTTCTGGGTTTGGTTGTTCATGGCGTTTCTCGTTTCGTCTTTTGGGTTGATGGCAAGGAAAAGGGAAGAAGTTCACCTATTGCAGATCGAACAGCAGCACTTCGGCATCGACCGACCGGCCGATCTTCAGCTCCGCTTCGTGCTCGAGGCCGAGGGCATCGCCGGCTTGCAGGACCTGGCCGTTGGCCTCGATCTCGCCGCGCACGACGTGCAGATAAGCGCGCCGCTTCGGATCGAGCGGGCGCGTGAGCACTTGCGCGCCGTCGAGCAGCCCGGCATAGATGGACGCATCGGCGTGCAAGGTGACTGAACCATCGCGCCCATCGGGCGACGCCACGAGCCTCAGCGTCCCGCGCTTGGATTCGGCGTCGAAGTGCTTCTGCTCGTAGCTCGCCTCGATGCCGCGCACATTGGGCTCGATCCATATTTGCAGGAAGTGGGTCGTGTCCTTCGGCGCGTGATTGAACTCGCTGTGCATCACCCCGCGGCCGGCGCTCATGCGCTGCACGTCGCCGGGGCGGATGACGCCGCTTTCCTTGGCGCCGGTCGTGCCGTTGCCCATGCTGTCCTTGTGAGCGAGCTCACCGGACAGCACATAGCTGACGATCTCCATGTCTCGATGGCCATGAGTGCCAAAGCCGGTGCCCGGAGCGATGCGGTCTTCGTTGATCACGCGCAGGTTGCCGAAACCCATGTGGCGCGGATCGTAATAGTCGGCGAACGAAAAGCTGTGAAAGCTCTTGAGCCAGCCGTGGTCGGCGTAGCCTCTGTCTGATGATTTGCGCACGGTGATCATGTGGCGCTCCTTTCGTTGCATGAACTTTAGGGCGCACACACCGGGCAACCATCCGGCGAGCGTTGAAGTGATCATTCAAATAAGATGAACGCCAATCGGACTCTCAAGCCGCGCGACGGCCCGCCATGACTTCCAGCCGCAATGTCCTGACACCCGAGTCGCTCGCGATGATGGACGTCATCGCCCGCACCGGCAGCTTCGCCGCCGCTGCACGCGAGCTCGGCAAAGTGCCGTCGTCGCTGACCTACAGCGTCCGCCAGCTCGAAGATGCCCTCGACGTGCTGTTGTTCGACCGTCGCTCCCGCCAGGCCAGGCTAACGGCCGCCGGCGAGGAACTGCTGAACGAGGGCCGTCGCCTGCTCGACCAGATGGACGCGGTGGCAAACCGCGTGAAGCGTGTCGCAACCGGATGGGAGACCCAGATGACCCTGGCCGTCGACGGCGTCATCTCGCGGCTGACCATCTTCGAGCTGTGCGAATCGTTCTACGCGCTGTGCCCGCAGATCGCGTCGATGCGTGCGGGCGCCAGCGCGGCGCATACGTCGGTGCCGGGCGGGCCGGGCACGCGGTTGCGCCTGCGCACCGAAGTGATGAACGGAACCTGGGAGGCGCTGACCAGCGGCCAGGCCGACCTTGCGATCGGCGTGAGCGCAGAGCGCGGCACACCGCCCGGCGTGCAGCTCAAGGAACTCGGCTCGATGGAGTTTCTGTTCGCAGTCGCACCGCATCATCCGCTCGCTGCCGCGACCGCGCCGATCAGCGATGCCGAGTTGCTGCGGCACCGCGCTGTCGCTGTCGCCGATTCCGCGCAGCGACTGACCCCACTGACGGTGAATCTGCTTCCCGGCCAGGATGTTCTGACCGTCAGCAGCATGCAGTTGAAGATCGAGGCGCAACTGCGCTGCATGGGCTGCGGCTTCGTTCCCGAGCCGCTCGCGCGCGAGCACATCGCAGCCGGCCGACTTGTCGTGAAGGACACGCAGCGTGGCGCGCAGCATCCCCGCCTTGCGTACGCGTGGCGAAACCCGATCGCAAGCGCCCCGGGCGCCGGGCGCAAGCCTCAGCTCGGCCTGGCGCTGCGCTGGTGGATCGACCAGCTCGAGAGCCCCACGACCCGCACCGCCTTGCTCGAGCACCACTCGGCCGTCCCGCTCGCCGGCATGTGAAGGGATGACGGCATGAGTGCTGGCTACGTCGGACGATTCGCGCCGTCGCCAACCGGGCCGCTGCATGCGGGATCGCTGGTCGCGGCGCTCGCATCCTGGCTCGATGCGCGGGCGCATGGCGGGCGCTGGCTGGTTCGTATCGAAGACGTCGACAGGCCGCGCTGCGTGGCCGGTGCAGCCGAGACCATCCTGCGCCAGCTCGACCTCTGCGGCCTGCGACCGGACGAACCCCCGATGTGGCAATCGGCACGTGACGACGCCTATGACCGGGCGCTCGCGCATCTGAGCGGCGCCGGGTGGACCTACCCGTGCGCCTGCACGCGCAAGGACATCGCCGACGCGCTTGCCCTCGGTGGCCGAACGCGTGCGCGCAATGCCGAGCTGGTGTACCCGGGCACATGCCGCGATGGTCTGCACGGCCGTCCTGCGCGGGCGACTCGCGTGCTGACGGTGCCAACCCTGGCGGGCAGGGGCGGAGGCGCGAGCGATGCTCCACTCGTCATCGAGTGGCACGACCGCCGGCTCGGCGCACAGCGCCAGGATGTCAGCGCCGAGGTCGGCGATTTCGTGCTGCAGCGCGCCGACGGGCTGTGGGCCTATCAGCTCGCCGTGGTTGTCGACGATGCCGAGCAAGGCATCACCGATGTCGTGCGAGGCGCCGATCTTGCCGACAACACGCCACGCCAGATCCATCTGCAGCGGGTGCTGGGGCTTCCGACGCCGCGCTATCTGCACACGCCGCTGGTACTCGGCGCGGACGGAGAGAAACTCTCGAAGCAAAACGGTGCCGAGGCGCTCGCTGTCGACGACCCGCTTGCGCTGCTGCGAGCGGCAGGTGCAGCGCTCGGCCTCTCCGGCGAGCCTGCCACCGGCCAGGCGACAACCGCAGCCGACTGGCTGGCCGCTGCGGTTGCGCAATGGCACTCGCAGTGGGTCAGCACCGCACCGATGGCATGATGTCGCGCTCGCCATCCAGGCAATTCACGGACCGATCAAGACCATGATGACCACCACCGCCTCCGGGCTCCAGTACGAAGACACCGTCGTCGGCAGCGGCGCCACCGCGCAGGCGGGCCAGCACGTCAGCGTGCACTACACCGGCTGGCTCTACAACAACGGTGTCAAGGGTGCTAAGTTCGATTCGAGCAAGGATCGCAACGACCCGTTCGAGTTCGGGCTCGGAGCGGGCATGGTCATCAAGGGCTGGGACGAGGGCGTGCAAGGCATGCAGGTGGGCGGCATGCGACTGCTCGTGATCCCGCCCGAACTCGGCTACGGTGCGCGAGGCGCCGGTGGCGTGATCCCGCCGAACGCTACGCTGATGTTCGAGGTCGAGCTGCTCGGCGTCTGAAGCATACATGTCCGTCCAGTACGACATCGTCCACACGACCGTCTACGCGTACAAGTCGCCGGTCAGCTTCGGCGAGCATCGGGTGATGTTCAGGCCGCGCGACAGCCATGACCAGCGCGTTCTCGCGACCGATCTGCAGGTCAGCCCGAACGCCGAGGTGCGGCTGATCCTCGACCCTCACTCGAACTCGGTCGCGCTGGTGCGGCCCACCGAGCCGGCGACCGAGCTTCGTATCGTCTGCAGCTTCACGATCGAGCACGCACACAGCAACAACCTCGAGCTGCCGCTGTCGCCGAGCGCAGAGATCTTTCCGTTCGCCTATGGACTCGACGAGCGCTTCGACCTCGAGCTCTACCTGCGCCCCCACCACGAAGACCCGGACGGCAAGCTGACCGCGTGGGCGCGCCAGTTTCTGCGCACGGACGGCCCGACGCACACGCGCGACATGCTGGTGCAGATGAACCAGCACATTCGCGACAACTTCAGCTACGTGGCGCGCGACGAAGAAGGCACGCAAAAGCCCCACCAGACACTGGAGCTCGGCACGGGTTCGTGCCGCGACTTCGCACTGTTGATGATGGAGGCGGCGCGCCGGCTCGGCGTCGCAACGCGCTTCGTCTCCGGCTACCTCTACGATCCGTCGCTCGACAGTGCCGCCGCCGAAGGCAGCGGCGGACCGGCTGCTGAAGGCGAGACCGAGGCCGACCAGACGGTCGGCGCAGGCTTCACTCATGCCTGGCTGCAGGCGTATCTACCGGGCGCCGGCTGGGTGCCGTTCGATCCGACCAACAACCTGCTTGGCGGAACTCAGCTGATACGCGTGGGCGTGGCGCGCGATCCCTCGCAGGCCGCGCCGGTGTCAGGCAGTTGGTTCGGCAAGCCCGACGACTATCTGGGAATGACCGTCAGCGTCACCGTGAAGCGACGCTGACCGGGGCCCGCATGCTCAGCGGCTGAAACCGCCGCTGCGCGGACGCTGCGGCTTGAAGCCGCCCTTGCCCGCCGGTGCACCCGGCTTGCGCGGTGCAAACGCAGCCGACTTGTGGTCGCGGTCACGGCCGGTGGCCGGCGCACGGTCGAACGGGTTGCCGTGCGGCGCTACGCTTTGCGGTGCGCGCGAATCCGCACGCGATGCATCGCGCTCGAACGGGGCGCGCTGCTCGAACGAACCGCCGCGCGGCGCGAAGCCGCTGCGCGGAGCGAACGGCTTCTTGCCGAACGGCTTGCCGCCGGAGCCCGGCTTGCCGGCAAAGCGGCCGCCAGCACCAGCACCCTCGGAACGCGGTGCGAACATCTTCGGCTCCGGGCTCTTCGGCTCGAGGCCCAGGATCGCGGTCGCCGGAATCGGCTGGGTCGTGAACTGCTGGATGCGACGGATCATGCCGACGTCCATGCGCTCGGCCAGCGTCACCGCGAGGCCGTTGCGCCCGGCGCGACCGGTGCGACCGATGCGGTGCACGTAGTCCTCGGCCTTCATCGGCAGACCGTAGTTGATCACGTGGCTGATGGTCGGCACGTCGATGCCGCGGGCGGCGACGTCGGTCGCAACCAGCACGCGCAGCTGGCGATTGCGCAGGCCTTGCAGTACGCGGTTGCGGCGGCCTTGCGGCATGCCGCCATGCAGCGCGGCAACCGAGTGCCCCATCTCGCCGAGGCGATCGGCGAGCCAATCGGCATCGCGCTGCGTGCTCGTGAACACGACAGCCTGCTCGAGCTCGCGCTGCGTCAGGATGTGATCGAGCAGCGCGTTCTTGTGGTTGACGTTGTCGGCCCAGTGCAGACGCTGCTCGATGTTGGCGTGCGTGTCGGTGTGCGACGCGACGTCGATGCGCTGCGGGTCACGCAGCAAATTCTGCGCAAGGTTGCCGACGTGGCCGGCGAACGTGGCGCTGTACATCACGGTCTGACGGGTTGCCGGCACGTGGTCGGCGATCGTGCGGATGTCGTCGATGAAGCCCATGTCGAGCATGCGATCAGCTTCGTCGAGCACGAGCATCTCGACGTTGTCGAGGATCGCTCGGCCGGTCTGGAGGTGGTCGAGCAGGCGGCCGGGGGTGGCGATCAGGATGTCGAGCGCACCGCGCAACGCGGCGATCTGCGCCGGGTAAGGCACGCCGCCGACGACGGTTGCGACGCGCACGCCCGGCACATTGCGGCCGTAAGTGACGGCGGCTTTGGCGACTTGCAGAGCGAGCTCGCGGGTCGGCGTCAGCACGAGGATGCGCGGACCGTAGACCACGCCCTTCTCGCGGCGCTTGGTGTTGTCACCACGCGCAGCCAGCACGCGCTGCAGCGCAGGCAGGATGAACGACGCGGTCTTGCCGCTGCCGGTGCTGGCCGAGACCATGAGGTCCTTGCCTTCGAGACCGGGCGGGATCGCGCGCAGTTGAACTTCGGTTGCGTTGTCGTAGCCGGATTGCGAAACGGCTTTGGTGAGGGCTTCATGCAGGCCCAGGGATTCGAAACTCATCGTGGAACTTCCATCATCAAGTCGCCGCGCAGGCGCCTTCCGGACACGCGCACGGCATGGGCCATCACGCCAAGAGCGATGCGGCCACCAAAAAGTCGCTGGGGAGAAGGTCCGAACCAGCACACGCGGAGCTGGACCTCGGGAACAGTCAAAGCGACGGCATCGCCGCCAACCATTCCCGGGAAAGGGTTCGAACAGGCTGGGCCCCGGCCACTACCACCAACACGTAGTACGCGTAGTGGCTAACCGGCTGACTCGCAGCGCCTCGATGAGGTCAGAGGGGATGAGCGAAACGCCCGGCCAAAGCCAGGCGAAGCGGCGATTCTATGCCGCCACGGGTTTTCCCGCAAGGTGCAGGGTTACTTCGCGAGGAGATGCTCTCGGTAATACACGAGTTCGTCGATCGACTCCTGGATGTCAGCCAGCGCCGTGTGCGCCTGGGCTTTCTTGAAACCCGCCAGGATCTCCGGCTTCCAGCGCTTGGCAAGTTCCTTCAACGTACTGACGTCGAGATTGCGATAGTGGAAGAAGGCTTCCAGCTGCGGCATGTGGATCGCCAGGAAACGACGGTCCTGGCAGATGCTGTTGCCGCACATTGGTGACGTGTTCTTTGGCACGTACTGCTTGAGAAACTCGATCACCTGGGCCGAAGCCGTGGCCTCGTCGACGGTCGATGCCTTCACCCGATCGATCAGGCCGCTCTTGCCGTGGGTACCCTTGTTCCAGGCGTCCATCGCGTCGAGCGTGGCGTCGCTCTGGTGCACGGCGAACACCGGCCCTTCGACGCGGTGGCCGAGCTGAGCGTCAGTCACGACGACGGCGATCTCGATGATCCGGTCGTTCTCCGGCGACAGGCCGGTCATTTCGAGGTCGATCCACACCAGGTTCTGGTCGTTGGCGGTCAAGGTACTGTCGGTCATGCGTTTTCTCCTGGCCCGATTCTCGCAGTTCAACCGAGGCCCCTACACTTCCGACCTATGGATGTTTCTCAAGCCTCGCACGCACTGACCCTGACGCTCGTGTTTGCAGCGGCGCTGTTTGCCTCGCTGGTCGTCAAGTTCTGGCTCGCAACCCGGCAGATGCGCCACGTCGCCGCGCATCGCAACGCCGTACCGGGCGCGTTCTCTCAGACCATCAGCCTGAGTGCGCATCAACGAGCAGCCGACTACACGCTCGCCAAAGGGCGCTTCGGGTTGATCAGCATGTCGGTCGGCGCGGCGGTGCTGCTCGGCTGGACGCTCCTCGGCGGGATCGACTTGCTGAACGGTGCGCTGCGCGATGCGTTGCAGCCGCGCTTCGGCAACCTCGCCTACCAGCTCGCATTGTTCGGTGCATTCGCGGTGATCGGCGCCGTCATCGAACTGCCGCTCGACCTCTACAGCACGTTCCACATCGAGCAGCGATTCGGCTTCAACCGGATCACCTGGAAGCTCTATCTCGCCGACATGGCAAAGGGCGCGCTCGTCGGGCTGCTGGTCGGCACCCCGATCGCCGCGCTGATCCTTTGGCTGATGCAGGCAGCCGGCGGGCTCTGGTGGCTGTGGGCGTGGGGCGCATGGATGGTGTTCAACCTGCTGATCCTGGTGCTGTATCCGACCGTGATCGCGCCACTCTTCAACAAGTTCGAACCGCTCGCCGACGAGTCGCTCAAGACGCGCGTGCAGCAGCTGATGGCGCGCTGCGGCTTTGCTGCCAAGGGCCTGTTCGTGATGGACGGCAGCCGGCGCTCGGCGCACGCGAACGCGTACTTCACCGGCTTCGGGGCCGCCAAACGGGTCGTCTTCTTCGACACCTTGCTCGAGAAGCTTTCTCCGGGCGAGGTCGAGGCCGTGCTTGCGCACGAACTCGGCCACTTCAAGTACCGGCACGTGATCAAGCGGATGGCCGTGATGTTCGCGCTCAGCCTCGCCGGATTCGCGCTGCTTGGCTGGCTGTCCGTGCAGCCCTGGTTCTACATCGGGCTCGGCGTCCGGCCTTCGTTGACTGCCCCGAATGACGCGCTGGCACTGTTGCTCTTCCTGCTCGCGACACCGGTGTTCGCGTTCTTCGTCTCCCCGTTGTTCGCGCAGGTCTCGCGCAAGCACGAATTCGAAGCCGACGCGTACGCCTGCCGCCAGGCGAGCGGCATCGACCTCGCCGCGGCGCTGCTGAAGCTGCATGAAGACAACGCGACGACTCTGACGCCCGATCCGCTGTACGTTCGCTTCTACTACTCGCATCCTGCGCCCTCGGAGCGCCTCGCGGCACTCGCGCGCCACCCTCTCCCGCAACCGACCTGACACCATGAGCAATCTGCTGCATCAACGCTGCCAGGCCCACCCGGGCACTGCAATGAACGAGGCGACGATCAAGAGCCATCTGCAGCAAGTCAGCGGCTGGTCCTTGCACGGCGACTCGATCGAGAAAACCTTCGCATTCCAGAACTACCACGAGACGATCTCGTTCGTGAACGCTCTCGCGTGGATCTGCAACACCGAAGACCATCATCCCGATCTGCACGTCACCTACGATCGCTGCGTCGTGCGCTTCAACACGCACTCTGTCAACGGCATCTCGATCAACGACTTCATCTGCGCCGCGAAGGCGGATGCGTTGATCTCGTTCATCGCCTGATCGCAGCAAGCGATGGCATCGGCCCGCGCTTGAGCAACACCGCCACGCTCGACGTAGGCCTGGTCGTCGCGGGCCACGGCCGTCACTACATCGTCGAGACGCCAGAGGGCCGGCGCATCACCTGCCACCCGCGCGGCAAGAAGAGCGATTGCGTGGTCGGCGACCGCGTGCGCTGGCAGCCCTCGGGCGACGAGGGCGTGATCGAACACGTCGAGCCGCGCCGCAACCTTCTGTTCCGGCAGGACGAGTGGAAGATCAAATCGTTTGCGGCAAACCTCGACCAGTTGCTGGTTCTCGTCGCCGCGGAACCGGTGTTCAGCGAGTCACAGCTGGCGCGCGCGCTGATTGCAGCCGAGAGCGCCGGCATCGCGGCGCGCGTCATGCTGAACAAGGCCGATCTACCGGGCATTGCCACGGCGCGCGCGCGTCTCGCTCCGTACTCGCGGATGGGGGTCGAGGTGATCGAGCTTGCGTTGAAGGCACGCCCCGACGAAGCGCGCGAACGGCTCGCCCCTCTGCTGAACGCCAAGGCGACGCTCGTGCTCGGTCCGAGCGGCACGGGCAAGAGCACGTTGATCAACCTGCTCGCCCCGGACGCACGGGCGCAAGTCGGCGAGATTTCGCAGGCCCTGAACTCGGGCCGTCACACGACGACGAGCACGCAGTGGTACTGGATAGATGCCGACCCGCGCCAGACCCGCGAGACAGCGCTGATCGATTCTCCCGGCTTCCAGGAGTTCGGATTGCGCCAGATCGATGCGGCGCAGCTCGCCATGCTGATGCCCGACCTGCGTCGACACGCGGGCGAATGCCGCTTCTACAACTGCAGCCACCTGCACGAGCCCGGCTGCGGCGTTCGTGCCGCGCTGGAACGCGGCGAGATCAGCGGGTCACGCTATCGCATCTACACCGAGATCTTCGGCGAACTGACCCAGCGGCGCTGAGCGCGAGGCTCAGCCGACGAGGTTCGCCAGCGAAAGCAGCGCGAGCAGCAGCATCCACAGCACGACCGATCGCCACACCAGCCCGACGATGCTGCGCAGGTGGCCCAACTCGGGCGTGAGGCCCGGTGTAGACCCTTCGGCGCCGACCGCATCGGGCGACGCCCCGGCCTCGAAGGTCTTCGAGCGGTCGGGCGTAACCCCCGGCGCCGCGCTGCCGCCGAGCTGAACACCGACCGCGCCGGCCGCGGCGGCAAGGATGATGCCTTCGTTCGGATACTTCCACAGGCCCGCGTCGCGCCGCCAGCAGTTGATCGCCTCTTCGAAGTTGCCGACGACCGCGAAGCCGAAGGCCGTCATCCGCGCAGGCACGTGGTCGAGCAGGTTGAACAGTTGCTGGGAGAGCTGCATCAAGCGCTCGTTCAGCGGCGCATCGATCGTCCGGCTCTTGAATGCCCAATAGCGGCTCGCGTACTCGGCCATCCTATAGAGCACAGCTCCGGCCGGACCGAGGCCGACCGTCGACAGGAGCACGAACCAGAAGAACACGCCGAACACGTGCCGATGCGCAGCAAGCAGCGAGTGCTCGATCATGTGGCGCAGCAGTTCGGTGCGCGGCAGCTCGCTCGCATCGAGGTGACGCCACTCGGAGAGCAGCCGCCGCGCCTCCGCCTCGTCACCGCGTTCGAGCGCGGCGCGGATGTCGGTGAAGTAGTGGCTGAACTGCCTGAAGCCGAGCGTCACGTACAGCACGGCGACATTCCAGACCAGCGCCGCCGCAAGAGAGATCCGGGCAATGGCGACATACACCGCGAACACCAGCAGCGCCGGCAGCAGCACCGTGACGCCCCAGACCACCCAGGCATGGTGATCGCGCCCGGCATCGAAGTTGCGGCCGGTCCAGCGCATCCAGCCGGTCAACGCGTCGTGCACGATGTTGCCTTGCGGCAGCGGCTTGAGCTGTTCGATCAGCAGCGCGAACAGGACGGCGAAGAAATTCATGCACGGCGATGATACCGACGCAACGCCGCATTCAGCGTGCAGGTTGCCCGGATCAGGCCACGAGGAAGCGGTACAGGTTGCGCAACATCGCCGCGGTGGCGCCCCAGATGAAGTAGTGGCGCGGCGCACCTTGTGAATCGACGCCGTCCCACGGAATCGAGAGGAACTCGCGCCTCACACCGTTCACCTCCAGGGCATGACGCCTGTGGTTTGCCGGATTCATCAGGAACGAAAGCGGCACTTCGAACACCTCGGCCACCTCGAACGGATCAGCGTTGACGGTGAAACCGGGGTCGACGAGGCCGATCACGGGCGTCACGATGAAACCGGTGCCGGTCGTGTAGGTCGGCAGCTCACCAAGCACATCCACCCGACGCGTCTCCAGTCCGATTTCTTCGTGCGCCTCGCGCAGCGCCGTGGCAATCGCATCGGCATCGAAGTCTTCGGCGCGGCCGCCCGGAAAGCTGATCTGCCCGGGATGGTCGGTGAGATGGTCGGTGCGTTGAGTGAGCAAGACCGTGAGCTCGTCGCGCGGCACGAGGCCCACCAGAACAGATGCGCGAGCCGGTGTTCGTTCGGTGAAGCGGTGCTCCGTCTTGATCTCCGGGTCCCACTCTGGTCGCACGGCAAAGCGGCGCCTCAGCGATTCGGACAGCAGCTCGCTGCCGGCTACGGCCGGGAGGTGGTCATCGATGCCGAGTATCGGCAATGCCTGTGGATCGAAGCTCAGTGCCATGGCGTCATTGGACCCCAGGTGGAATGCAAAAGGCCGCCCGAGTGGGGCGGCCCTGGTCTGCACGCGGCCGCAGCTTGTGCTGCGGGGGCAATCAGGCGAGCTTCTCCTTGATGCGTGCCGACTTGCCCGAACGGCTGCGCAGGTAGTACAGCTTCGCGCGGCGAACGTCGCCGCGGCGCTTCACCTCGATCGATGCGATCAGCGGGCTGTAGGTCTGGAACGTGCGCTCGACGCCTTCGCCGCTCGAAATCTTGCGAACGATGAAGCTCGAGTTCAGGCTGCGATTGCGCTTGGCGATCACGACGCCTTCGAATGCCTGGAGGCGCTTGCGCGTGCCTTCGACGACATTGACGCTGACGATCACGGTGTCGCCAGGGGCGAACGCGGGAATGGTCTTGTTGAGACGGGCGATTTCTTCCCGCTCGAGGGTCTGGATCAGATCCATGGGTTTTTCTCCAAGCGATCTTGCCCGCGCCGTTCTGAGGATTGGGGATGAGGCCGCCTCACGTAGAGGGCTGCCTCTGCGCGGCAGAGGATCGAAAAGCTTTCGATTATAGCTGTAGACCCGCCAGGTATGCCTCGTCTTCGGCCGAGAGACGCCCGGCGGCCCGCGCCGCGGCGATCAAGTCGGGACGGCGCGCCGCCGTCAGCTCCAAGGAGCGATGTCTCCGCCAGCGGGCAATCTGGGCATGGTGGCCCGACAGCAGCGCGGCCGGGACGCTGCCTTCCCCTGCCTCGTCGCGCAGCACCTCGGGGCGACTGTAGTGCGGGCAATCGAGCAGGCCGTCGGAGAAGCTGTCTTGTTCGTGAGACTGCGCGTCTCCAAGCACCCCGGGCTGCAGCCGAGCAATGGCATCGAGCAGCGCCAGTGCCGGCAGTTCGCCCCCGGACAGCACGAAATCGCCGAGGCTGAGCTCAAGGTCGACGTGGCGGTCGATGAAGCGCTGGTCGATCCCTTCGTAGCGCCCGCACAGCAGCACCGCACCGGGGCCCTTCGCCATGTCTCGGACCAGCGCCTGATCGATACGGCGCCCGGTCGGCGTGAAGTGCACGAGCGGCGCCTGCCGCGCCTCGGCGCGGGCAGTGCGGATCGCCATCAATGCGCGCTCGAGGGGCTCGACCAGCATCACCATGCCCGGGCCGCCACCGTAAGGGCGATCGTCGACGCGACGGTAGTTGTTGTCGGCGAAGTCGCGCAGCGGCCAGAGTTGAACGTCGACCTGACGTGTCTCGAACGCACGCCGCGTCACGCCAGTCGTCAGGTGCGGCGCGAACAATTCCGGGAACAGCGTGACGACGTCAAAGCGCATCGTGACGGGAGTCTAGTAATCCAGGCCCCAGTCGACCGTGATGCGTCGCAGAGCGAGGCTCACGTCGTCGACATAGGCGCCTACGAAAGGGATCAGCCGCTCGTCTGCCTCCGCGGCGTCCGGCCCCGGAGCGACCCGAAGCACGCTGTGTGGGCCGGTGTCGATCAGCCCCGCGACCGTGCCAAGCCGCTCACCCTCGCGGTTGACGACGTCGAGCCCGATCAGGTCGACCCAGTAGAACTCGTCCGGATCCGGCGTCGGAAAGCTCGAGCGCGCGACGAACACTCGCACGCCCCGCAGGGCTTCGGCATGGTCGCGATCGGCAACGTCCTGCGCAAGCGCGACGACCCCGTCTCCATGCTCCTTGGCTTGCGAGATTTTCAGAAGCGTCGGCAGCGCGTGAGTAGCGCTCGCAGCCGCGGGGCGCTTGACTGCGCCCTCCTCGGGCGGCTTCAAGAACCAACGGCGCGATGAGAACAGCGCCTGCGGATCGGAGGCGAAAGGGTGGACCTTGATCCAACCCTTCAGGCCCCAAGCCCCGACGATGCGGCCGACCTCGACGGCATCGTCAGGCCAGGGCAGTTCGTCGGACGGCGTGGCGCCAGCCGCGGGGCTCGGCCTCACGGCGCCGCCCTACCGACGAACAAGGCGCCGAAGCAGCCGCTTACGCGGCCGCCTTGGCCTGGGCGACCAGGCGAGCGACCGTCGGCGACAGTTGAGCGCCGTGACTGGCCCAATGCTCGACGCGGTCGAACGCGACGCGCAGCGGCTGTTCGCCTCCGGCTGCAACCGGGTTGTAGAAGCCGACGCGCTCGATGAAGCGGCCGTCGCGGCGAACGCGCGAATCGGCAACGACGATGTTGAAGAAGGGGCGCTTCTTTGCGCCGCCACGTGAAAGACGGATCACGACCATGACTGTTCCTTTAAGGTCTTAGCTGACCGCGCGCACCGGGAGACACCTCAGGCCGAGCAGATCGAATCGGGTTCATCCGCCACCGTAGATACGCCATCCCCGAGAACCTCCTCGAGAAGAGCCAGCAGCGAAACCGCGCATTATAAACTCACTACTCGAACAGACCGAACATGACGATCCACATTCGCCCCAGCACCCCCGCCGACCTGCCTGCCATCACGGCCATCTATGCCTGGAACGTGCAGCACGGCACGGGCACTTTCGAGCTCGACGCACCCGAACAATCCGAGATGTCGCGCCGCCGCGACGACGTGCTCGGCAAAGGACTCCCCTGGCTCGTCGCCGAGCGTTCCGGCGAGCTGCTGGGCTACGCATACGCCAACCACTTCCGGCCCCGCCGCGCCTATCGCTTCTGCGTCGAGGATTCGGTCTATCTCGCAGACGCAGCCAAGGGCCAGGGTGTCGGCACGCTGCTGCTCGCCGAGCTGATGGCTCGCTGCGAAGCGCTGGGCGCGCGACAGATGCTCGCAGTGATCGGCGACTCAGCCAACCTCGGCTCGATCGGCGTGCACAAGAAGCTGGGCTTCGAGCACGTCGGCGTGCTGCGGGCCGCCGGCTGGAAGTTCGAGCGCTGGCTCGACGTCGTCATGATGCAGAAGGCGCTCGGCCAGGGCGCTTTCGCTGCGCCGGTCGATCCGGCTCAATGAATTCGCCCACATCGCGCCCCCACCGCTACCGCTCGAAGACGCTGGCGACCTGGGTCGCGCTGGTCGGTGGGGCATTCGGGCTACACCGCTTCTACCTGCACGGCCTGTCCGATCGCTGGGCTTGGCTGTTCTTCGTTCCGACACTCGCCGGGCTGTACGGCGTACAGCGCATGCGCGAGTTCGGCGTCGACGATCACCTCGCGTGGGCGCTGATCCCCTTGCTCGGGCTGATGCTGGCCGCAACGATGACCAGCGCGATCGTCTACGGCTTGATGCCCGACGAGCGCTGGAACGCACGCTTCAACCCGTCCGGCCCGCAGCATCACACGGGTTGGGCAACCGTGATCGGCGTGATCGCGGCCCTCGTCGTAGGCGCCGGCGTGCTGATGGCGACGATCGCCTTCAGCGCGCAGCGCTACTTCGAATACCAGGTGGAACTGCGTGTGAAGGCGACGCCGCCTGCCAATCCCGCTCAGGGAAACAGCGCGAAGCCGACCCAGTAGAAGATCGCCGCAACAAGCGCTGCCGCCGGGATCGTGAAGATCCATGCCCAGACGATGTTGCCGGCCACCCCCCAGCGCACTGCGGAAGCCCGCCGCACCGAGCCGACGCCAACGATTGCGCCGGTGATCGTGTGCGTGGTCGACACCGGAACGCCCAGGGCGGTTGCGAGAAACAGCGTGATCGCACCGCCGGTCTCGGCGCAGAAACCACCGACCGGCTTCAGCTTCGTGATCTTCTGCCCCATCGTCTTCACGATCCGCCAGCCGCCGAACATCGTGCCGAGGCCGATCGCGAGGTAGCAGGCCCAGATGGTCCAGGCCGGCGGCAGCTTGTCGCCCGCACCGGCATAGCCGGTCGCGATCAACAGCATCCAGATGATGCCGATCGTCTTCTGCGCGTCGTTGCCGCCGTGGCCGAGGCTGTAGAGCCCGGCCGAGACGAGCTGGGCGCGCCGGAACAGGTTATCAACGCGCAGCGGCGAAGCGTGCCGGAACACGTTGGCCACCAGCACCATCAGCAGCGAGCCGAGCAGGAACCCGAGCAACGGCGAGAGGAAGATGAAGAGCACCGTCTTGCCGACGCCGGTGAGGATCAGCGCCGCTGGGCCGGCCTTGGCCACAGTAGCGCCGACGATGCCGCCGATCAGCGCGTGCGAGGAGCTCGACGGGATGCCGTACCACCAGGTGACGACGTTCCAGAAGATCGCGCCGATCAGCGCACCGAAGACGACATGCTGATCGACGACCCCCGCCTCCACGATGCCCTTGCCGACTGTGGCCGCGACGTTCAGGTGAAACACCAGGATCGCGACCACGTTGAAGAACGCAGCGAACACGATCGCCTGCTGAGGCTTCAGCACACCGGTGGAGACGACGGTCGCGATCGAGTTCGCGGCGTCGTGAAAGCCGTTCATGAAGTCGAACGCGATCGCCAGCGCGACCAACAGCGCAACGACCCAGAAGGCAGTCTGAATCGAGGACATTCAGGAGTTTTCCAGGACCACGCCTTCGATGAGGTTCGCCACGTCTTCGCAGCGGTCGGAGATCGACTCGAGCAATTCGTAGATCGCCTTGAGCTTGATCAGCTCGCGAACGTCGGTCTCCTCGCGAAAGAGCTTGGACATCGCCGAGCGCATCACACGGTCAGCGTCCGACTCGAGCTTGTCGATCTCCTCGCACGTCTTGATCGCTGCTTCCGCGGCCTCTGGCTGGCTGATCTTCGGCAGCAGCGAGACTGCGTGCTGCACCCGCTCGCAGCAGCGAGCGCTCAGGTCGCCAAGGCGCAGCACGTCCTCGGTCATCGCGCGCACGTCGTACAGCGACATCGTCTCGGTCGCGTCCTGCAGCAGGTCGAGGATGTCGTCCATCGCGTTGATCAGGCTGTGGATCTGCTCGCGATCGATCGGCGTGATGAAGGTCTTGTGC
>Ga0075366_10000434_pt1 | contig 19515 bp, 21 predicted proteins | sample EndMethybrTD3031_FD_72351 | JGI IMG/M metagenome (GOLD analysis project Ga0075366, IMG submission 72351) | Populus endosphere microbial communities from Tennessee, USA - Endosphere MetaG P. TD hybrid TD303-1 | ecosystem: Host-associated > Plants > Roots > Endosphere | place: USA: Tennessee...
GCTTCGGAGAGAGCTTCACTTGCTGCCCTCATCGCCTGCCTGCTGCGCCTCGCCCAGATGCAGCGAAGAGGCAGAATTATGGACAAGTTTCATAAGGGCGTCAACGCTTTCGTTACATTTTCTTGACGTGCAGTAGTCGCTTACGCGGTCAATATGACGCGTGCAAATTTGCGTTTGCCAACCTGGAGTACAACGGTCGTATCCGGCATCAACTTCAGCCCTTTTTCTTCGACACGTTCACCATCTGCGCGCACGCCCCCCTGTTCGATCATGCGCATGGCCTCCGACGTGCTGGCCGTCAGATTGGCCGCCTTGAGCAGAGCAACGATCGTGATGCCTTCTGGCGCTACAGGAATTTTCAGCTCGGGAATATCGTCCGGCAGGGCGCCTCGCTGGAAGCGCGTTTCAAAATCAGTCAGTGCATCCTTTGCAGCTCCTTCATTGTGGAAGCGAGCCACAATTTCCATTGCCAATTCGACCTTGATATCGCGCGGATTGCGGCCCTCCGCCATTTGCTGTCTGAGTCCCGCTATCTCGGCCAGCGAACGGAAGGACAGTAACTCGTAGTAACGCCACATCAGCTCATCCGAGATGGACATGAGCTTGCCAAATATCTCCTTGGCAGGCTCGTTGATGCCGATGTAGTTGCCAAGCGACTTCGACATCTTGTTGACGCCATCAAGCCCTTCCAGCAAAGGCATCATCAGGATGGTCTGCGGCGTCTGGCCTGCGCTCTTCTGCAGTTCGCGCCCGACCAGCAGATTGAATTTCTGGTCGGTTCCGCCCAGCTCTACATCCGCACGCATGGCTACGGAGTCGTAACCCTGGCATAGCGGGTAGAGAAATTCATGCACGGAAATCGGCTGGTTGTTGCCGTAGCGCTTGGCAAAGTCGTCACGCTCCAGCATGCGCGCCACGGTGTATTGGGAAGCGAGCCTGATCATTCCCGCCGCACCCAGCTCGTTCATCCAGGTGGAATTGAAGCAAAGCTCCGTCCTGGCTGGATCGAGAATCTTGAAAACCTGCTCCTGATAGGTCTTGGCGTTTTCGGCAATCTGCTCGATCGAAAGTGGCGGGCGCGTGCTGTTCTTGCCCGTCGGGTCGCCGATCTGAGCCGTGAAATCGCCGACCAGGAACATGATCTGGTGACCAAGGTCCTGAAACTGGCGCAGCTTGTTGAGAAGCACCGAATGGCCCAGATGCAGATCAGGCGCTGTCGGGTCGAAACCTGCCTTGATGCGCAGTGGTTTGCCGGTCTTGAGCTTTTCGACAAGCTCGGATTCGACAAGCAACTCCTCGCTGCCGCGCTTGATTACTGTCAGCGCTTCGTCCCATGTGATCATGAAAAAATCCCTTTAAATCCTGCGCTTGCTAAACCTATTTAATTCTTTGCCGTAAGTTGGCAAATGATTTTGCACGAAAAGCCGATCATTTTAGCCTACCTGAATCGCCTGTCTCCGCTAACGCGGCCACAGCGCGCCGGGCTATTGCTGGCATTCGTCGCCTTGGGTAGCGCCGTTTCAGCCACAGCCATAACGGAAGTTGCCCCGGCAACAGGCTTCATCGCTATTCTGAAAATTGAGGATCTGCCGCTGCCGCCACCGGAAGTCATGAATGGAGCGGACTCCCCATTCGTCCTTGAAACAACCATGCGCAAGGGCGATACGCTCTCTGGCCTGCTGATCCGGCTGGGCGTCCGGGACGCCGAGGCACGAAACTTCATTTCTTCGCGCGTCACGGCCATGCACTACCTCAGGCCGGAGACGAAGGTCGTGGCCCATACCTCGCGACAAGGTCAACTCTATGCTCTGAGCGCGCCCGACTCCCGTGGAGAAAAAACGCTGAACATCTCTCGCGACCAGCAAGGCTTGAGCGCCAGGGAGCAATCACTGTCACTTGAAACACGTATTGCAGTCCGCTCGGGCGTCCTTCGCTCGACACTATTTGCCGCCATGGATGCGACAGGCTTGCCGGAAGACGTCTCCGCGGCACTGCCAGCGGTTTTCGGCAGCCAAATCGACCTGCACAATCTCAAGCACGGCGACCACTTCAATGTGCTTTATGAAATGCTGTGCCATCAGGGCACACCCTACCGTAGCGGGCGCATTCTGGCCGCGGAGTTCAGCAATTCCGGCAAGACGCATGCGGCCTACTGGTTCTCTGTTCCAAATGGCAAGAGCGGCTATTACTCAGCTGACGGGCGAAGCTTGCAAGACAATTTTCTGCGCTCGCCAGTAGCCTATTCGCGCGTCAGCTCTGGCTTCGTCGGTCGTGAACATCCCGTGCTGAAGAAATGGATTCAACACAAGGGGATCGATTTCAGCGCGCCGGTGGGTACGCCAGTACAGGCCACTGCAAACGGGGTAGTGGATTTCGTCGGAGAAATGCGCGGCTTCGGCAATTTCATTGTGTTGCGTCACGGCAAGACGGTCACTACAGCCTACGGCCATCTGGACGGCTTTACCGAGGGACTGAAACAGGGGAATGCCGTACGCCAAGGCGATGTCATTGGATTTGTGGGCCAGACCGGCTGGGCGACCGGGCCGCATCTGCACTATGAATTTCGGATCAATGGGGTTCACAAGGATCCGCTCACGGCAGGTGTAGCAGATGCTCTTCCTCAAGGTAGTCGTCAGCTCGCGGAATTCCGCGCCAGAGTGGCCAGTCTGCGGGCGCCACTTACTGCGGGCGCCAAGGCCAGCCTGGCTTTTCTGGATTGACACGGGCTACTCAGCGTACGAAACAATGAAAAGGGCGCCACACAGGCGCCCTTTTCATTTTGAAACCCAGCAAGATCAGACCGAAAAGGACGAACCGCAGCCGCAAGTGGTCGTCGCATTCGGATTGCGGATGACGAACTGCGAGCCTTCGAGACCATCGCTGTAATCGATCTCGGCACCAACAAGATATTGATAGCTCATGGCGTCGATCAACAAGGTCACGCCGTTTTTGTTGAGCAGCGTGTCATCTTCGTTCGTCTCTTCATCGAAGGTAAAACCGTACTGGAAGCCGGAACACCCGCCGCCAGAAACGAATACACGCAGCTTGAGATCGGGATTGCCCTCTTCCTCGATCAACTCCTTGACCTTGTTCGCTGCGTTGTCAGTGAAGACAAAGGGATCTGGCATTTCGGTCACGGCGTTCATGATCGGCACTCCTTGAATCAAATAGGTTACTGCGGGGGTTGCTGTAGAACTGATGGTGCAGCGCAACTGCGGCTTCTTGCATTATCGAACCGATGTCGACAAGCGTCAATGCGGAACACATTGGGGCGACTTCAGGCATTTCAACGCCTCGCCCATAGGGCTCAATGCAAAACGCCCCGCAAGCGGGGCGTTCCGTGGAACACAACCAGCCGATCAGGTGCGGCGGGTTAGCTTTTCCTTGATACGTGCCGACTTGCCGGAGCGGTCGCGCAGGTAATACAGCTTGGCGCGGCGGACATCGCCACGGCGCTTCAGTTCGATGCTGGCAACCAGCGGAGAATAGGTCTGGAACGTACGCTCCACGCCTTCGCCCGAAGAAATCTTGCGGACGATGAAGTTGGAATTCAGACCACGATTGCGCTTGGAAATGACCACGCCTTCGTAAGCCTGCAGACGCTCGCGCGTACCTTCCTTGACCTTCACCTGCACGACGACGGTGTCGCCGGGCGAGAATTCGGGGATGGTCTTGCCCAGACGAGCAATTTCTTCTTGCTCAAGTTGTTGAATCAGGTTCATCGCGTAACTCCATTCAATAAAAGTTATGGCTTGTGGGTTCAAGCCTCGCATGCAGAGCAGATCGCCACCTGATGCATGTCTTTGTTTGGCAAATCCTAGGGATTTGCTTCCTGCTCCCGCTTGAATTCCTCAAGCAGCAACATTTCTTCGCGGCTCAGCACTCGTCCCTGCAACAGGTCCGGGCGTCTCTGCCAGGTTCGGCCCAGCGACTGCTTGAGTCGCCAGCGCCTTATTTCTGCATGGTTGCCGGACATCAATACTGCCGGCACCTTCATTTCGCCTTCTGCGTTATCAAAAACCTCAGGCCGTGTGTAATGCGGGTAATCCAGCAAACCCGCCACGAAAGAGTCTTCCACCGCAGAGTCCGCATCGCCAAGCGCGCCGGGCAATTGACGAATGATCGCATCCATCAACAGCATGGCTGGCAGCTCGCCACCAGACACCACAAAATCTCCGATCGATATTTCTTCATCCACACAGCGGTCGATCAGCCGCTGGTCAATTCCTTCATAACGTCCGCACAACAACGTTATCGATTCCAGGCCCACCAGCCTCAGCACGGTCTCGTGCGTCAGCGGCGCGCCTTGCGGTGACAGGTAGATCACACGCCCTGCCTTGCCTTGCTCTGCCACCTGTGCGGCTTTCGCCGATGCAATCGACTGCTCCAGCGGGCCGGGCAACATCAACATTCCAGGGCCACCGCCGTACGGCCGGTCGTCTACCGTACGATGTACATCCGTCGTGAAGTCCCGCGGATTCCAGCACTGCAGCGACCACAGGGAGCGCTCGTGCGCCCGTCGCGAAATTCCGTGTTCGCGCAAAGCTGCGAACATTTCCGGAAAGATCGTGACAACGTCGAAGCGATGCGTTTGAGCGCTCACTACTCGGTCACCAGTCGGCTTCCCACTCAACGCGAATCTCACGGCGCGTCAGATCTACCGTCTTGATGAATGCGCCCACAAAGGGAATCAAACGCTCCACCTTTGCGTCACCTTTGCCCTCTGCCAGTTGCAGCACATGATGAGCGCCGGTTTCGATCAGGCCCTGCACTTCACCCAGACGAACATCGGCCGTATTTACTACAGTCAGGCCAATCAGATCAGTCCAGTAATACTCGTCGAGACCCGGCTTGGGCATGTATTCGCGCGGCGCTGCGATGAACAGACCATCGAGTGCTTCCGCACCGCTGCGATCTGACACTTCGTCAAAACTCGCAACCAGATTCTTGCCCTGATCCTTCAGGCTTTCCAGCTTGTAGGCTTTCCAGTCTGCTTCATCAGTGGAATCGGGATTGCTCCCAAGCCACCAGTAAAGCATCTTGCTCCAGGAGTGAGGATCGTCCCCGAAAGGATGAATCTTCACGCCACCGCGGACGCCATGGGGCGCAACGATGCGACCCAGAACTATCACGGCTCAAGCCTCAAGTACAGCAAATCAGACAGCTGCCTTGGCGTTTTGCTTGACCAGACGTTCAACAGTCGAAGACAGCTGTGCGCCATTCTGTTGCCAGTAAGCCAGACGCTCCACGTTGATGGCCAGCAGCTTTTCGGCGCCGGAAGCAACGGGGTTGTAAAAACCAACGCGCTCGATGAAACGGCCATCACGGCGGTTACGCGAGTCGGTGGCAACGATATTGAAAAACGGGCGCTTCTTGGCGCCGCCGCGTGCAAGGCGGATTACAACCATGTTGATATCCTCTAGTGGAGAGTTCCGACGCCTCAATGGAGGCCAAGTAACGGAATCGGAAAAACCCAGCATACTATGCGAAAATCCCTGTCGGCTCAAGTGGTAACACTCGATTGCGCACTACAGTCCCGCTTCAGGGCTGGAACCACTCGCGCAGAACAGCATCTATTGATCCAAACCGGCGACGACTGGCCTCGGCATGTGAGCCTTGCTGCCCTACAATATGCGTCTTCCGTCTGACCACAATCACAAGCTGCACTCCCCAAATGTCCGTCGGCGCCCTCTCCCACAGTGAAATCACAGCGCCCATCATCGATTGGCTGATTTCGCCCGCATCCAGCGACCTGCATGCCGAGGCGCTTGCCTTGTCGGGGCATCTGGATGCGCTGCACGCGCCGCGCGGCATCAGTCATGCCCAGTTTCATCGCTGCATCGAGCTGTTCTACAGCCGTGCCCTGCAGCTATGTGGAGATTTTCGTCGCAGCCTGCGCAGCATGGAATTACCGCTCGCGCCTGAATGGCTGACCAGCGCCACGTTGATGACGAATAGCCTGCTGCGGATCGCGCAGGGCTTCGAACGCGTATTGGCCAATGCCAGTTCAGGCGCAATCCGCACACAGCGCCGTCTCAACGAAACGGCCTCGGCACGTGCGCTGCGCCTGCTATGCGAGCAATATGTAATCGTCTGCCAATCAGGCCGTGAGCCCGAAATATCGCTGTGGCAATCCGCGAATCGGCTCTACCAACTGTCACGTTCGGAGGCTGGTGCAGCACAGGCTGCCGGCAGCCCCGCAGAAACGGCGTTATTCACCTACAAACGTCTCCTCGGCATTGCCGCGCTGGACCCGCGTACGATGTCGCCCGGCGAGCTGGACTGGGCTGCGGAGTATGTCAGCCGCATCTGCGGACAGTTGCATGTTCAGGAAGATCGTCCCCCTTCCACGGAGGGTGCCTGGTACTGGATCAATCCTGCCGACACGGCAGAGCCGCAAGCCTTCAGCCGTCAGAGCCCGCCAGAGGCCACCAAGCTTATTTTCTTCTCAACCACTGCGCTCGCCCGCCGTGCAGCGGAGTTGATTGCGCGTCACGAAGGCGGACGCGGCGGTCCGGACCTTGAACCGAGCGAACTGTTTCCAGGCGTTGTGCCTACGGCTCTGCTCGGCCGGATGCGTCTGCGCTGGCACTCTCCGCCGAAACGCGAACATCCGCGACGCCGTCAGGCGTACTCGATCGAAGCCTGCGTTGGCCTGACGCTCATCTGGCGCATGCTGCGCGGAGACAAGACGGCCGCAGCCGAGCTGATATCCGAATGGGATGTCGTCAATGAAAGCCCCAGTGGCTATGCCATCATGCAGATCAAGGGCGCAGGCTCAGGTCTCAGCGCCGGCATGGCCATCGCATTGCGGCGGGAGCCAAAGGAAGCCTGGAGCATTTGCGTCGTACGCTGGCTACGCAGCGGCGAAGCGGGGCAAATCGAAATGGGTTTGCAGATCGTGTCGAAAGGCGCTGTGCCGGTTCAAGTGGGCTTCCGCCTGAGCAACGACCGCAGCGTTTCGATGGTCGATGCGCTGGTGCTACCGGTACTGCCTGCGCTGCGTCAGCATCAGGCGGTGCTGGCACCGGCAGGTACATACACTTCGCGGCGTTTCTCGCTGGTCTCGGATATCGACCGGCTCTACATCGCGCAGGGCCGCTTGCTCAGCCTCGACATGCAAACCGCCAACGTCGAGCTGTTCCAGTTCGAAATCGACCCCTATCCTTTGTAGGATCCTTTGTAGTTACTGCCCGCGCTGAGGGCTCGCGGCCTCATCAACCAGCGAAGCCACCGGGGTGTCCAGCGCACTGCGCAACCGCGCCAGCGCAGCCCGAATCACGCGCTGCTCCTCAATGCCCACATCCGGCTCCGGCCCACCGCCAAGCGCCAGCCAGGCCATTACGTCGCCGAGACTCAAGGCATGCGCCGATTTGCTGAGCACCCAGTCTCCAGCCTCCGTGCGCACTGCCCAGCCAGCCTGTGCCATGTCGTCGAGCATCTGCTCGGCGCCCACGCGGCCCTGCCCGCTCTTCTCTGCAAGAACTGCAAGCGTCTGCGCGACGCCCACTTTCTGCGCTTCGGCAAGCGCCACAACCAGACGCAATGCCGCATGAATACGACCCGAAGGCGTTTCAGGAAGCAGTTTGTGGCGCGACTGGAAATCGGGTAGCACGGCTGCAACGACCGCACCGGTCAACACCGCAATCCAGGTGAAATACAGCCACACCAGAAAAATCGGCACAACAGAAAAGGTACCGTAGATCAACGTAAAGTTTGGCAGCTTGGCGAGATACAGTCCGAACAGGCGCTGAACCAGCACCACTCCCAGCGCTGCAATGACGCCCCCGACAATGCTGTGGCGCAATTCCATGGGCCGATTCGGCACCTTGTGAAACAGGTAGGTAAACAAGCTGCCGAGCAGGAAGGCGGGCATCATCGTATGGGCAAACGAGCCGACCCACTGCGGTTCATGCACGAGGCCCAGCGAGGTATTCACCAGCATCCCCATCAGGGCAATGCCCCCCGCGAGCAGGAAGGGGCCAAGCGTCAGCACCAGCCAGTAGGTCGGCATGCGCACCCACCACGGACGTGGTCGGCGAATCGCCCAGATACTGTTGAGCGTGTGATCAATGGTCTGCAACAGCATCACCGCGGTCACCAGCAGCATGCCAGTACCGACCAGCGTGAGGCTGGACGCCTTCTGGCTGAACTGGACGACATAGGTGGCAATGACTTTTCCGGCGCGATCGGGCAGCAGGTTTTCCAGCAGAAAACTGCGCAGCCCGGTACCCAGCGTCGCGAACTGGGTGAACTTCGACATCAACGTCAGAGTAACAGTCAGCAGCGGCACCAATGACAGCAGCGTGGTGAACGTCAAACTCCCTGCCGTCTGCGCAATGCGCGCGTCAGCAGACTTTGCGCGCATGCGCTGCCACAGCTCCTGCCATCCCAGAAAATGGCCACGCATATGCGGGGGCATACGAATCATCGTCAAGCTCCGAAGGGTGGCGCGCCTATAATGGCGGCCCTGATTGGCCATTCCTGCGAACGATTTAATCACAAAATGAAGCACCCAAAGATTTCAACGCCGGCTTCGCCAGAGTATGCACGGCAATGCGCTGCACGCGCGCGACAAGCAAAAACCATTGGCATAGTCTGCCTGCTCGCGCTTGTTGCTCTCGGTCTGGCCTGGGAATTGATACTCGCGCCCTTGCGCCCCGGTGGTTCATGGCTGGCACTCAAAGTATTGCCACTGCTCGCTGCCGTGCCCGGTTTTTTCGCGGGGCGGCGCTATACCTTCCAGTGGATGAGTCTGGCCGTATGGATCTATTTCACCGAAGGAATCGTACGTGCCACCTCGGACAAAGGCCTGTCAAGCACTCTGGGATGGATCGCAACCGCACTCACGATTGTGCTGTTTGCCGCTTGCGCAATCTATGCGCGCATGACAGAAACATCCCGTCAGGCAGGCTGACGGTCACCACTCGTCGTGGGCTGCGAGATCACCAGAAAGCGCACGTCGCTCGCAGAGTGATTGAAGAACTGATGTGGCGCCAGCGCAGGCACGACAAGGCATTGTCCCGCGCACAGCACAAAGTCCTGTCCTGCCACCTCCATCACAGCCTCGCCCTCGACAATGTAGAAACACTGCTGTGCGTATTCGTGGCTGTGGCGTGATTCGCATTTACCTGGCGGCACGCGCTCCTCGATGACGGACAGGGCCTCGCTATTGAGCAGATGCCAACCATCGCAGCCCTCGCCCCATACGTAGTGTTCGGCATTGTCGCGGCAGAGGATTTGCAGCGGTGCCTGCATCAAACGCTCTCACCTTGCGGATCGACGCGCACGGTGTTGGCATGCAGCTTGTTAAGTGCGTTGATGTAAGCCTTGGCCGAGGCAACGATGATGTCGGTATCGGCGCCCTGCCCGTTCACGACACGATCATCGCGTGCCAGACGTACCGTGACTTCGCCCTGTGCGTCGGTGCCTGAAGTAATCGCATTCACCGAGTAGAGCAGTAGCTCGCTGTTGCTGCCGGTGATGTCCTCGATCGCCTTGAAGATAGCGTCAACCGGGCCCGAGCCATTCGCCTGCGCCTTGTGCTCGACACCATCAACCGACAGCGTGATGCCGGCATGTGGCGTCTCGCCCGTTTCGGATCGCACGCTGGACGCGACCAGTTTGTAGAACTCGCGCTCAGGCGTAATTCCCTCGTCGGACATCAGCGCATGCAGATCTTCATCAAAGATTTCCTGCTTCTTGTCGGCGAGCGTCTTGAAGCGTGCGAAGGCAAGATTGAGCTGCTCTTCGGATGCGATGCTGATGCCAATATCACCCAGACGCGAGCGGAAGGCATTGCGGCCCGAAAGTTTACCGAGCGTGAGACGATTGGCGCTCCAGCCCACGTCTTCAGCACGCATGATCTCGTAGGTCTCGCGATGCTTGAGCACGCCATCCTGATGAATGCCGGATTCGTGTGCGAAAGCATTGGCGCCAACGATGGCCTTGTTCGGCTGCACCGCATAGCCGGTAACCTGTGACACGAGCTTCGACGCAGGCACGATCTGCGTCGCGTCAATGTTTGTCGTCACCGGGAAGACATCGGCGCGCGTGCGTACCGCCATCACAACCTCTTCCATCGACGCGTTGCCGGCACGCTCGCCGAGACCATTCACCGTGCATTCCACCTGACGCGCGCCCGCCACCACAGCCGCCAGCGAATTGGCGACGGCCAGGCCAAGATCGTTGTGACAATGCACCGACCACACAACCTTGTCACTGTTCGGCACGCGCTCGATCAGCGTGGAAATCAGCCGCGAGAATTGCTCGGGCACGTTGTATCCCACCGTGTCCGGCACATTGATCGTCTTCGCACCTGCCCTGATGACTTCGTCGAAGATACGGCATAGAAAATCGATGTCGGAGCGCCCGGCATCCTCGGCCGAAAATTCGATGTCATCCGTATATTCGGAAGCCCAGCCGATCGCCTTCACCGCCTGCGCGACAACCTGATCCGGCGTCATGCGCAACTTCTTCTCCATGTGGATCGCGCTGGTCGCGATGAACGTATGAATGCGGCCACGCGCAGCCGGTTTGATCGACTCGCCCGCACGGCGCACATCGTTTTCGTTGGCGCGCGCCAACGAACATACGGTCGACTCGCGCACCGCTTCAGCGACGGCACGTACGGCTTCAAAGTCGCCATTGGAGGCCGCAGCAAACCCCGCCTCGATGACGTCGACGCGCATCCTCTCAAGCTGACGCGCGATGCGCACCTTCTCTTCACGTGTCATTGCCGCGCCGGGGCTTTGCTCGCCGTCACGCAAGGTGGTATCGAATATGACCAGACGATCTTTCATGGCGAACTCCTTGAATCTGGATTCAGGCCTGACCCGCACGGGCACTCCGTTTGCGCAGGCGACGTACGAGGGTCATGACGTAGCCGGACAGCGCGTAACAGACGAATACTCCGAACAACACGCCAGGCGGATACGAAGACACGAACAGCAACACGACAATCAGTGCAATGGCAGCAGCGAAAGGCACGCTGCGACGCAGATTGAAGTCCTTGCCACTATAGAAAAAGACGCTGCTGACCATGCTGATACCTGCGAAAACGGTTACGGCACAGGCCAGATACGGCACAGACAAGCCAAGGAACGTGTCCTGACCGCCGACGCCATTGTCCATCATGACCCACACAAAACCGGCTACCAGCGCCGCGGCTGCCGGACTGGGCAAGCCCTGGAAAAAGCGCTTGTCGATCACGTCGATGTTCGTGTTGAAGCGCGCCAGCCGCAGCGCGGCGCATACGCAGTAGACGAAAGCTGCGATCCAGCCCAGTTTGCCCAGATCGCGCATGGCCCATTCGTAGATCACAAGCGAAGGCGCCGCACCAAAGGAAACCATATCGGACAACGAATCGTACTCGGCGCCGAAGGCGCTTTGCGTATTCGTCAATCGCGCAACGCGGCCATCCAGCGCATCGAGCACCATGGAAATGAAGATGGCCACCGCCGCGTGTTCGAAGCGACCGTTCATGGCCTGCACAATGGCGTAGAAACCACCGAATAGAGCGGCCGATGTGAACAGGTTGGGCAGGATATAAATGCCACGGCGGCGACTTTCCGGGCGGGACTCGGAACGTAAATTAGTCGTCTCTTTCGACATTATTGATTCCTCATCAGATCCAGGTGCAAAAAAAAATGGCGGGTGCACACGATGCCCCCGCCATTTTGATTCTACGAGAACATCAGTTCTTCGATTGGTCGACCAGCTTGTTCTTGGCGATCCACGGCATCATCGAACGCAGTTGCGCGCCGACGACTTCGATCTGGTGCTCGGCAGTCAAACGACGGCGAGCATGCATGCTCGGGTAGTTCGTTTTGCCTTCGTTGATGAACATCTTGGCGTACTCACCGGTCTGGATACGCTCGAGTGCGCGCTTCATCGCGGCCTTCGACTCGGCGTTGATGACTTCCTTGCCCGTCACGTACTCGCCGTACTCGGCATTGTTCGAGATCGAGTAGTTCATGTTGGCGATGCCGCCTTCGTACATCAGGTCGACAATCAGCTTCAGCTCGTGCAGGCATTCGAAGTACGCCATTTCAGGCGCGTAACCGGCTTCAGTCAGCGTCTCGAACCCAGCCTTCACCAGCTCGACACAGCCGCCGCACAGAACAGCCTGTTCGCCGAACAGATCGGTCTCGGTTTCTTCGCGGAAGTTGGTTTCGATCACGCCGCCCTTGGTGCCGCCATTAGCTGCAGCGTAAGACAGTGCGACGTCCTTGGCGCGACCCGACTTGTCCTGATAAATCGCGATCAGGGAAGGCACGCCGCCGCCCTTGAGGTATTCGGAGCGAACCGTGTGTCCAGGGCCCTTCGGCGCAATCATGACTACGTCAAGATCGGCGCGCGGGATGATCTGGTTGTAATGGATGTTGAAACCGTGCGCAAAAGCCAGTGTCGCGCCCTGCTTGATGTTCTTTTCGATTTCGCCGTAGTACACACCGGGCTGCGATTCATCCGGCAACAGGATCATCACGACATCGGCAACCTTGACGGCATCGGCTACTTCAGCAACCTTGAGCCCGGCAGCTTCGGCCTTGGCCCAGGAAGCGCCGCTCTTGCGCAGACCGATGGTGACATTCACACCGGAGTCGCGCAGGTTCTGAGCGTGAGCGTGACCTTGCGAGCCATAACCAACGATAGTGACCTGCTTGCCCTTGATGAGAGAGAGGTCGGCGTCCTTGTCGTAATAAACTTTCATGGTTTTTTCCTTGTTTAAGTGAGGAGCAAGGAGTGAGGAGTGAGGAGTTGCAAACCCCTTACTCTTCACTCCTCACTAGACTTTCAGAATGCGATCGCCGCGGCCGATGCCGGTGACGCCGGAGCGCACCGTTTCGAGAATCAGCGCAGGGTCGAGCGCGTTGATGAATGAATCCAGCTTGTCCTGCGTGCCGGTGAGCTCGATGACATACGTCGATTCGGTGACGTCCACAACACGACCGCGGAAAATATCGGCCATGCGTTTGAGTTCTTCGCGGTCCTTGGCGACAGCACGCACCTTGATGAGCATCAGCTCACGTTCGATGTGCGCAGCCTCGGACAGATCCACCACCTTGACCACTTCGATCAGCTTGTTGAGCTGCTTGGTGATCTGCTCGATGACATCGTCAGAACCCGAAGTCACGATGGTCATGCGCGACATCGAAGCATCTTCGGTCGGCGCAACGGTGAGGGATTCGATGTTGTAGCCGCGTGCGGAAAACAGGCCGGAGACGCGCGAAAGCGCGCCGGATTCGTTTTCCAGCAGCAGGGAAATTACGTGTCGCATAGTGCTCATGGTTTGTCGTTTACAGGTCTTCGGCCAGGATCATTTCGGTGAGGCCTTTGCCACCCTGCACCATCGGGTAGACGTTCTCGGTCGAGTCGACCTGGAAGTCGAGGAACACCAGATCATTCTTGTGCGTGATGAAGGCTTCGCGCAGCGCTCCTTCGACATCACTTGGCTTGGTGATCTGCATGCCGCGGTGACCATAAGCTTCGGCGATCTTCGCGAAGTCCGGCAGCGAGTCCATGTAAGACTCGGAGTAGCGGTTCCCGTGGAAGAACTCCTGCCACTGACGCACCATGCCAAGGTAGCGATTGTTCAGGCTCACCACCTTGATCGGCAAGCGATACTGCTTGCAGGTGGACAGCTCCTGGATGCACATCTGGATCGAACCTTCGCCTGTCACCACGGCGACGGGTTTGTCTGGATGCGCGAGCTGGATACCCATCGCGGCCGGCAAGCCGAAGCCCATCGTGCCCAGACCGCCGGAAGTGACCCAGCGGCGCGGCTTGTCGAAACCGTAATACTGTGCGGCCCACATTTGATGCTGGCCCACATCGGTTGCCACAAAAGCGTCACCGCCTGTGACTTCCCACAGTTTTTGCACGACGAATTGTGGCTTGATGACTTCGTCCGAACCCTTGTAGAGCATGCACTGCTTGCCGCGCCATTCGTCAATCTGGCGCCACCAGGCCGATGCATTCTCGGGGTTTGGCTTCTCGGCCTCGATGAGACGGGCCAGCTCTTCGAGCACTTCCTTCACATCGCCCACGATGGGCACGTCGACCTTCACACGCTTGGAGATGGAAGACGGATCGATGTCGATGTGGATGATCTTGCGCGGCTCGGCCTGGAAGTGCTTCGGATCACCGATCACGCGGTCATCGAAGCGCGCTCCGACCGCCAGCAATACGTCGCAGTAGTGCATCGACATATTGGCTTCGTAGGTACCATGCATGCCCAGCATGCCGACGAACTGCTTGTCGGACGCGGGATAGGCGCCAAGCCCCATCAAGGTATTCGTAACAGGGAAACCCAGCGCGCGCGCCAGCTTCGTCAGCTGTTCGGATGCATTGGAAAGCACTACGCCGCCGCCGGCGTAGATCATCGGGCGTCTGGCTTCGAGCAGAAGCTGGGCGGCCTTCTTGATCTGGCCGTGATGACCCTTTACAACCGGGTTGTACGAGCGCAGCGAGACACTTTCCGGATAGACGAACTCGCACTTGTGCGCGGTGATGTCCTTGGGAATATCGACCAGCACGGGACCCGGACGGCCAGTCTTGGCGATGTAAAACGCCTTCTTGATCGTCTCGGCAATGTCCTTGACGTCCTTGACCAGGAAATTGTGCTTCACACAGGGACGTGTGATGCCCACGGTGTCCACTTCCTGGAAAGCGTCCAGGCCAATGGCAGGCGTCGGCACCTGACCACTGATGATGACCAGCGGAATGGAATCCATGTAAGCCGTGGCAATGCCGGTCACGGCATTGGTCGCGCCAGGGCCGGAAGTCACCAATGCGACGCCAACGCTCTCGGTGGAGCGTGCATAACCGTCGGCGGCATGTACCGCAGCCTGCTCGTGACGTACCAGTACGTGACGGACCTTGTCCTGCTTGAACAACTCATCGTAAATGAACAGGACAGCGCCACCAGGATAGCCGAAGAGATACTCGACCTTTTCTTCCTGGAGACACCTCACTACAATCTCGGCACCCGTCAGAACCATTGCAACACCCGGCAAGTAGAAGTCATTGCGGACCTCGGTCAAAAGAACCCACTAAGTTACCGGCGCCAGCAGGTTTGGTCAAGGCGCGTGGCCGGATTGAGGCCGCAATCCGGTCAGAATGAGGCCCCGACATGTCCACAAATAAAAACCGGCAAAGCAAAGTCGAAGACTGATTCAGCGAAGGCAACACCCTGTCCACACGTTCAGAACTGTCCGATTTTCTTGCTTCCGTCGAGCGCCGCGCCTTCAAACAGGCGCAATTTGCCGTGCGTGACGAGCAAGCAGCACTGGACATCGTGCAGGACTCGATGATGCGTCTGGCGGAGAAGTACGGTCAGCGCCCCGTGACAGAGTTCCCGATGCTGTTCCAGCGCATTCTGCAAAATGCCATTCGCGACCATCATCGTCGGCAAAAGGTACGGAACCTGTGGGTCAGCTTCTTTTCGGCCTTTGGCAAGGACGATGACGAAGATTTCGACATTCTGGAAACTCTTGAGAGCGAGGACGACTCCAAGCACGCGGATACGCCTCATGGGCAGTATCAACAGAATCAGATGCTGGCGATAATCGAACGCGCCATAGAACGTTTACCAGCACGTCAACGCGAAGCTTTCCTGATGCGTTACTGGGAAGAGATGGATATCGCGGAAACAGCTGCCGCGATGGGATGCTCGGAGGGCAGTGTCAAGACACACTGCTCTCGGGCTGTGCACACGCTGGCAGCAGCGTTGCGCGAAAAGGGGATCGAGCTATGAACCAATCACCGATGAATCAGCAGTTCGAGTCAGCACAGTTCGAACAGCAGTTTGGCCTGAAGATTCGCCACAAGCTGAATCTGGGCAATGCAGCGCTTGCTTCCGATACGGCTGATCGCCTGTTTCAGGCTCGTCAGCGCGCCCTGTCGCGCCATGCCGCTACGGTCGGTGAATTGTCGCTTGCCGGTCTGGGCCGCCACTTCTTCAGTCTGGGAGAAGATCACTGGCGTCCGGTTGCTGCCGCGGCGGCGCTGCTTGCCTTCCTCGTCTGCGGTGACTACATCACTTCCATACAGCGCGCCGCGGAACTTGAGGAAGTGGATAGTGCCCTGCTGGCCGATGACCTTCCGATTAATGCCTATCTCGACCGCGGCTTTGATACATGGCTGAATTCCTCCGGGCAACGCTGATTGCGCTTGCCGCCGCGCTGATGCTTGCCGCATCCAGCGCCAGCCATGCCGTTACAACGCCGATTGTTCAGACCGGTTCCGACTGGGCTCACCTGACGCCGGCACAGCGTCAGGTACTCGCACCTTTTGCCCAGGACTGGAACAGCTTCACGGAGGTCGCCAAACTCAAGTGGGTCGGCATTGCCGATCGCTACCCGAAGATGACGCCGACCGAACAGGCCAATGTGCGAGATCGGATGCAGGAATGGTCAAAGCTGACGCCGCAGGAGCGGCAAAACGCCCGCGAGCAATACAAGAAGCTGCGTACCGCGCCCCCAGCGGAGCGCCGGCAACTGGAGCAGAAGTGGCGCGAATACGATGCGCTGCCCAGCGAACAGAAGCAGGCACTGAAAGCTGCGCCCAAGACGCCCCCACCGAGTTCGGCGTCGGCCCCGTCTGCATTGCCCCAGGGAGTGCGCCCTCCCAAGCCGGTCGCCATCGCACCGCGCACCGTCAAACCTGGGCGCAAGCCAGTACCCGCTCCCCAGCAATCCGCACCGCTCAGCCAGTCTGATCCGGCTAAAATCCGTCCATGAACACTGCTATTCCGTATCAGACCGCCGCGGCTCGCCCGGCGGTCGAACTCGCTTCGCTACGTCGTCGTCTTGCCAGCATGTTGTACGAAAGTCTGCCCACATTCGGTGTCGGCGCGGTGCTGTGGTTCGCACCCATCGTCGGTCTGGGCGTCGCTTTCGGCATCAACGTCCACAAATATGCCAATCTGTTTTGGCTGATAGGCGTACTGGGTGTTTATTTCGTATTCGTCTGGCATCGGCTCGGCCATACGCTGGCAATGCAGACATGGCGCCTGCAACTGGTCGACGCTGCGACAGGCAAAGTGCCCTCACTGCGTCAATGCATCATCCGTTACGCACTGGCATGGCCGTCTGTGTTGTTGATCATCAGCGGCATCGGCATATTGTGGGCGGCCTACGTGGACCGCGACCGTCAGTTCATCCACGATCGTCTGGCAGGCACCTGTCTGGTATTTGACCCGCAGCTGCTGGCTGGCAAGTAAGCGCCTCAGCGCCGGTCCACCGCGCGCAGCATGAAGAAGGCGAGCACGAGAAACAAACCGCTCGGCGCAGCGGCAGTCGGCAATGCGGGCCAACCGTTGATGACACCCAGATTCGAAGACAGGCCGTTCAGCAGGTAAAACCCCATACCCAGCAACACGCCCAGCAACACGCGCGCACTCACGTTGCCGGTGCGCTGGCTGCCGAGACAGAACGGCAGCGCCAGGCCGATCATGACCAGCGCGGCGAACGGGTAAATCAGCTTCTTCCAGTAGGCCACTTCGTAACGTCCTGTCCGTTGGCGGTTGTCTTCGAGATGGCGTACGTACTGGTAAAGGTTGGCTATTGCCATGCGCTCGGGAACGACCATCCCGACATTGAACATGCTCGGCGTCAATGACGACCGGAATTGCATTTGCGGAAAACGCGCCACGATGGTCCTGTCATTCTGCAAGCGCGTCTGGACCACATCTGACAGCGTCCAGCTACCGTCTCCCGCGTACTCGCCTCGCGCGGCCACGCTGACCGACAGAACGTGATGTTTATCATCGAGCTCGTAGAACTTGATCCCTTCGAGCGCCGCATCAGGCTGTGCCTTGCGGACATTGATGAACATATTGCCGTCGCGCAGCCAGACACCGGTCCGCAGTTCCTGTGGTACAGCCGCGTTGGTACTGCGCAGACGCCATTTCTGTGCAACCCGCTCCAGTGGCGGCGCAACGTATTCGCCCAGCACGAATGTCGCCACGACGAAAATGAGACCAACGCGCAACAGACTGCCCAACATGCGCAGCGTCGACACCCCGGAAGCGCGCATCACGGTCAGTTCGGAGTGGCGTGCCAGCTGGGTCAACGCATAGAGCGCGCCGATCAGCACGGCAATCGGCATGATCTCGTAGGCGCGGCTCGGTATTGTCAATACCACGAAAATCAACGCGTGCTTGAGTTGATAACCCGCTTGCCCGATCTGATCCAGCTCGCCGAGAAAATCGAAGAATGCAAACAGTGCGATAAAGGCAGCCAGAACCAGCAGGCTGGCCGAGATGACTTCCTTGCGCAGATGGCGGTTGATTGTCTTCACGATGCGTGATCCGCGTGATCCGTCATTTACGCCGAACTGACGGCGCCAGCCGTATCAGGAACAGCACGATCAACAAGGCAAACATGAGGCCATGCACGCCCCAGGTACCCTGTAGCGCCTTGAGCTTGCCCTGTGACACCCAGGCTTGCGAAACGCCCAGCAGGTTGAGATAAACGGTAAAAGTCAGTACCGCAAACACAAGGCTATTGGTGCGCCCTGCCCTCGGATTGACGAATGACAAAGGTATGGCCAGCAACGCCAGCACAATGGTCGCTATCGGCAAACCGATGCGCCAGACCAGTTCCCCGCTGCTCGCATTGCCAGGCTTGGCCAGCAGATCTGCCGTCGGCATCACGCGCGAAGTGAGTTCCAGCTCGCCGGCCTCTTTCGGTTCAATGCGCACCGAATAACGCTCGAACTGCATGACACGATAATCCGCCGCCCCTGGCTCACCGTCGTAACGACGACCATTGAGCAGGACAACAAAGCGATCACCGTTCTTTGCCGTTTCGATAATGCCTTCGGCAGCCACCGTCACATTCTGTTTGCCGTTCTGTACCGCACTGATAAAAACGTTGCGGACCCGGCCGGCATCCTTGTCGAGCGACTCGACAAAGAACACCCGGTGCGAGTCAGAGGATTCACGGAATACGCCGGGAGAAACACGCGAAACCTCGTCGCGATTTTCGAGCCTCTTGCGATATTCGGCAGCCTGCTGCTGTGCCCAGGGCGACAGGAACAGGGACATGACAGCCACCGCCCCTGCCACCGGAATCACGAAGCGCAGCACCGGGTTTATCCACGCCGTCAGTGGCAGGCCGGAAGCAAACCATACGACCATTTCGGAATCGCGGTAGCTGCGGCTCATCGACATCAGCACAGCCACAAAACTCGACAAGGCCAGTACGACGGGCAAGTGATTGAGCGTGGAAAAGCCGATCAGCGCCAGCACGGCATCGGCGGGCACACGCCCTCCGGCAGCCTGTGACAGCAGGCGGATCAGCACCACGGTCATCATGATGAACAGCAGCGCCATGGAAATGGCTGCGGCAGTGCTGGCGAATTCGCGCACGGCGGCACGGCGAAAAATCATGTCGGGATAAAACGCAAGTAAGGACGCAAATAAGGGCGCAAACGAGGTTGCAAATGAAGTTGCAGCGAGTCCATGTCCGGCAGTGCTTTGACGGCGCTCAATGCAAGCGAGGATAATGC